>Ga0214473_10009693_pt1 | contig 11372 bp, 14 predicted proteins | sample RVTome_7_FD_203509 | JGI IMG/M metagenome (GOLD analysis project Ga0214473, IMG submission 203509) | Soil microbial communities from uranium-contaminated site in the Upper Colorado River Basin, Wyoming, United States - RVT98D197 | ecosystem: Environmental > Terrestrial > Soil > Contaminated >...
CTTAACCGCCAGGGCGAGATCCGGGTTGGGCAAAAGCTCATCGACCTGTTGGACATCGAGCCCTTTGACACGCTTGGCGCTCAGCGAACTGCCGGTATTGCGGGTCAGCAGATTCTGAATGCTCAATAGATTCGTCGTTCTCTGGCGCACCATCTGGCTGCGCTTGCGCAATAGATCGCGCACGGGTCGATCGGCTCTGGGATAGATGTATCCTACCCGCAACACTCCCAGCCTTAGCAGATGCGAGGCAGCGTTGGGGTCAGGTCTAGCAATGAAGCAGGCCTAGTCCTAAAGCACCTCGTAATTATGCAGGCCTATTCCCTCTGAATGTTCTCGTTGCCCGCACGATTCGATCCACCGTCGTAAAATGCATCCCAAAATACTTCCCGATCTGCTGATAACTGTATTCACCCGTCTCATAGGCAGCCACTTTGGCTCGACTTCGATCCCCGTACCGTGTCTCGACAAGCTTAAGGGTGGGCGCCGCACCGCGCCGTAGCGCCTTGGGAATATTCACGTCGTTTGCTTGCTCATCATCCAGCCTCGCCTGCATGCGCTTAACAAAGCGCTCATTCCCCAAGTAAATCTGCCGCTTCAACTCGCTCAATAGGTTTTGCTGTCCGGTACCTTGCTCCACAAATTCCTTGTAACGTCGCCTTGCAATCTCCCACTTCTGTCCAAACTGCGCCAGCAAGCGCTCCAACTTTAACCGCTCAGGAGCAATCACCGCTCCTGCCGTGGCATTGTAACTGCTCCAAGGCCAACTACCAGGCTCCTTTACGATTCCCGCCCGTACCGGATTAACTACGACGTAGCAACTCACTTCAGCCAATAGCTGTCCTTGTCAATCAAGGTAGCCTCATACCGGCCTTGAAATAAATGCCCCACTTTTCTGTGACGCCGGTTCCATGCCCGAGTATACACGCCGTTGGGGTGGCGCATGCCCTTGGAGAGATTTACCTCTGATGTCTCAATCACCAGATAATGATGGTTTCCCATCAAACAATAAAAGGGGAGTGGCCGGATTGCGCCGGATTGGGTGGCCGGTATGGTGCGGAAAACGCATCTTGCCGATCGCCCCGTGAAATTACGTAATACAACTCGCCGGGAAACTCGATTCTCAAAGGTTTGGCCACGGACAGTCTGTAACACAGCCTCGTGCTATCTTGCTAGACCTGACCCCAATCCCCAATCCTCCCAATCCTCCAATCTGCTACGCGATTTCCCCATGCCCGGCAACGACCGCAAGCATCAGGGCGCTCAGCCCAAACTTGGCAGTGATGTTCAGGTTGGCCCGATGAGCGATTAACGTTTCGATGACCTCGCGTTGACCGGCATGCGCGGCCAGCATGAGGGCCGTATTTCCATAGCGATCGCGGGCATCCACATCTGTACCCTGTCCAAGAAGATCAAGGACGATCCGGACGTCACCACGCTTGACTGCATCCTCCCAAGCGGAATCCATTGATCAATCACAGACTCCTGACCCTTCGTTCTGTCTCGCTGAAGCACTGTCCTTCCGGCTAACCCAAAGCTCGGCCGCGCTTTTAGCGATCCGTCTGAAGCGAGGAGTTAGGCTGGAAAAATATAGTCTCCCTAAACCCTTTTTGCCGCCTGCTATTTGTGAAACACATATTTTTCAGGGGAATTCAAGAAAATTTCTACGCACTGTGCGCTGCAAAAATAATAGGGCACTGCGTCATGGACAATGCGCGACGCAGCATTCACATCGGTCACCTGCATACGACACACCGGGTCAATATTTGCTTCGCGTTGACCGGCAGCCAAACAAAGTTCAAAAAGTTGCACCGGTACCGAAATGTTCTTCAGGCGTGCGAGCCCGGCGTCTCGTAATTCTAGGCCAAGTTCAGTTCTGAGAATGTCAGCAACGTTACCGGTGCACAAAACCTGACCTGCACGAGCGTGTCGGGCAACACGAGCCGCCAAATTGACGGCTGCGCCGAAATAATCACCGTTGGACTCAATGACTGGCCCATGATGCATTCCAATTCTCACGATCGGAAAATACGGTTCGGAGTGAACAGATCGTGCCAAGCGCATTACTACTTGTGCCGCCGCAACTGGATCAGGCGCAACTATCATGACTGCATCGCCTATCGTTTTCACGATGTGAGCGCTGTGAACCAGCGCAGCTTCCGCCAGGGCCTTGAACCTGAAAGCAATTGCAACCGCGTCGACGTCACCGTGGGTTTCTGTCATAGCGGTAAAGCCGCTGAGATCAGCAAATATGACGGAACGTTCCAATGAATTCATCGGCTTGTCTTATGACAATTGTAAGTCAGAAACTCGCTGGTCCACGTAGAACATATCCTAACGTTGAACATACTTACCTGTGCATTGCGCCTTTGATTTCCAGTCATGGTGTCGTGATTCTCCGATGGCGCCAAGAACTTGTCAACCTGTTTTAAAAAACAGCCAGTCCGTCATACTCGGGTCCGTGTACGACCAATACATCTGCGTAGCGAATGAGAAAGATTGAGGCGACTATCGTGCGTGGAGGGCTTGCTTTGCTACCGGATCGACCACGATGGGGTCTTTTGGGGTTGTAGGGTCAGTCGCTGGATGAGCTGCCCCTCTTCTCTACGAGGGTATCCAAATGCCCGTGTACGGGGCGTCGGGGCGCAGCTCCCAGCTCTGCCCATCGAAGGCAACCCGCTCCACGGAGTTAGGATCGATGCCGTCAAGACAGCGGGCGTTGACCATGTAATTGGAGGGATTCGCTCGCGGACGATAGAAGGCGGCAACGCCGCAGTGGCGGCAGAAGTGGTGCAGCGCGCGCTTGGTGCCGAACTGATACGTCGCAAGATCAGCCTCCCCTTGGATCGAGCGGAACCGATCCGGGGTGACCATCTGGTGGAGGTAGCCCTTGCGCCGACAGATCGAACAATTGCATTCGCTGACGCGGGTAAGCTCGGTTCGAACCTCAAAACAGACGCGCCCGCAGTGGCATGAGCCTTGGTATGTTTTCAGCTCGCCGACGGTAGCCATACTCTTCTCTCCTTAGTGCTGTCTAAATCGTAGGCTGAGCCGCCACGGCCCGCGAACCCCACGCGCGGGTCTGAAGATCTCTGTCTCAAGCCGCGTGTTAGACCGCATTTTCTTTGTTGCGCTCATCCAAAGCAAAACAGAATGCAATACCCAACCGAAAAAGAAAAAGGTGTCTGCTGTTGGCATTTTAGAAGCTTCTCCACGCTGCGTGCCCTACTCGCCAGCCTTTTCTCGGTTTTGCGCTTGCGTGGTAGAAGTTTCCTTTTGTACCTCCTTATCTACCTCATTGCGGTGCGACCCCGCGTGTGCCGTGAAGCGCCGGAAAGCCGCCGGGATTTGGGTCCTCGCCTCGGCGCAGGATCGCGAGCCGCTCCTTCATCGCCGCGATCTCGGCCGTCTGTGACGCGATGATCTCCTCCGCCAGTCGGCGCGTGAGCGGGTCTTTGCCATAGATGAGTACCAGCCGCGCCATTTCCACCGCTCCTTCATGATGGGGAATCATCATCGCAAGAAAATCGACGTCCGGATTTCCACTGTAGCCGGGCGCGTGCATGTCTTCCATCATTTTTTTCATGCCGGCATCCATTTGGCGCACGAAGGGCTGCGCTACCGCGGGACGTGCGCCGGTCTGCGGGGCAACGGCGCCATGTTCATGCTGGGCCGAGACTACGGCGGCCCGGAATGCGCAAGCAAGCACAAGTGTCGTGATCCATACCCTCATGCGGCCTCCCCTCAAGCGGTTTGACTGCGGGCGCCCGGACGCACGTAGACAAGGTTGATGCTCTTTTTGTTGCGCAGCTTGCCGGAAGGCAGCGCCAGTTCCCCAAGAGGAATCTGGGCAATGAATTGCGGCTTGAACGGATCACTGACGTCGAACGCGCTGCAAACCGTTTGGCCTGCGTTTGGCGTGCTGGGTAGCTCATCTTGCTCGTGCGCGACGTAGAGCAGAGTGTTTTCAGGATTCGTCCACAACCCATGGGCCTCCCGTCCTTGGCTGAAAAAGTTGCCCACGACTTTGCGAGAGCCGGATGCGGCCGAGCGGTCGATGATGGCGATCTGGCTCGATGCTACGCCGCCCGGTCCGCCATCGTCGACGCGGGCGAGCGAGGCATAGACAACCTTGCCCCTGGTGTTTTCGACGAACTCGACGTGATTGGGCCGCGCCACTTTGCCCAACGAAATGGAATCTAGCGGCTTCGGCGCGGGACCCACTGACCAAGCCGAGACCGAATCCGCCAGCTTGTGCGACAGCCAAAGTTCTTTGCCATCCGGTGTGGTTTTCTGAAACGGCGTAAAGCCGAACGGATCTTGTGTTTTGATATCGATAATCGCGCGCCGTTTAGGCCGGCTGAAGCCATCGCGCCCGAAGTTCGTATCGACGATCTCCAGTTGCGAGGCCTTTTGCGAGGCGACGAAGGCAAGCCTCCCGTCGGCGGAGAACCAGACTTGCGCCGGCCCGTTCAGGCAATCAACGTACAGACGGACCGCGCGCGAAGCCACGCCGCGCGATTCCTTAATCGCCGCTGCGACATCGAGGACAGCGATGCGATTTTCGCCGCGCACGGTAACCCAGATTTCTTTACCGTTGCGGCTGAAAGTCGGCTCGTGGGGCTCACGGCCCACCAGCACTCCGCTGGTTATTCGCTCAGCATTGGTTTGATCGCTCGCCTGCGGATTCAATGTGTTGCCGATGACCTTCATTGTTTCGAAATCGACCAGATAGACGTTACTTGTTCCTCGGCCGGTGCAGGCTAATAGCCGGTTATCCGGTGAAGGAGCAGCTCCGTGAATATTGATTGCGCCGTGGTACAGTGGCTTCGTCACCATGGCGACGTGGGTGGGCGTGACGCCGCCGGTTACCAGCCGAAACGGCGGTCGCGGGTCTTCATCAAACGATGTGAGATTGATGGTCGTGGCTACCGTGTTGGTGTTTGGATCGATAACCGATAACGTGTTGGAATCCTCGTTGCATATTATGACGCGGTCGCGGCTGTTTGCGCCGGAACCGATCTGCGCGCGCGCGCGCCCAAACGGGAATGCGGTAGAGAGCGCTGCCCCGCCAACGTTTGTGATGAATTCGCGTCGAGTCCACTCCATGTGAAGTTTTCCTTTCTATTGGATTGAGGCTAGGGGACGTCATTGACTAAAATAGGACTACTACAGTGGGCGCCTTTTTGCTATTCTGAACTATATTCCGTTTAAACAACAGCGTCATTAGTCCTGGCGTTCTTTCAGCATCGGCAGTGCGGTGGCTAACGAAGCTGTAGAAAAACCCTACTGGAGGCGGTATTTATTCACTGTTCCATCGCGTGGAGTGGTCAGAGGGCGGATGTTTTTTTCGCTTGTGAGATCTCCAGCCAAGCTTGTGCTGCCCAATAAACCGGGCCGTCCCGATCGAAGTCGGCGGCCTTGAAGGTCTCGGTGGTTGTCCTATAATGGCCGGGTACTTATGGACGTCACCATACTCAAGATTGCCGCCCTGTTTTATCTGCTCGCGGGGGTGTCCTTCGCTCTTTACGTTTTTTTCCAGCGCGATATCGTTTCCAAACTCTCGCCCCTAATCGTAGCCTGCGGCTTCGCGGCACACACCTTGGCGCTCGCCGTGCACTTTTTTCAAACGGGCTATCCGAACATCACGCAGTTTCACGAGGCGCTGTCTTTGTACAGCTGGGTGATGGTCGCGGGTTACCTGATCGTTCATTTCAAATACCGTCTCGCTGTTCTCGGCTCGATCATCGCCCCCTTGGCTTTTCTCATGACGCTTGCCGCCTTTGCTTTCGGCACCGGCAGCGAAGCGTTGCCGCCGGAGCTTAAGAGCTATTGGCTGTTTATTCACGTCACCGTGGCATTTCTCGGCAACGCGGCGTTCGCCCTGGCCTTCGGCGTGAGTTTGATTTACCTGTTGGCGGAACGCCAACTGAAACACAAGAAGATGACGTTACTGATTAAGCGTTTCCCGTCCCTGGAGACTTTGGACCGGCTCAATTATATTTTCCTTGTGTGGGGATTTCCTTTGATGACCCTGGGCATTGTCTCAGGGAGCATGTGGGCGGGAATTCATTGGGGCAGTTACTGGTCCTGGGATCCGCGTCAGATCACCTCCGGCATCGCATGGCTCTTCTACGGCGCCATACTGCATGGCCGCACGACAGGTTTGCGCGGCAGAAAGGCGGCGGTGCTTACCAGCTTCGGTTTCTGCGTCGTGCTCGCTTACTTTTTCTTGGGGGATGTGGTTTTTCCCAGCCGGCATGGGGGCCGGTTCGATTAAACCGTGCAAAAAGAAATCCTCATCGTCGGCCTCAATCACCGCAGCGCGCCCATCGAGGTGCGCGAGAGCGTCGCCTTCGAAGCTTCTTACCTGCGCGAGGCTCTGGCGCGGTTACGCGCCTATCCCGCGATTCAAGAAGGCGTGATCTTGTCGACCTGTAACCGCGTCGAGGTGGTCGCGGCGTCAGCCGACGGTCCCTCCGCTTCCGCGGAAATCAAGAAATTTCTCGACGAGCAAGGAGCGCGCCGCCATGCCGGCCAATTGGACGACCATGTCTACGCCTATCAAGGAGCCGATGCGGTGCGGCATGTGTTCCGCGTCGCCGCGAGTCTCGATTCGATGGTGGTGGGCGAGCCGCAGATTCTCGGCCAGCTCAAGGATTATTACAACGCGGCGCAGGAAGCGGGGACGGTGGGGACGATCCTGCACCGGCTCTTTCACCGCGCTTTTTCCGTCGCTAAGCGGGTGCGCACCGAGACCGGTATCGCCAGCCGCGCCGTATCGGTGAGCTCGGTGGCGGTGGATTTAGCCAGGCGGATTTTCGACCGCTTCGACGATAAAACGGTGATGCTGATCGGTGCGGGAAAGATGGGCGGTTTGATGGCGCGTCATCTTCAGAGCAACGGCGCGCGCAGCTTGATGGTGACCAACCGCACGTTCGAACGTGCGGTCGAGCTGGCAGGAAGCATCCACGGCAGCCCGATCCTCTTCGAGGACTTTCCCCGCTATCTCAAGATCGCCGATCTCGTCATCGGCTGCACCGGCGCGCAGGAAGTTCTCGTCGACGCCGGCGCCGTGGGCGCGATTCTGAAAGAGCGCAAGCACAAGCCGATGTTTTTCATCGATATCGGCGACCGGCGCAACTTCGACGCCGAAATCAACAATCTCGACAACGCCTACCTTTATAACATCGACGACTTGCAGGCCGTGGCCAAGGAAAACCTGCAAGAACGGTCCAACGAGGCGGAGAAGGCCGAAAGGATCGTGGTCGAAGAGGTGGCGAATTTCATCCGCTGGATCCATTCGCTGGAACAGGCGCCGACGATCACGGCATTGCGCCAGCGCTTCGATGAAATTCGCCGCAATGAATTGGGGAAATCGCTTGGCGGCGGTCTCAAAGATTTGTCGGACCGCCAGCGGGAAGCCCTCGAAGCCATGACGACGGCGATGATCAATAAGCTGCTGCACGGGCCGATCTCCCATCTGAAAAAGAACGCGGAGAAAGAAGACGACGAGAGCGCTTTGTATAGTGCGGCATTGAAGAAACTTTTTGATATCGAGGAATAATGACCGACCTGGGCGGAAGTGGTGGCGTGCCTCCAAGGGGCGGAAAGAGGTGTTGGCGAACGTGAAAAACCTTCGGCTCGGCACCCGCGGCAGTACGCTCGCGCTGGCGCAGGCCCACTGGGTAAAAGCGCGCATCGAGGAGCGACGTCCCGAATCAAAAGTCGAGATCGTGGTGCTTAAGACCAGCGGCGATCGTTTTATCGATGCATCGCTTCAAGCCATCGGGGGCAAGGGGGTTTTCACCAAAGAGATCGAAGAGGCACTGCTGCGAAACGAAATCGATCTCGCGGTCCATTCCCTGAAAGATCTGCCGACGGAAATGGCGCAAGGCCTCGCGCTCGTCGCGGTTCCCGAGCGCGAGGACGCGCGGGATGTCCTAGTGACCAGGGAGCGGACGAGCCTGGATCGACTGCCGACCGGGGCGCGAATCGGCACCGGCAGCTTACGTCGGCGCGCGCAGCTTTTGTATTATCGGCCGGGGTTGTCGGTGGTTGGGATTCGCGGAAACGTCGACACTCGGCTGAGAAAGCTCGACGCCGGCGAGGTCGACGCTTTGGTCATGGCCGCGGCGGGGCTGAAACGAATCGGCCGAGGAGATCGCATCGTAGAGTTCTTGCCGAGCGAGATCTGCGTGAGCGCCGTGGCTCAAGGCGCCCTGGGGTTGCAGGCGCGCGCGAATGACGCGGGGAACGAGGAGTGGTCTTTTTTGCACCACGCGCCTACGGCCACCGAGGTGACCGCGGAACGATCGTTTCTCAGTCGTTTGGGCGGCGGTTGTCAGGTGCCGGTGGGAGCGCGCGCCATGGTTGCGGGGGACGAGATCACGATGGTCGGCGTCGTCGCCAGCCCCGACGGAAAATCGCTGAAGCGAGGGGAACGCGCGGGGAAATTTGTAGACGCGGCGAAATTAGGCGCAGAGCTGGCTGAGGAATTGCTGCGCGCGGGTGCAGACCGCATTTTGGCGTCGGTATAAGCCATGGCCGGTGGGGGATTATTCACACGGTGACGATGCCCTCGGAGCGAGCCCTCCGAGTCGAAGGCAATGGAGCTGTGCCTTGAAGCGGCCTGCAAGCCGGCGGTGGTGGAGCGCAGGCCGGGAAGGAGTTCAGACATCCAGCCCAGCACCAAAGAGATCATTGGACCTTTACGGTTGGGTGCCTTCGCCTCTCCGAGCTCGCTCCGAGGGCTACAGAGTATCCTTGTCTGTCGTTGGATTATAAATAATGAGGGCTAGCGATAAGAACGCGGGAGCGAACGCAACAGCCGAGCTATCGTCAGGCGCTCATCGGCCCCTGGCGGGCAGGTGCATCGTGGTCACGCGGGCGCGCGCCCAGGCAGGCGGATTGGCGGGCCGGATCGAAGAACTGGGCGGCGAGGTGATAGAGTTCCCGACCATTGAGATCCAACCGCCCGAAAGTTTTGCGGCGCTGGACGCGGCCATTGCAAGGATCGCCGTCTACGACTGGTTGATCTTCACCAGCGTCAATGGCGTCGAACAATTTCTCGAGCGCTTCGACCGGTCGGGAAAATCTCTGGCGGAAATCCAGCGCAAGCGGGTTGCCGCCATCGGCCCGCCCACGGCAGAGCGGCTTAAAGGCGCAGGAATAAGCAGTTGTCTGGTGCCGGAGCAATACCAGGCCGAGGGAGTTCTCGATGCGCTCAAGCCCGAGGAGTTGCGCGGCAAGCGCGTGCTGATTCCACGGGCGGCCAAGGCCAGGGAGGTTCTGCCGGAGACCCTGCGGCAGTGGGGCGCATTCGTCGATGTTGTAGAAGCCTATCGCACGGTGATACCGACGGCGGACGTGTCGAGACTGAGAAGCTTGCTGCAAGACGGGACTGTGGACATGGTGACGTTCACGAGTTCGAGCACCGCGGCTAATTTTGTCAAGCTGTTTCACGGCGAGAGACTGTCGGACATTTTGCACGGCACGGCGATCGGCTGCATCGGGCCGATCACGGAGGCGACTGTCCGGGAACTCGGCGGCAAGGCCGATTTGGTGTCGGCGGAGTTCACCATTCCAGGGCTGGTGCGCGCGATGGTTGATTTTTTCGAGCATGGCGTGGGCGCGGGGGCGCGACCGCCGGGAGCATAGGATGGATTTTCCAAAGTATCGGCCACGAAGGCTGCGGCGCAACGAAAGAATCAGGGAGCTGATACGCGAAACGACGATCAGCCCGAAAAACTTGATTTACCCGTTATTCGTCGGCCCCGGAAAAGACCGGGCCCAACCGGTCTCTTCGATGCCCGGCGTCGCGCAACTCTCGGTGGACCGCGCGGTCATCGAATGTCAGGAAGTCCGCGCTCTCGGAATTCCCGCCGTCATCTTGTTCGGCATCCCCGAGCGCAAGGATTCCCTTGGCAGCGAGGCCTATGCCGATGCCGGTGTCGTGCAGCAGGCGATTCGGGCGATCAAGGAAAAGCTGCCGGAGCTGCTGGTGATCACCGATGTTTGTTTGTGCGAATATACCGATCACGGCCACTGCGGCGTGGTCAAGAACGGCGATGTCGATAACGACGCCACTTTGGAGCTGTTGGTTAAAGAAGCCCTCTCGCACGCGCGCGCCGGTGCCGATATCGTCGGTCCTTCGGATATGATGGACGGCAGGGTAGGGGCGATCCGGCACGCGCTCGATCAAAGCGGCTTCGAAAACGTCGCGATCATGGCCTACGCCGCAAAATACGCGTCGGGGTTCTACGGGCCGTTCCGCGAGGCGGCGGAGTCGACACCGCAGTTCGGCGACCGCCGCTCGTATCAGATGGACCCGGGCAATACCGACGAAGCGCTGCGCGAAGTTGCAATGGACATCCGCGAAGGCGCGGATATCGTCATGGTAAAGCCGGCGCTCGCCTATCTCGATGTGATTTACCGGGTGAAACAAAAATTCGGGTATCCGGTGGCGGCTTACAACGTCAGCGGGGAATATTCGATGATCAAAGCGGCCGGCCAGAACGGTTGGGTGGACGAGGCCAGGGTGATGATGGAAGTGCTCTTGTCGATCCGGCGCGCCGGCGCCGACATGATCCTGACTTATTTTGCCAAGGACTTTGCGCGCCTCACCGCGGTCAAATAGGGGTTAGGTTTTTTTTCCAACGGGACGGCTACGGTGCGTTCGATGGGTCGGTCCGCGCGTGCCCGCGGCGATCGGCGCTATATCAAGTTCCAAAGATCTTTAATCTTCCTTTGCAGCGTGCGCTCGCATTCGGCCTCCCGCCCGTCGGTTCGAACTTGCGACCCCGAAAGGCGGAAAATCAAAACCCTTGCTCCTTCGGCTAGACGAAGCACATAGGTATTTGAGTCGGATTCGTCATAGACATCGACTTTCAGGCCTTCATCCAACCGCGTGGCGATTCGTTTCGCCCACTCCTCGATCTCACGGGCCGCCGCCTCGCCCTGTTTGGCGGTCAACATGCTCGCGGCTATTTTTTCTTGTACAGGCCGTCGATGTAGCCCGACTGGTCGAGCTCTTTGATGAAGGTGAAATCGACGAACTGCTCGGGCTTCGCGCTTTTTGCGCGCGGGTCGCGCTCGGCGACGTCTTCGATGACGGTTTTGAGCCCTTCCAGGCTGGGATACTGCTTCTTCGGATATAAAGCCTCGGTCATCACGTTGTCGTAACTCTTTTCCAGCGTTTCGCGCTCAAGACCGCTGCCCATGTATTTGCTCAAAGCCTTGATCGTCGCTTCCTTATCCGTCCACATTTTATGCACGGCCTCCACATGTGCTTTCACGTAGCGGCGCACTATGTCCGGATGTTCCTTAATGAATCTGCGGGTCGTCCCGACGCCGGTGTGTTGGAAGACCAGACC
>Ga0214473_10009694_pt1 | contig 11371 bp, 7 predicted proteins | sample RVTome_7_FD_203509 | JGI IMG/M metagenome (GOLD analysis project Ga0214473, IMG submission 203509) | Soil microbial communities from uranium-contaminated site in the Upper Colorado River Basin, Wyoming, United States - RVT98D197 | ecosystem: Environmental > Terrestrial > Soil > Contaminated >...
CCAGTAGCCGGTCGAGGAACGTGACCTGGGCCGGGTGCAGCAGGAAGCGGGCGCGGTCGATCGGAACGAACTTGGCCTCGTCGACTTCCTTCTGGTCCGAGCGCGGGGCGGCGTCGGTCGGCGCGGGACCCGCGAAGCCGTGGATGCGCTTGCGGCTGCGCGCGAGATCCACGCTACCGATCGAGTGCAGCGGGCCGGCCTTGACGCCCGTCTCCTCGACTGTCTCGCGGCGTGCCGCCGTCTCGAGGTCCTCGCCCGGATTGGTGCGCCCCTTCGGGATGCTCCACGGCGCGCGCCGGTTGTAGGGGCCCCAAGGGTGGACGATCAGCACCTCGAGCTGGCTGCCGTTCCGGCGGTAGAGCAGCGTGCCGGCGGACTCGATCACCGACCGGTCCTCCGCGACTCCTTGTCCTCGTACATGCGCCTGTCGGCGAGCCGGATCAGCCCTTCCTTGGTGTTCGCCTCCGCCGGGTAGGTGCCGAGCCCCAGCGAGACGCCGAGACGCGCGTTGATCCCCTCCTCCTGCAGGAAAGTGTGGCCCTCGACCAGGCCCCGCAGCTTCTCGGCCAGGATGCGGGCCGAAACGGCGTCCGTCTGCGGCAGGATCACCACGAACTCGTCGCCGCCGTAACGGGCCGGGATGTCGGTCTCGCGCACGGCGGCGCGGATCAGGAAGCCGACCTCGCGCAGCGTACGGCTGCCGCGCAGGTGTCCGTACTGGTCGTTGATCGGCTTGAAGCGATCGAGGTCGATGAACAGCAGCGACAAGGTCGAGCCGTAGCGGTTGACGAGCTTCAGCTCGCGCTCGAGCGCCTGGTGGAAGTAGCGGAAGTTGTGGAGCGGCGTCACTTCGTCGGTGATCGACAGCTCGCGCGTCTTCTGGAACAGCCGCACGTTCTCGAATGCGAGCGCCACCGCGTCGGCGAGCGGCTGCAGCCGCGCGAGCGTGTGGTCGTCGAAGGCATCGGTCTGGCACGAGCCGAGCCCCAGCACGCCGATCGCGCGCTCCCGGCTGCTGAGCGGGAAGAGGGCGTACGAGCGCAGCCCCTCCTCCAGCAGCCGCATGTCCTCGAGGTAGCGGTGCTCGTGGACCAGGTCCTTCTGCAGCACCGGGCGATTGTTGAGCGCGACGAAGCCGGGGCCGCTGCCGACCACCGGCAGCACGCTCCCGAGCCCCCAGGAAGTTCCCTCCGGGTGGCTCACCATCTCGAGATAGTCGCCGGTCTCGTTGACGAAACCGCAGGCGAGACGGTCGAAGGGCTGCAGCTCCGCGAGCTCCGCGGCGAAGGCCGGGATGATCGCGGAGAGCTCGCTGCCGGAGGTCGCCGCGGCGGTGATGCGCCGCAGCGCCTCGCCGCGCGCCGACGAGGCCCGCAGCTCGGCGTAGAGCTGCACGTTCGCGAGCCCCGTCCCGAGCTGCTTGCCGAGCACCTCGAGCACCTCGCGGTCGAGCCCGGTCGCGGCCACGCTGCCTTCGTGGAGCACCAGCACCCCGAGCGTGCGCCCCGGCGACCGCAGCGGCGTCGCGGCCAGCAGGCCCGTCCTCGGCAGCTCCTGGACCAGCGGGCCGTTCTGCTGCATGGCGGCGGCCGCCAGCTCGCGCAGCGCCGTGAGGTCGACCGCCAACTGCTGCTTGGCGGCCTCGACCAGCTCGCCGTCGGCGCCGTTCACGAAGATCGCGCCGCCGATGAGCTCGAGCGAGCCCACGATGTGCTCGAGCGCCGAGCGCAGCAGGCCGGCCTCGTCCCGCTCGATCGTCAGGTCGTCGACCAGCGCCACGAGCGCCTGAAACAGGCGGTCGCGGCCCCCGGGCGCAGCGGCCGGCGTGCGCGCCGGAGTGCGCGGTGGCTGAGGCGCGTGACTCTCGAAGGGCGCGGTCATGGCGGGCGGCGTGTCATTCTAGCAGGCCGCTCGCGCCACGGCGGCGCGCGAAGAACGTCGCGACGGCCGCCTGCTCGGTGCGCTGGCGCTCGCCGTCCCAGCCGAGCTCCCGCGCCATCACCTCGCTGACGGCGGCGAGATCGGCCGCGGCCGGCGGACCGGCCGTGCCCAGGTCGAGCCGGCGCAGAACCGCATCGGCCAAGGTCAGCGCCATCTCCTCGCGCACGGCGACCCGCGTGCGCTCGTCGAGCGACCCCGTGAGCCGCCGTGCCTTCGCGAGGGGCGTCTCCGCGGTCCGGCAGGCGACGGGCGGGCGCCCAAGGCGCTCGAGCGTCAGGTCGACCGCCCGCTCCGCAAGCGCACGCGCCGTCGTGTACTTGACCCCCTGCAGGCCGAGGAGACCGGGCGTCCCGTCCTCACGCTCGTGGTCCACGATGCGCGAGCGGGTCTGAAGCCCGTGCGCGCCGCCGGCTCCGGGCACGAGGCCCTCGTGCACCAGGGCGAGGTCCCCGCGCTCGATCCCGGCCCAGGGAAACGCCCGCGCCGCCTCGTCCAGGAAGGCGAGCGGGTCGCTGGGCGTCGCGGCCGCCGGCTCGTAGGACGTGCCGACGATCGAGCGGCCCTGCCACGGCACGAGGAACAGGAAGTGGCCTTGGCTCGGGGCCCCCACCGCGAGCGGAACGGAGAGCGGGCGGCGCAGCACGAGGTTGCGGGCGCGCAAGAGCGGCAGCGGGGCACGGCGCAGGCCGCTGCGCGCGCCGAGCTCGTCCATCCACGGCCCGGCGGCGTTCAGGACCATGCGTGCGCGCAGCTCGAGCGTGCTCCCGCCCAGGGCGTCGCGCACGGCCACACCCGCCACGCGGCCGCGCGGGGCCCGCAGCAGCTCGAGCGCCTCGGCGTGATTGGCCACGGCGGCCCCGGCATCCGCCGCGGCGTGGACGAAGCCCAGCAGGAGCCGCTCCGTGCTCGCCGCCTGTGCGTCGTACCACAGCGCCGCGCCTCGGAGCCCTCGTTCGGGGAGGCCCGGGCGCAGAGCCAGCGCCTCCGCCACGTCGAGCGTGCGGCCGTCGGGGATCTGCCGCTCGGCTGGCAGGCCGCGGTTGCGGTCGCGTGTCAGCAGATCGTTCAGCAACAGGCCGACCGCGAGCGCCACCCGCCCGCTCGATCCCCATCCCCGGCAGGGGACGAGGAAGCGCAGGGGCTCGACCAGCTCCGGCGCGATCTTCAGCAGCGTCCGCCGCTCGCGCGCCGACTCGCGCAGCGAGGCGACGTCGAGGCGCTGCAAGTGGCGCATCCCGCCGTGGATCGTCTTCAGGCTGTTCCAGGACGCCCCGGCGCCGAAGTCCTCCCACTCGACGAGTGCTACACAAAGGCCGCGCGCCGCCGCGTCCCAGGCCGCGGCGGCGCCATGGATCCCGGCGCCGACCACGACGAGATCCCATTCCCGCGCCGCGAGCGCCGCGAGCTCGCGCTTCACGCGCGGCTCGCCGTGCCGTCGTCCGAGAAGCGCAGGGCCACCATCGTCGCGTCGTCGGCGGCTTCCAGCGGCCCGCGGTGGGCCCGGACGGCGGCGCCGACATGCCCGAGCAGCTGCTCGAGGCCGTGCGTCCGATGCACCTTGAGCAGCGCCTCGAGGCGCGACATCCCGAACGGCTCGCCCGTCTCGTCCTCGGCCTCGACGAGCCCGTCGGTGAACAGGAAGAGCGCGTCGCCGGAGGTGAGTTGTGTCACGCGTTCCTCGAAGCCGCCGCCCGGGTAGAGCCCGGGTGGGCGTCCGGTCGAGGAGAGCCACTCGGCCCCGTCGCAGCGCAACACGAACTGGGTGTTGTGCCCGGCGTTGACGTAGCGCAGCCGGCCGCTGGGGCACTCGAGGATCGCGAGGAACAGCGTGTAATAGGGGGCGAGCGGCTCCTCGTTCTCCATCTCGCGGTCGAGCGCGTCGACGAGCCGCGCGAGGTCGCGCTCGAGCGAGAGTCGCGCCCGGATCGTCGCCTGCACGCTCGCCATCAGAAGCGCCGCCCCGACGCCCTTGCCCGACACGTCGCCCACCAGGATCGCCACCTCGCGCTCCGAGAGCGCGAAGTAGTTGAAGAAGTCGCCGCCGACCTCGCGCGCGGGGATCGAGACGCCGCCGATCTCGGCGTAGTGCGAGCGCAGCGGAGCGCGGGGCAGGAGCTCCACCTGGATGCGCCGGCCGATCTCGAGCTCCTTGCGCAGGCGCTCTTGCTCGATGAGCCGGTCCTGGTTGCGGCGCAGGTCGCGGGCGAGGCGGTTGAAGGTCTCGGCCAGACGCCGGAACTCGCGGCCGTGAGGAACCGCCACCTGCACCTCGAGGTTCCCGGCCGCGAGCGCCTCGGCTCCCTGCGTGAGCGAGCTCAAGTGCCGCGTCATGCGCCGCGAGAGCGGCAGGATCCCGACGAGCGCGACAAGACCGAGCCCGAGGCCGAGCGCGAGATTGCGCGCGGCGGTGGCGCGGATCTCGGTGAGCGCGGGGCCGATCGGACGCGCGACGGCGATCACGATTCCCGTCTCGGGGTCGGGCCGCTCGGCCACCACCCAGTCGCCCGCGTCGTCGCGCGTCGCGGGCCGTCCCGGCACCAGGCCGAGGCCCTCGAGCACGGCCTCGTCGGCGGGATCCGGTGCGTAGGGCTGGCCCTCGGCGTCGCGCGCGAAGGGGATCGCACCCTGGCGCCGCTCGGCTCCCGACAGGATCGCGCGCAGCAGCAGGCGCAGCTCCTCGGCCTCGGCGGAGGCGAGCGCCTCGCGGCGCGCCTTCTCGTAGGGGCTCTCGACGCTCCCCTGCGGTCGCGACCGCATGCGCTCGAGCCGGGCCTTGAGCTCGTCGGCCACGACGTCGACGCGGGTCGACATCTCGGCGGCGAACTCGCCCGCTTCCGCGGACACCGCCTGCCGGAACGCCCGCTGCGAGCCGTACCAGGAGTACACGGTCACGCCCAGGAGCGGCACGACCGCCAGCAGGAAGAAGGCAACGGCGAGCTGGGTCCTGAGCCTCATCCGCGGTGCTTCAGGGCCAGCCTATCACGCGGGTTCACGAGGCTCTGAGTCTCAGAACCTGAAGGTATGTTGAATCTTCGCCGAGCCGCGGTCGAAGTAGGGACGGTAGCTGCCGTCCTCACCGTGCAGCCAGCCGCGGTTGAAGACGACGAAGAGGTCGCTGCCCGGACGAATCCGGAAGCGCAGGCGACTCTGGAAGCCGAGCTCGCGGGAGTCCGAGTCGTACTGCACGAGGTTCGACCAGCCCAGGTTGGGGCCGAAGTGGAGCTCGAGCCGTCCGGCGAGGACCTTCGCAGTGAAGCGGCCGGCGGGGAGCGTGCCCTGGCTCCACTCGCCTCCGAGCCCGACGAGCAGCTGCGCGCTGGGCTTGAGCACCAGCTCGCCCTCGAGACGCGTGAGATCGCCGTCGTAGAAGCTGCCCCAGCGCGCCTCGAAGTTTGCGACCCACCTCCGACGCTGGGCACTGTCGATCTCGGCGATCCAGGCGGTGTAGCGGTAATCGCCCGGCGGGATCACGACTCCCGGCTGGATCTCGAACGCTTCGTCGAGCCTCTCGAACTGCGGGATCCACTGGAGCCGAAGCTCTTCGCCCGACTCCGTCCGAAGTCCCAGGGGCGAGACGATCACCATCCAGTCGAGCGTGCGGCCGCCCATATCCGTCACGTACTGCGGCCGCAGCTCGAAGAAGAGCTGCCGAATCCCGAGCCGCCCGGGCCGCGGCATGAAGACGGCGCCGAGATTGGTCATGCGGACGCCGGTGCGGCGGACGAAGCCGAGCGCCGGCGCAAAGTCGTCGTCGATCTGCTTGAAGCTGAGCGCCACGTCCCACAGGTCGTTCGGGTAGTCGAGCTTGCCGCCCCAGGCGTGGCCCTTCCGACCGGAGGCCTCGTCGTCCGTCACGAACGCGTAGAGATCGAGGCTCAGGTTCTCCCCGCCGCGGAAGCCGGAGGTGGCGAAGCGCGCGTCGACACCCGCCAGGGTGTTGCTGCCGGCGCCTTCGGGGTTGCCGTGCGTCACGAGCGCGCCGACGAACGACTGGCGGAACAGGTTCCGGCTGACCCGGGCCGCGAGCAGGTTCTGGCGGTCGAGGCCCAGCTCCTCCTTGCGGCCCGTCTCGACGTCGAGCACGCCGACGTTCCAGCGCTCGACACGCCCCGAGACCTTGACTCCGGCGAGGATGGGGATCTCCTCGCCGCTCACGAGCCCGATACGCCGGCTGTAGAAGGGCAGCAGGTCCGAGCTGGTGTTGCCGAGGCCGGCAATCTCGTAGATCCCGGCCCCCTCGAGGAAGAAGGAGCGCTTCTCGGGAAAGAAGAGCGGGAAGCGCGTGAGATTCACCTGCCGGTCGTCCACCTCCGTCTCCGCGAAGTCGGTGTTGATGGTGAGCGAAGCGGTCAGGTTCGGCGTGATGTTCTTGAAGACGTCGCCCCCGATCTTGACCTCGAAGGCAGAGTCCGCCTCGCCGCCCGAGAGATAGGGGCGAACGTCGAGGCCCTGGCCCTGCCGTGCGCCAGAGAGCCCCTCGAGGCGTCCGGCCTCGGACAGGTTCGAGATCCAGACGTCCCGGCGCGGGGCGCTCCAACGATCGGTTTCCTGCCGGCGCGCGATGTACCGCTGAACGTTCAGCCCCCACGCGGCGACGCCGGCCTTGAAGCGCAGGGTCTTGAACGGGAGCGCGAGCTCCGCGGTCCAGCCTTCCCCGCCGATGCGCGCGGCCGCGTCCCAGATCCCGTCCCAGTCGAAGTTGAGGTGCTCGCTGTTGTTCGTGATCTGCCCATCGGCGCGCGCGCCCCGCGGATTCACGGCGAAGAAGAAGCCGTTGCGGCGGTCGTCAAACGTGTCGAGCACGATCATCACGTGGTCGTCGCCTTCGAGCTCGGCGTCCCTGCCCAGCTTGGTCGCGGCGATGCCGGAAGCGGTGCGGTCGAAGCAGCGGATTCCGAAGTAGAGCTGCTCGTCGTCGCGTAGCACGAGCACCTCGGTCGCCTCTGTGGCCAAGGCACCTTCCACGGGCTCGACCTGCGTCAGCGGACCGATCGCACGCGCCGTGGCCCACGCCGCTTCGTCGAGCCGGCCGTCGAGCCGCAAGGCAGTACCGGTGACGCTCGCGACCGAAGCGGTGGAGTTCCCGGAACCGGACGGCTGGCCCGCGAGCGGAGAGCCCGCGGCGAGCAGGACGAGGGTCGCGAGAGCTTCTGCCCTCACGTCGCTCAGGCGAGCGCCGCCTCGATCGCCTCCGCCGCTCGCTCGCAGTCCTGCCGGGAGACGTCGCGGTGAGTGGTGAGCCGCAGCGTGCTGGCGTCCATGGCGGTGGCGAGGACACCGCGCTGCTCGAGCGCGGCGACGGCTTGCGGCGCGGTGCGCCCTACCAGGACTCCGACGACGATGTTGGTCTCGACGGGTGCGAGCGTCACGCCGCGGCCGCGCGCGAGCGCGTCCCCGAGCAGGCGCGCGTTCGCGTGGTCCTCCGCGAGCCGCGCGACGAGCGTCTCGAGCGCCACCAGGCCGGCCGCCGCCAGGACGCCGGCCTGACGCATGCCGCCCCCGAGCAGCTTGCGGATTCGGCGCGCCTCGTCGATGCGCTCGCGCGTCGAGGCGAGGAGCGACCCCACCGGCGCGCACAGGCCCTTCGAGAGGCAGGTCATGACCGTGTCGACGCCGGCCACGAGTGTCGCCGGCGAGACGCCGAGCGCCACCGCGGCGTTCCACAGGCGGGCACCGTCCAGGTGGATCCGGAAGCCGCACTCCCGCGCCGCCGCGACGACCGCGCGCTGCTCGACGACTCCCTGCACGGTGCCGCCCCCGAGGTTGTGGGTGTTCTCGAGCACCACCAGCGACACGTCGGACTTGTAGTAGGTCCTCGGGGAGACCGCCGCCCGCACGTGATCCGCGGTGAGGTGGCCCCCCGGAGCATCCAGCATGCGGGGCATCACACCCGAGAGGGCGCTCATCCCCGCAAGCTCGTAGCGCACCACGTGGCTCCTTCGCTCGACCAGCACCTCCTCGCCGCGCTCGGTGAGCAGGCGGATCGCGATCGCGTTGCCCATCGTGCCCGAGGGGACGAAAAGCGCCGCCTCCATTCCGAGCATCTGGGCCGCCTTCTGCTCGAGGCGGTTGACGGTCGGGTCCTCGCCGTAGACGTCGTCGCCGACCTCGGCCTCGGCCATCGCCTTGCGCATCTCCGGAGTGGGTCGCGTGACGGTGTCGGAGCGCAGGTCGATCGGCGACATGCCGCGACGTTATCACCACGCCGGGGGGCCGGGGGGGTCCCTACGCTCGTTCGAACTTGGAGGGTCGGGGGGTATCGGGCAGATCCCTCGCGTACGATAGGGAGCGGGCAAGGGAATCATGCCGATCCAGAACGGCGTCATGATGCAGTTCTTCCACTGGTACAGCCCGGGCGACGGCACCCTCTGGAACGAAGCCCGGTCGCGAGCGCGGGAACTCGCCGCCGCCGGCTTCACGAGCGTGTGGCTCCCGCCGGCGGACAAGGGCGGCGCCGGCGCGAACGACGTCGGCTACGGGGTGTACGACATGTACGACCTCGGCGAGTTCGATCAGAAAGGATCGGTCCGCACCAAGTACGGGACCCGGCAGGAGTACCTGTCGGCCGTGAGCGGGCTCCAGGACGCAGGGCTCCAGGTCTATGCCGACGCCGGGCTCAACCACCGGATGGGGGGTGACGCGACCGAGCTGGTGCGGGCCACTCCCTTTCCGCAGGACGACCGGCTGCGCCCGAAGGGCGAGACCCGCGAGATCGAGGCCTTCACGCACTTCAGCTTCCCCGGCCGCAAGCGAAAGCACTCGGCCTTCGAGTGGCACGCGCGCCACTTCGACGCCGTCGACCACGACCACCGCAATCCGCACGAGAGGGGCACGGTCTACCTGATCGAGGGCAAGCAGTTCGACGACCAGGTGGCCCTCGAGAACGGCAACTTCTCCTATCTGCTCGGGGCCGACATCGACTACCAGGCCCAGGAGGTTCGCGAGGAGGTCGCTGCCTGGGGCAAGTGGTACCTGGACACGACCGGTGTCGACGGCTTCCGCCTCGACGCGGTGAAGCACATCTCGGCCTGGTTCTTCCCGGAGTGGCTCGACGCGATGGAGCGCCACGCGCAGAAGGACCTCTTCATCGTGGCGGAGTACTGGACCCCGGACATCGGCACCCTGCACTGGTACCTCGACCGCCTGGGCGGGCGCATCACAGTCTTCGGCGTGCCGCTGCACTACCACTTCCACTACGCGAGCCGGGCCTCGGGCAACTACGACATGCGCCGGCTGCTCGACGGCACGCTGATGCAGCAGCGCGGCCGCGACGTGGTGAGCTTCGTGGAGAACCACGACTCGCAGCCGCTGCAGGCGCTCGAGTCGGTGGTCGAGCCCTGGTTCAAGCCGCTCGCCTACGCCCTGATCCTGCTGCGCCGCGAGGGCTACCCCTGCGTCTTCCACGCCGATTACTACGGTGCCGATTACGAAGACTACGGCCGGGACGGCAACCGCCACCGCATCCTGATGCCCTCGCATCGCTTCCTGATCGACAAGTTCCTGGATGCGCGCCGTCGCTGCGCCTGGGGCCCGCAAGTCGACTACCTCGACCACTGGAACCGCGTCGGCTGGGTGCGGCTCGGCGACGAGCGACACCCGAAGGCGCTGGCGGTCGTGCTGAGCGACGGCGAGGGAGGCTCGAAGTGGATGGACGTGGGCCGCTCGAACGCCAGCTTCAGCGACATCACCGAGCACGTCAAGCAGCCCGTGGTCACGAACGACGCCGGCTGGGGCGAGTTCCTCTGCAACGGTGGCTCGGTTTCGGTCTGGGTCCAGGACTGAATGGGCCTGGCCGAGGCGGTGGCCCGTTACGAGCCGGTGGTCGGGCTCGAGGTGCACGCGCAGCTCCTGACCGAGAGCAAGCTCTTCTGCGGCTGCGCCAACCGCTTCGGCGCGCCGCCCAACACCCTCGTCTGCCCGGTCTGCCTCGGCCTGCCCGGTGCGCTGCCGGTGCTGAATCGGCAGGCGGTGACCTTGGCGCTGCGCGCGGCGCTGGCGCTCGGCTGCCGCGTGAACGCGACGTCGATCTTCGAGCGAAAGAACTACTTCTACCCGGACCTGCCGAAGGGCTACCAGATCTCGCAGTACGCCGCTCCGCTCGCGGTCGAGGGTTCGCTCGAGATCGCCGGCCCGCGCGGCGAGCGGCGCGTGCGCATCGCGCGCCTCCACATGGAGGAGGACGCCGGCAAGCTGCTGCACGAAGGGTTCTCGTGGTCAGACCAGAAGAGCGGCGTCGACCTGAACCGCGCCGGCGTGCCGCTCGTCGAGATCGTGAGCGAGCCCGAGCTCTCCGGCCCCGACGAGGCCCACGCCTACCTGACGGCGCTGCGCGCGGTGCTGCTCTACGCCTCGGTCTCGGACGGCAACATGGAGGAAGGGTCGCTCCGCTGTGACGCCAACGTCTCCGTGCGGCCGAAGGGCGCCACGGCGCTCGGCACGCGCACCGAGATCAAGAACCTCAACTCCTTCCGCCACGTTGCGCGCGCGATCGAGCACGAGGTCGCGCGGCAGGTGGCGCTCGTCGAGTCCGGCCACGACGTCGTGCAGGAGACGCGGCTGTGGAACGCCGAGCGCGGCGAGACCGTCGCGATGCGTTCCAAGGAGGACGCCCACGACTACCGCTACTTCCCGGAGCCCGACCTGCCGCCGCTCGTCCTCGGCCCCGAGTGGATGGCCGAGGTGCGCGTCTCGCTTCCCGAGCTGCCGGCCGAAAGGCGCCGGCGTTTCGTCGCCCAGTACTCCCTGCCGGACTACGACGCGGGTGTCCTCACCCAGGAGCGCGAGCTCGCCGATTACTTCGAGGCGGCGGCGCGGGAGAGCGGGCAGCCGAAGCTCTGCTCCAACTGGATCATGACCGAGCTGCTGCGCAAGCTGAAGCAGGACGCGCGGCCGCTGGCGCAAGCGCCCATCGGCGCTCCCGCACTCGCCGGGCTCGTGAAGCTCGTCGCCGCGGGGAGCATCAGCGGCAAGACCGCGAAGGACGTGTTCGAGCGGATGTGGGCGACCGGCGAGCCCGCGGCCGCGATCGTCGAGCGTCATGGGCTCGCGCAGCTCGACGACGAGCCGGCGCTCCAGGCGGCGGTGGCCGAGGTGGTGGCGGCGAGCCCGGACCAGGTCGCGAGCTACCGCGGCGGCAAGGCCGCGGCGCTCGGGTGGTTCGTGGGCCAGGTGATGAGCCGGACCGGCGGCCGCGCCAACCCGCGGCTCGTGGGCGAGCTGCTGAAGAAGGCCCTGGGCGAGCCCTGAGCTTGCGCTCGCCAGCGGGTGCAGGCGTATATTCGGAAGGGGCGCAAGAGTCATCCCTCTATTCAAGGAGCAGTCGACCATGTCCAAGCGTTTGGCTTGCCTCGCAACCCTGCTGGCCGCATCCGTTGCCGTACCGGCTCTCGCGCAGAACGCCCGCGGATCCGCGTCCACGAGCGTCGCCGGA
>Ga0214473_10009695_pt1 | contig 11371 bp, 17 predicted proteins | sample RVTome_7_FD_203509 | JGI IMG/M metagenome (GOLD analysis project Ga0214473, IMG submission 203509) | Soil microbial communities from uranium-contaminated site in the Upper Colorado River Basin, Wyoming, United States - RVT98D197 | ecosystem: Environmental > Terrestrial > Soil > Contaminated >...
TGAAGAAGGAAAGTACCACTACGACGGCCACCGCATGTGCAACGTCCTCTACACACCCGAAGAGAGCAAGGCGCATAAGAACATCTGCCCGGTCTGCAACAGGCAGCTCACCGTGGGGGTGATGCACCGGGTAGCGGAGCTGGCCGACAGGCCCGAGGGCTTCGTCCCTCCCAAGGCCATCCCTTCCATCCACCTCATCCCCCTGGAGGAGATTATAGCCGAGGCCCTGGAGCAGGGGCCGAACACCAAGGGGGTGCAGCAGGAATACATGCGGATGATAGAGCAAGGGGGATCGGAAATGGCTATCCTTATAGACATGCCCTCGGAGGAGATAAAAAAAATAGCTACTCCCAAAGTATACGAGGGGATTATGCTCGTGCGCCAGGGCAAGCTCAAGATCGTGCCCGGCTACGACGGCGTCTACGGCCGGATCAGCATCTTTCCCAAGGAAGGGGAGGCAGAAAAACCCGCAGAAGGCAAAGAACAGATGAGTTTGTTTTGAAATAGGATAATAATTTTACATGCTATATTATTAATTTATCGTGCGTGTAATCATGCTGAATAAAAAAAGTCTATGTTCATGGCTCTTGTGTGTTCTCCTCATCATATTTTTGCCTTACACGCTCTCTGCTTCTGACAAGGCAAAGGATCAACCACAGCATTCCGCAATAACCCGAGTAGTCATTGACCCGGGCTTCGGGGGCAAAGACTTTGGCGCACCTGGCTATATCAATGGCGTTTACTCCAAGGATGTCAATCTGCAAATAGCAAAGAAGTTAGCCAAAGAGATACGTGAAAATTTGAGCCTTGACACCATTATGACCAGAAATAGCGACGAATTTATTACCCTTGAAGAGCGAACTACTCTTGCTAATAGCAAGAACGGGGATCTGTTTATATCTATTCAATGCAATAGCAACAAAGACAAAGGCGTTTATGGTATCGAAACATATTGTTTGGGTGTTGCAGCAACCGCCGGAATGCCAAAAAACGAATCTTCAAAGATGAGTAACCTACAAACAATTCTATCCGATATGAGGCTTGATAAAAATTTGGAAGAATCGTGCAAACTGGCGAACGATGTTCAGCAATCTCTATACGAATATATGAGTAAGAGATATTCCCACATCAAAGATAGAGGGGTAAAACAGGCCCCATTCGTTGTCCTCATTGGGACGGCGATGCCATCTATAGTGATCGAGGTATCATATATATCGAACCCTAGAGAATGTAACAGGCTGATTTCCGATGATTATCAAAATGATTTGAGCAAGGCTATTACAAATGGTATCCGACGTTATATTGAGCAGAAGAATTTAAAGTAACAATACGTCAGAGAGACCTAAGAGATGTCACAACATACCCGTGGGAGTTCAGAATGCACTCAACCTCATCAATTAGCTCGACTTCAAGGGTCTAAGTTATGAACTATAAATTGAGCCCATCGGATTTAACGTTCTTATACGAAGGTTGCAAGCATTGCTTCGTTCTAAAAGTCAAGCATGGTATTTCGCAGCCTTCTATTCCTTTGCCCGGTATTTTCAGTATCATCGCAAGTCTTCAGAAAAACCATTATTCCGGGAGACGAACAGAGGAATTTTGCCCGCAACTGCCTCCCGGCATTGTTACCCTTGGTGAAAAGCGAGTTCAATCCGCCCCTATAAAGTTCGATGATCTGGAAAGCACCTGTGTTATTGCCGGCAGATTTGATGTGGTTGCAGAATTAGATGACGGCTCGTTTGCGGTTCTGGACTTCAAGACCGGAAATCCCAGCGAGGATAAGGTTGACATGTATGGCCGGCAGCTTCATGCGTATGCATTTGCCCTGGAAAACCCGGCTCAAGGCGCCCTCAAGCTGTCTCCTATATCACGCATGGGGCTTCTCTACTTCACACCTGATCAGTGTGAGTACACGGGCAACGATTGCCAGGTCCTCAGCGGCCGGATGTCTTGGCATGAGGTAAAGAGAGACGACGCTACCTTCCACAGGTTTCTGCATGAGGTGGTTTCTTTGCTTGACGGCCCCCTGCCGGAACCTGACCCTGAAACATGCGACTGGTGCTCGTATCGCTCTGAGATTAGTGGTGTTTCTGATACGTCAATAAAAGGCAGCAACGCTCCTCAATCTCAGGCTGTTGTTCCCAACTGCCCCAAGTGTGGGGATCTCATGCAACGGAGAACCGGTAAATTCGGCGACTTTTGGGGCTGCGTGAATTACCCTGACTGCCGAGGAACTCGCCAAAGCTGAGGAAATCGATTCATTATCAAAAAAGGGAAAGGGGCCAGGTCTTGAATTTCAACATAGTGAGGAAAAGCAAAGACAGAATTGACGATACAGCGGCACCCTCGCGCCGAGTAGATGAGGGATAACCGGAAAAAGAGGTACACAACGGCAGATAAAGGCAAGGAGATGCACAATGTCAGATAAAGGCAAGGAGATGCACAATGCGAGATAAAAGCAAGGAGGTGCACAATGGGAGATAAAGGCAAGAAGGATAAGGACAAGGGTCGGAAACAGAAGATAAACAAACAGGAACAAAAGGCAAAAGAGAAGATAGCGAAGCAAGCAAAGGAAAAATGGGTCAAGTCTTGAATTATAACATAGTGGGTAATGGGTTTTTTTTAACGAAATTATCTCACATATAAGCGCAACGCTTCTATACACAACTACCTGATAAGAAAAGGTTTTTGACCTATTCAGCTCTTGTTTCGCAGGTGTCTTATATGGCAAATACAACCATAGTTGGGATATTATAAGGAACCATATTATCATTGTTAGCCCCAAAGGAATGAGATGCTTGTTCTAAGCCTCATCATGATGTTTGCCGGTTTTGGGTTTTACGTAGTAGCCCTTAACTTCTCGATAACGGCCTTTAGAAGACTTGTGGATTATCAATACCAGAATCACAAGGATAAGTGGGAGGCAGACGGAAGACCCAGAGGCGGTAAAATAACGCATAAAGAACTGTCATTCTTCGGCAGCGATTTTGCCAGCAGTCTCTGTTCTATTTCATGGGCAGTGAGACGACCGGATTGGCTATCCGCGGGAAGTTTTGTTGAAAAGTTCCGTATTGATATGATTCGTTGGTTTTTTATATCATTCATTGGGTTCTTCATATTCGCGGGCGGAATGGTTGTTTTTGGACTTACTCTTAAGAGCATAGGCTAACAACGGCTTGCAGCCGATCGCTTAACGCTCCGGCTGATGGCCATGTTCGGAATCAAAATGAACAGTGACATCATAACTAACCACTATCGGCAAATCTGGAGCGATCTTAAAGAGGCCAAAAAATATATTTTCGCGGTCATAGTGATTTTCGTTGCCGGAATCCTCTCGGCCATTGTAATACCGTCATTAGGGGAACGCCTTCTTTCCCTTTTTTTAGAATACCTTAAAACATTTAAATATGGGCAAAAAGATTTTTTAGGGCTGCTCATTGCCATCTTTCTCCAAAACGCCTTGAGCGCCTTTTTTGCCATTATACTTGGTTTTTTCTTTGGATTAGTGCCCATCTTTGGAGCTGCCGTCAATGGTGTTGCTATGGGCGCCGTGTTAAACTTGAATCCTCTAAATTTCTTTAAGCTTCTTCCCCACGGCATATTCGAACTGCCTGCCATTTTCATTGCCTGGGGGTTGGGAATTTGGTGTGCAGGGGGGCTTTTCCATGCGCCGACTATTGGCTTTAGGATTAAAAGAAGCTTGAATATCTATCTTTCTATCATCGTGCCTTTACTTATAATAGCAGCAATAGTTGAAGTACTTGGTATAAAAATACTTTTGGCATTGAAGTAGGAGATAAAGGGGTAGAATCTTTATCCTTGACAATTCAGAATGCACACAACCTCATCAGCAATCACAGCGGATGACGAACTGGACGGGAGGTAGGTGGAATGACAAGCAGAAGGAAGTCAATAGCAGGTCTTGGCCTGGCGTTTCTAGTGGGTGGCGTTGTCGGTCTGGCAATCGGTGGATATGGCGGTTTTCGCTGGGGGAGGTCGGGTATCATAGACAAATGTCTGTATAAAGACGCCGGCGCGATTCAGTCGCACGTTGCCATACTCAAGCATTTAAGGGCGGCGCAGACGACCCAGGCAATTGAGCTGCTTGAATCTCAACTGGATGATGCCCTGATTTTGTTCGCTCCCTGGGAACCATACCCTCGCCTCACCAATCGAACAATCTCCGCCATGAATAAAGCGATTCACGAATCCAAAGAATATCGATCGGCACGTCCCCGCATATCAAATCGTCCGCATGTCGACAAGATGGTTGCCAACCTGTTTGCGCGTGAGCCGCATAAGGAAAAATGAAGAATGCACACAACCTCAGGAGCCATCGCGACCAATAAGGAGATGCAATGGAAGAATTCATTAAAAGAGACCCATTGACAGCCTTCGTATTGTCCTTTCTCACCCCCGGTCTTGGCCAGTTATATAACGGACAGTTAAAAAGAGCTGCCCTTCTTTATTTCCTAGGATTGTTCATAGTTATCTTCTTGTCGTCTTCCGGCCTATTTTTCTCTTTTTATGGAATGGTCAGTGGGTTGGCTATGACGCTCGGATATATGCTCTTTGTACCTATTGACGCGTCCATTACTGCAAGACGGCTCCATATCATTAGGGTTAAGAGGTACAACAGGTGGTATTTCTATATCCTGATAATCCTCTTTAACGCCTTCCTCATAAATTTATTATTAGAGCCGTTTATCATTCCTCCCATTAAAGCCTACAAAGTGCCTGCCGCGTCCATGACTTCCACTTTGATGATCGGAGATCGAGTTATTGTAAACAAGAAGTATTACCCCAATAATAGCCCAAAAAGAGGGGATGTCGTGATATTCCCCGACCCTTCAGACCCAAGCAAAGATTTCATTAAAAGAGTCATTGGCTTGCCTGGAGAGACAATAGAGATTCTAGCAAAGAAGGTTTATATAAATGGCCGGCCCTTAGAGGAACACTATATTGTGGGCGCCCCTGGAAGAGGGTTACGAACCGATATGGCACCTAGCAAGAAGTTCGGGCCTGTTACGGTACCAAGCGGCAAGCTTTTCGTTCTCGGCGACAATCGGGATAACAGCCTAGACAGCCGGCATTTTGGTTTTGTCGATATAGCAGCCTTGAAAGGTAAAGCCCTCTATATCTATTGGGCCAAGGACACAAGAAGAATTGGGAATACTATCAAATAAGAGGATGCACGACTTGGATGCTATACAAAAAAAGCGGTCGACCTCAATTACCGTAATCGGCTGGATATTTTTAGTTAGCTCGATCTTAATGATTTTTTCTGGTGGGCTGGGCTTTATCGCTTTTAGCTTTATGAAACAGCTAGCGGAAGAAATGCCACCTCTCTCTGACGAGCTCCCCAATCAATTTCAAATTATGAGAATTATTTTTCAAAACTTTGGAATAATAGCTTTATTGCAGGTTGCCCTTGCAACCTTTGTGCTGATGGCGAGTATCCATTTTTTGCAACTTCGTAAGTGGGCTAGAAACGCCCTTGAAATTATTACCTGGTTAGGATTATTTTATATAGTCGGTTTCGGTATATTTTGGGTAGTATCGTGGATCACTATAACCTCAAGCTTTCCTGTTTCAGAAGTTCCATCCGGACCACCGCCGATGTTTAACATCATCGGTGCCGTCATGGGCTGTGTAGTTACAGTAGTTTGGGTAGTCCCACTTATTATAATCATTATCTTTCTACGTGGAAAAACAATTAAGGATGCGGTATCATAAATTTTATAATGGAGGCGCGTCTCTACTCTTGACAAATCAGAGGGCATACAGCAGTATCAACCATCACAGCTTGCATGGTAACCCGTAAAGTAGATATTAGCAAATATAAGCAAGGAGGTTTTATGAAGAAACGTTGTTTTTTGTTGATATGGGTAGTGATTTTGTTGGTGGGTTTTGCCTTTATTGCGGCGGCGGCTGAAAAGACCAGCGATCGCCGCTATACCTTACCTAATCACGGTGTCTTGCAGATGAAGGTCCCAGCATCCTGGAAGGAGGAGGTTAAGCAGCAGTCGGATAATCTGCCCCCCATAATTTCCTTGAAGCCGGCAAGCGGTGATCCGTCTATAATCTCTATAACACCCTTTTGGAAGGAGAGTGAAGATGCGCCTGATATAAACGATTATATGGTACACCGCATGGTACAACGTGCGGCAGACACCAACCAGCCGAATGCCGTAGAAAAAACCCTTAAATTAATCTTTTTAGAAGGATCCTCCGGCCGCGGCTACTACTTCTCCGCTACGCACAAGGCGCCGGAAAAGGGCGGATACAAGTTTCTGACTCAGGGGATCTTGCTGGTTGACGAGCTGACAGTTACCTTTACCATCCTCACAAATGATGCGAAAAAAGAGGTGGAAAGCGCCGCGCTCGAGATGCTCAAGTCAGCAATCCAAGTGAGCGACTAAACCCAGTGCTGTGTCTGGTTAAACAATGAGAGGAGGAGCAGGATGAACGCCGGATATAAGGCCTTTTCCAAGCGACGTCTACTCTTATTCTCCGTGCTTTTTTTCCTGGTCTTTGCAGCCGGATGTTCCTCTACCAGAACCCAGGCACAGAGCGAGCCGCGATATACCTATCATGAATTCGACGGGATAATCGTCTTTTACAAGACCCAGGATCTCGCCATCTACCGGCAATTGCTCCCCCCAGTATTCGAGATGCCTGATGAGCCGCTGGTCTGGGCCTTTATAATTGACTATTACAAGATGGATAGAGCAACGCAGCCATACCGGGAGGCAGCCGTATATCTCCTGGCAAGATATGAAGGCAAACCTGCCTGGCACTGCATCACCATGCCGGTGACGAGCGATGAGGCCCGTATCGGCGGTATCTACTACCTGGGGTATCCCAAGATCATGGGAGATGTCACGCTCAGGCGATGTTGCTCGAGATACAAAGGTCAGTTGAAGCTGAATGGGAAGCGTATCATGACCATAACCCTTGAGGCAAAAGGGCATGCGGTTACCAATGAAGAGAAACAATGGTTTCAGAAACTGAAGGCAATCCCGCAATTGAATATATTGGACGGCAAGATCTACCAGCCCAGGTTCGGCAGCGGCAGCGGAGACAGGACGCCGCTGGAGCTAGCCGAGATGTACCCGGACAAGTTCCAGCTCAAGGTCGGTAAATCCGCGATCTTTCTGGACCCAATAGCGGCTGCCGGATATTCGGAAAGGCTGGGCCGTATCTTTAGCATGAAGCCGACCGAGATTGTGCTGGCTTATTATTTCAAGAATAAGTTTGTCTTAAGGTTTCAGATGTAAGCTGCCGTTTTGTCGACAATAAATAGAGGGGGCTACCATGGATGAATTCTAAGCGGCCGGGCAGCTTCTGGTAGCACCGGGCTTGATAAAACGCCCTCCATGCTTAGCTTATACGGTAATACCTGAATAGTGAAGGAGGGCCTTATGCAAACGCCCATAAAAATAGGGGACGAGGCAAAGCCATTCAAACTCAAGGACCAGGACGATAAGGAATTTAAGTTGTCCGATTTCCAGGGAAAGAAGGTGCTCCTCGCGTTTCACCCCCTGGCATGGACGAGCGTCTGCGCGGATCAAATGAAGGCGCTGGAGGCCAATAAGGATAGATTCGCCAGCCTCAATACCGTCGCCCTGGGCTTCAGCGTCGATTCCGTACCGTGTAAAAACGCCTGGGCAAAATCGCTGGGGATTAAAAGCACCAGGCTGCTGTGCGATTTCTGGCCTCATGGCGAGGTCGCAACGGCCTACGGCCTATTCAGGGAGCGGCTCGGCTTTTCCGAGCGGGCAAACATCATCCTCGATGAAAATCACCATGTGTCATTCGTCAAGGTCTATCCCATCAAAGAGCTGCCTGATATAGAGGAGGTGCTCAGTGCCCTGGTGTGAAAAAGGGAAATCAAAAAAGCGAAGGGCGCCGCATTTGACTTGCAATGGCGCGGGCACGCCGCGCCGATTTTATAAAGCGTAGCAATAAACGACAAATAAAACAAGGGGAGGAAAGCCATGGATGAGAAACTTGTATACCTGGAAAAGATGCAGGCCCAAGTAAAGGACTTGGCTACCAAGATCGATGCCCTCATTGTCAAGGCGGATAAAGCAGCGGCTGGAAAAAAGGCAGAGTATCAGGGGCAGATCCGCACGCTCCAGGAGAAGAAAAAGATCGCCGAGGAGAGATTGCAGATCTTGAAGGCGGCCGGTGCAGATGCCTGGCGGGATGCCAAAGAGGCCATGGATAAGATCTCGGGGGATATCCGAGTCGCCATGAAGAAGTTTCTGCACGGAGAAGAAGGCGAAGGCTGTAAGCAGTAACGTATCAACCGAGTCCTGCCACAATACATTTCGCTCTAAGGGATTTTAGCGAGTGCTGTTCACCCCGGACGGGAAGCAGATAAAACACGTTCCCGATGCCGCCGAATTTAAGAGGGCCGTGAGGCTGCTGGGTGCGAACCGGACAAAGGCAGTTCGGCGCGCGCTGAATCACTTAATCGACGAGATGCCCCCTGATAAGAAGATAGGAGAGCGTACCTTCGACACTTCCCAGGTAGCGTCTCAGTTACAACCGTGGCCATACCCGCTTGCCGGTCTCTATGATATCGCCTTAGAGATAGAGGGGAATGCTGCGATTGGTCGGCAGGTATACGATCGAGCCTGGCTTATCTTCGGCTTATTTGTGTGGGAATGCATCATGGGGCGCAAAGAGAAGTGGGTGATGGACGATCGAGGCTCGACCTCATCTGATCCGATCCGAGGGATTACGGAAAATGTTTATGTCGAGCGCGGACCGGATTGAAAGATCAGGGTATGATTGAGGGCAAGAAATCTGCCATTGCTGGCAGGCATCCTCGCCTTACAAGAGAAGATAAGACTATTGAAGCGATGATCCGGATGCATTGCCGCGCGCAGCACCATGACCCGGATGATCTCTGCCCGGATTGCTGTGAGCTTTTGGCATATGCCAGGGAACGGCTCTCCCACTGTCCATACCAGGAAGGGAAGGCGCAGTGTGCCAGGTGCTTGATCCATTGCTACAAACCCATGATGCGTGATAAGATCCGCACCGTGATGCGATATGCCGGTCCCAGGATGATACATCGGCATCCCATATTGGCCTTCCATCACCTCATTGACGGTATACGGAAGGAGCCGAGCAAGCCCATGCACCGTGCGGAGGACAAGGGGCGCGGCAAGGCTAAGAATGCGCGGGATGCCGGAATCTGCTGAGAGCATTATCGACAGCGTGTCCTTGAGCATAAACAGTCGATCAAGCTTCCCCGCGGTGCGGCAGCCGTCTTGAGACTGCCCTTGACACGGGAATGGAGTAATATTATAAATACGTCCGAAGCCATAATTCTTCTCGTGCGAAATGCTACCTCATCAGTTATCACGGAAGATGCGGCATTCCGCGCTGCCGATTTTGGCTTGAGGCAAATACTATTGACGGAGGTCGTATGAAATTTCTCATGATAGTCTCGGGTCTTATCATGCTCGTTTTCGGGCGGAAGCTCTTTTGGCTTTTTGTCGCCATCGTTGGTTTCCTCGTCGGTATGGAGTTTATCGATCTGCTCCTGACCAATCAATCGATATGGATAAAGCTACTGGGCGGTCTTGGGGCCGGCCTGCTCGGAGCATTGCTGGCTATCTTTGTCCAGCGCGTCGCCTTCATCATCGCCGGTTTCTTTGCCGGCACTTACCTTGCCCTGCTGCTCGCACACCCGCTGGGTGTTACAGGCGCCAGTCTGATCTTGGCCGTTGCCTGCGGGGTGATCGGAGCAATCGTCGCCGCCTTGCTCATGGACTGGGCGATCATCGTGCTCTCGTGCCTGGTTGGGGCAGGTGCCGTTGTTTCCCGCTTAGGGTTACGGGATGTGAATACAGCGATTGTCTTTCTCGTCTTGGTGATCATGGGTATCCTGGTTCAAGCAAAACTCATGGAACACAGCGAAAAGAAATAGGCGCCCTCATAAATACGTAGCCAATTGTATGACGGCAGGGATATGCGCGGGAGTGTATGGTTTCCCCGAGTACTGCATCAGGCGCACCCATCCGTTGTCATCAAGCGGTATAAGGCAATAACAGAAGATCTTTCATCTCTTAACTCATAGGCTGTCGGGACAGAGAAGAGCGATAGAGGGAGGAACGTTTATGAATCTGCCTTCAACAGTTGTCCTTTTACTGATCGGCATCGTTGCGGGTGTTGCCTCGGGATTGTTCGGGATAGGCGGAGGCGTGCTTATCGTGCCCGGGCTCGTATTCTTGCTCGGCTTCTCGCAGCACATGGCCATCGGCACGAGCCTGGCCATCTTGCTGCCGCCTGTGGGCATTGCCGCCGTCCTTGAGTATTACCGTCACGGCAATGTCGATCTGAAAGCGGCCTTCATCGTTGCCGCGTCCCTGTTGGTAGGGGCATGGTTTGGCGCGCTCATCGCGAATCATCTCAAAGACGCGTACCTCCGATTGGCTTTTGGGGTCTTTGTCGTGGGCATCGGCTTATACGTGGTTTTTGGCGCCTTGAGGCGGCTCTCTTGGATTTGAAGCAGCCCTAGGCTGCCTCTCGTCGTAAATCAAGAGGAACGGACGTGTCAAAGACCGAAATAAAAAAGAGGAAAATATATGAAGAAAAAACACCTGAATAAAACCATTCAAGAACTCCATGCCGAGCTCAAGCGAACCCAACCGGCTGATGACCACGTACGCGGGCACATCGAGAGGCTGATACTCGAAATAGAGATGCTCAGGCAAGAACCCGGAGAGATTCCCTCGCATCGGTACCAACAGTTTCTCGAGCGTCTCAGAGAATCTGTCCGGCACTTCGAGGCATCACACCTCCCGCTGACGCTGGCCGTGGGCCGCGTGATAGACGCCTTGAGCAATATGGGGATCTAAGCCCACTGCCTTACTCACCGCCGCACCTGATCCCTTTCCATTATGGGCTCCGGTGTCGCTAAAATATCCTTGAAGTTTCCGGCGGGAATCCTATAGAATGTTGCCTCAAGCCCAAAATCCCCTGTTCTAAACGGAAGAAGCGCAAATCATGCAAAAAGAAATTATCAAGGCCAACATCGTCGTCTTTATCGCCAGTTTCTGCACTCTGGTTATCGAGCTGGTTGCAGGAAGAATTATGGCACCCTATGTCGGAGTTTCCCTCTATACCTGGACCAGCATCATCGGTGTGGTGCTCGCCGGTATCAGTATCGGGGCCTATGTCGGAGGGCTGATTGCCGACAGATACCCCCGGGCCTCCACCCTAGGCTGGCTTCTTTTCCTCTCCGGCTTGGGTGCCTTTGCCATCTCCCCTCTCACCGCTCTGGCCGGAGGGGCGGAATTCCAAACCAGCCTCATGGTGCGCATCCTTTTCATCACCGCCATTATCTTCT
>Ga0214473_10009696_pt1 | contig 11370 bp, 7 predicted proteins | sample RVTome_7_FD_203509 | JGI IMG/M metagenome (GOLD analysis project Ga0214473, IMG submission 203509) | Soil microbial communities from uranium-contaminated site in the Upper Colorado River Basin, Wyoming, United States - RVT98D197 | ecosystem: Environmental > Terrestrial > Soil > Contaminated >...
TCGGCGCTGTTGCGCGGGTCGGGCATCTTGTCGAACGGGTGCACGTAGCCGGTGATGGCCCCCTGGGCGTGCGCCAGGTCGAAGACGGCGGCGTTGGTCGGGTACAGGCTGGCGGCGGGGGTGTTGACGTAAGCGGCATAGCCGGGGAGCACGATGTTCCGCGTCAGGCCGAGCAGGCCGCTGTGACCCCAGTAGCTCGTGTGGTACTCCTGGCTGTGGAAGATCAGGACGTTTCCGGTTAAGGCCGGGTCGGGACGGCCGCTGAAGTACGAGATGTCCGGGACGCGCTGCTCCTTGTTGACGATCAGGTTCTCGACCACGCGCAGATCCTCGGCGGCGGCCTGGAAGGCGAGATGCCTCGGGTCGTTGCGGTAGGCGCCGCCGTAGTTCATGTGCACGTGCAGGTCGCCGCTGGTCCAGCCGTCGGCAGCCAGGTTGGCGAGACGCCTCAGATCCACCTTGAGCGCGCGCGTCGAGCCCGCCGCGATCGCAATCGTGTGCCGGGACACCCGGTACTCGAGTCCCCGCAGGACCTCGACCTCCACCTCGCCCGCCGGCACGCTCAGCTCTGAAACGCCCGGGGAGTGGAAATACGTGGCCTCGAACTTGCGCTGCGAGCGATCGAAACCGTCGTCGGCGTGCCGCCAGGCGTCGTCGGGTGCGAAGCCGCGTCCGTCCGCTCCGGTGACCGAAATGCGCGCCGGAACGGGCGCCCCGCTGGCCGCGTCGACGACGCTGATCTTCAGCTTTCCCACCGGTGCAAGGTGGCGGCGATCATCGGTCCGCAGGCGCCGCCGCCCGCCGCCGGGGATCTCCTGGATCCACAGGGAGGTGTTCCCGCCTTCGTTTGATATGTAGGCGATGCGCCGGCCGTCGGGAGACCAGCGCGCCGCGGTGACGTCGAACTCCCCATACGTGAGCGGAAACGGATCGCCGCCCTCGGCGGTCATGATCCACAGCTGGTGCCACTGCCGCCCCAGGTAGGAGCTGTAGATCACGCTCTTGCCGTCGGGGGACCAGTCGGGGCGCGCCTTCCAGGTCGTCTCCTCGTAGCGGATCTCGCGCGGCTCGGCGCCGGGCCGGGCCTTCATGCGCCAGAACCCCCCGCTGCCCCAGATGTGGCCGCGGTTGGAGACGAACAGGATGTCGCGGCCGTCCGGGGACCAGCACGGGGAGATGAAGTGATCGAAGCGGCTGTAGTAGTAGCGCGGCAGCCCGCTGTCGTTATCCTCGGTGATCTGTTGGCTGGAGCCGGGCCGGCCGTCCTCGATGTCGAGCGTGTGAATGTGGAAGCGCTGCTGGCTCATCGTGGAGACGAACGCCAGCCGCTTTCCATCCGGCGACCAGCGCGGCTCGACGTTGACGGCCCCGGTCCGGGTCACCTGCGTGGTCTTTCCGCTTCCGACCTCCAGCAGCCACAGCTCCACGGCGTCGTCCCGGTACGAGGCGAAGGCGATGAAGCGGCCGTCGGGGGACCAGTCCGGCTGGTAGTCGTACCCCGGCCCCGAGGTGATCTGCTCGGCCCGCGTGGAGCCGAGGCGCTGCCGCCACAGCGACCCCTGCATGGAATAGACGAGATCCTTGCCGTCGGGCGACCAGGCTACGGCGCTGGGTCCGCTGGTCGCCTGCGGCAAGTACATCTCGCGGTAGTAGTAATGATGTGGGACTTTGATCTGCTTGAGGACCGGCTCGCGCCCGGCCAGGGCCGGAGTCGCGGCGGCGAACGAGCAGAGCACCGCGAGTGCGGGTGCGGGGGAGGCGAAAGAGCACAGCGCCGCGAGCGCGGCCAGCGCAGCGCGGCCGAAGGAGCGCGGGGCCGCGGGGAGGGCAGCCAACTGCTTCACAGGGATTTCGGAACGCACGTCTTTCACCTCGATTCGGGGCGTCGGCACTGGGTGTTGGCGCGGGAGCGTCTCCTGCCGGGTCCGCCCGCGGCGCGCACGCAGGAGCCTGTGCGGATGCTCATCGCCCGGGCCTCGCGCTGCCTGGCAGCCTGTCGTGTGGAAGCCGCAGTCTAATACCGCGCCGGAGGCCGGATCAAGCGAGCCCGAGCGTCCCCCTCCCGAGCCCCCGGTGACCTCCCCCCGAGACGGCGGCGGGAACGGACCGCTGGAGATGTGATATTTTCCATTCACACATGGTGGGCAGGAAGTTCGTCTACGAGACGGTGGTCAGGGAAACTCAGCTCGATTCGTTCGGGCACCTGAACCATGCGCACTACCTCGGCATGTTCGAGGACGCGCGCTGGGAGCTGATAACCGGAAACGGCTACGGCCTCGAGAAAATCCGCCAGACGCGTCTGGGGCCCACCATCCTGGAGGCCAGGATCCGTTACAAGAGAGAGCTGCGGGCCAGGCAGAAGATCCGCATCGAGACGCAGTGCGTCTCCTACGAGAGGAAGATCGGCAGGCTGGCGCAGAAGATGATCAACGAGGAAGGGGAAGTGTGCTGCGTGGCCGAGTTCGTCATCGGGTTGTTCGATGTGGATGCCCGCAAGCTCGTGCAGCCGACCGCCGACTGGAAGAAGGCTGTCGGCGTCTGATCGGGCGCGCTATACTGGAATTTCTTTCGAGCCGGATCGGTTAAAGCCTCATCATGCCGTTCATGAAGGTCGCCCCCGGACCGGCGCTCGGCCGGAGACTCCAGGAAGCCGTCCAGGCGCTGCTCCAGTCCGATCCGCTCCTGGGAGCGGTGATCGAGCGCTCCGGGCCGTGTCGCATCGAGGGCCGGCGCGACCCGTTCATCTCCCTGGCCGAGGCGATCGTCTACCAGCAGCTCTCCATGAAAGCGGCGGCGACGATCTGGAAGAGGCTCGAGGCCCTGTTCCCCGGACGCCGGGTGACGGCGGACGGTTTTGTCGGCCTCGGCCCGAGGAAGCTGCGCGCCGTGGGCCTGTCGCGCCAGAAATCGGGCTACCTGCGCGACCTGGCATCGCGCTTCCGCGATGGGCAGCTCACGGCGCGGGACCTGCGGCGGATGAGCGACGAGGAGGTCATCGAGGCCCTCACGGCGGTCAAGGGGATCGGCCGCTGGACGGCCGAGATGTTCCTCATCTTCTGCCTCAAGCGGCCCGACGTCTGGCCGGTGGACGACCTCGGAATCCTCAAGGCGCTCAAGCGCCTCTACAAGATGCGGCGCCTGCCGGACCGCAAGAAAGCGCTGGCGCTGGGGGAGCGCTGGCGCCCTTACCGGACGGTGGCCACCTGGTACCTGTGGCGCGGCCACGACGGCGGCGGGATCGACTGAGCGGTCCCGCATCGGGCGCGCACGGTAGAGCAGCAAGCGCGGGCGGCGCGCGCCCATGCGGGGCCGGCGCGCGAGGACGAGGGTGACGGGAGCGGGCCGGATCCGGGTGACGCTGGCGGCCGGGGCCATGGCGGCTCTGGCGGCCCTCGCCCAGGTGGCGCCGGTCCGGGAGCCCGCGCCGCAATCAGGAGAGGCGACTCCGGGAGCGCATCCCATGGACACGGGGACGCACAAGCCCAACCGGCTGGCGCGGGAGAAGAGTCCCTACCTGCTGCAGCACGCTTACAACCCGGTCGACTGGTTCCCGTGGGGGGAGGAGGCATTCGCCAAGGCGCGCCAGGAGAACAAACCCATCTTCCTGTCGGTCGGCTACTCCACCTGCCACTGGTGCCACGTGATGGAGCGTGAATCGTTCGAGAACGAGACCATCGCCGAGGCGCTCAACCGCCACTTCGTGTCGATCAAGGTGGATCGCGAGGAACGCCCGGACGTCGACCGGGTCTACATGGCGTTCGTGCAGGCCTCCACCGGCGGCGGCGGCTGGCCGATGAGCGTCTTCCTGACCCCCGACTTGAAGCCCTTCTTCGGCGGCACTTACTTCGCGCCCGACGCGCGCTACGGCCGGCCCGGGTTTCTCGACCTGCTGGAGAAAATTGCCGGGACCTGGGAGACCGACCGCGAGCGCGTTTTGGCCTCGAGCAGCGAGATTCTCGAGGCGCTGCGGCACGAGGCGGCGCCGCCGGGCGGAGCCGGCCGGCTGCCGCAGGCGGAAGCGCTCGAGCAGGCGTACCGGCAGTTCTCCGCCTCCTACGACCCGGAGCGCGGCGGCTTCGGCGGGCCCCCCAAGTTCCCCCGACCGGCCACGCTCAACTTCATGCTGCGCTTCCACGCCCGCCGCGGCGAGCGCGCCGCGCTCGACATGACCCTGCACACGCTGCGCGAGATGGCCAAAGGCGGCATGCACGACCAGCTGGGCGGCGGCTTTCACCGCTACTCGGTCGATGAGCGCTGGCACGTGCCGCACTTCGAGAAGATGCTCTACGACCAGGCCCAGCTCGCCCTGTCGTACCTGGAGGCGTTCCAGATCACTCGCGAGACTTCCTACGCGGAGGCGGCGCGGGACATCCTGGATTACGTCCTGCGCGACATGACCCATCCGCAGGGGGGCTTCTACTCCGCCGAGGACGCCGACAGCGCGCCCGACCCGGCTCACCCGGAGCGCAAGTCCGAGGGCGCCTTCTATGTCTGGGAGGAGAAGGAAGTCCGCGCCCTCCTGGGCGAGCCCCTGGTGGATCCTTTCGCCTACCGCTACGGGGTCGAGCCGGGCGGCAACGTGCGGCACGACCCGCAGGGCGAATTCACAGGCAGGAACATCCTCTTCGAGGCCCATCCCCTGGAGGAGGTCGCCAGGCGCTTCAAGCAGGACACCGCCGCCGTGCGGCGGCAGATCGACGAGGCGCGACGGCGATTGTTCGGGGCCCGCGCCCGCCGGCCGCGCCCGCACCTCGACGACAAGGTAATCACGGCCTGGAACGGCCTGATGATTAGCGCCTGCGCGCGCGCCGGGGCGGCGCTCGAGGAGCCGCGCTACCTGCGCGCCGCCGAGCGGGCGGCCGATTTCCTCCTCGGGAACCTGCGCGACGCCGGCAGCGGAGACCTGCGCCGCCGCTGGCGCGAGGGAGAGTCGGCGTTCACGGCCACGGCCCAGGATTACGCCGGCGTCATCCAGGCGCTTCTCGACCTGTACGAGGCCGGGTTCGACGTGGAGCGCCTGCGTCTGGCCGAGGCGCTCCAGGAGCGGCAGATCGCCATCTTCTGGGACGAGGCGGGCGGCGGCTTCTGGGAGACCGCCGGGGCCGACCCCCACCTGCTGCTGCGCATGAAGGAGGATTACGACGGCGCCGAGCCGGCGGCGAACTCGCTGAGCGCGCTCAACCTGCTGCGCCTGGCGCAGATGACCGAGCGCGCCGACCTGCGCTCCAAAGCGGAGCGCACGCTGGGCGCCTTCTCCTCCCGCCTCGAGCGCCAGCCGTTCGCCCTGCCGCAGATGCTGGTGGCGCTCGATTACTCGCTGTCGAAGCCGCGCCAGGTGGTCATCACCGGCCAGCCCGGGGCGCCGGACACCCTCGCCCTGCTGCGCGAGGTCCGCTCGCGCTTCCTCCCCACCACCGTCGTGCTGCTCGCCGACGGCGGGAAGGGGCAGGAGGAGCTGGGGCGCCGGCTGGCGTTCCTGCGCGCCATGAAGCCGATCGATGGGAAGGCCACCGCCTTCGTGTGCGAGAATTACGCCTGCGAGCTGCCCACCACCGAGCTGGCGGTGGTGGCGCGCCTGCTGGACCGGAAGAAGCCCGGGTAGGATCCCGCCCGGGCCCGGGACGGCGGCGGAGGGCCGCCGGCCGGGGGGCGCGCTTGCAGATCCAGCTAAATAACCTAAATTATGGAGGTTGGCCCGGGAGCCACAGCCTTCACTTGCCTGACCGGGCCGCAGTGGGCTGCGCCGCCGTAGATGTGCTAAACTATTTGGACTAAACGGAACCCAGAATGAACAAGCAAAAGTTCGTGCAGGGCGCCTGGCGCCGGGCCGGGGGCTCGAGGACAGTTCGTTTCGCGCTGATGCTTATCGCGGCCGCCGCCGTCGGCGTCGCGGCCGGGCGCGCGCTGAGCGCCCGCGGCGATTCGCCGCAGGCGGGCGCCGCGGGATCCCCACAGGTTGGCGCTCCGGGCGGCGCCTTGCCCGCGGCCCAGGCGCCGGGGGCCGGCTCTCCCTCCCAGCCGAAGGGGAGCGTCGTCGAGGCCCAGGTCCCGCTCCCGACACCCTCGAATCCCAACCCCGGCTACATCTCAGACGTCCCCAACGTCGATTTCAGCGGCCTCAGCCCGGCGCAGAAAGAGGAGGCCGTCAAGATCCTCAACGAGCGCCGCTGCACCTGCAACTGCAACATGACGCTGGCGCAGTGCCGGCGCGATGACCGCAGCTGCCCGCGCTCACCGGTTATCGTAGCCCGTTTCCTCGACCTGGTCCGTAAAGGCACTCCGCCCGCCCAGGCGGCGGACAAGATGTACGCCGACGGCGCGGCGCCCGCCGCCCAGCCCGCGGCCGGGGTCCAGCCGGCGCCCAGCGGCAAGCTCGTCGTCTACAAGGTGGAGGCCGGCGAGGCCCCCGCCGTCGGGCCGCGCGACGCCCCGGTCACCATCATTGAGTTCCTCGACTTTCAGTGCCCGTTCTGCGCCCGCGGCAACGAGACGGTGGAGCGCATCCTCAGTGAGTACCCCGGCAAAGTGCGCGTGGTGTACAAGCAGCACGCGCTGGCGGCCATCCATCCGCAGGCCACCCTCGCCTCGGAGGCCGCGCTGGCCGCCAACGAGCAGGGGAAGTACCACGAGATGCACAGAAAGCTGTTCACCATCCAGCGCGAGCTGGGGCGCGATCGCATCCTGGCCGCGGCGGGGGAGGTCGGGTTGAACGTGGCGACGCTGACGGCAGCCCTCGACTCCGGCAAGCACCGGGCCGCCGTCGACGCCGACACCAAGCAAGCCGAGGCGCTGGGCGCCACCGGTACGCCCGCCTTCTTCATCAACGGGCGCTACCTGAGCGGGGCGCGTCCCTTCGAGCAGTTCAAGCAGATCATTGACGAGGAGCTGGCCGGCAAGCGCCCGCCGTTCGAGTACGGCACCAACGTGCGCGGCGAGACGGCGCGCACGCAGGCGGCGGCCCAGGCGGCCCAGCGGAAGGCCGAGGAGGAGGACGTCAAGAAGGTCTACACCGCGGACCTCAAAGGCAGGCCGTCCACCGGCTCGGCGAAAGCCCCGATCACCATCGTTGAGTTCACCGACTTCCAGTGCCCGTTCTGCAAGCGCGTGCAGCCCACTTTGAAGCAGGTCCTCCAGGACTACAAAGGGAAGGTGCGGCTGGTCACCAAGAACCTGCCGCTGCCGTTCCACCAGAACGCCCGGCCGATGGCGCGCGCGGCCCTGGCGGCCCAGGAGCAGGGAAAGTACTGGGAGTTCCGCGACCGGCTGTTCGACAACCCCGGCGTCGCGGGCGGGCAGACGCTCGAGGAAACCCTGGTCGGGCACGCGCGCTCGCTGGGCCTGAACCTCGACAAGTTCCGCGCCGACATGGCCAGCCCGGAGATCGAGCAGCGAATCACCGCCGACCAAAAAGAAGCGGAGCAGATCGGCGCCAGCGGCACGCCGACGTTTCTGATCAACGGCCACAAGCTGGTCGGGGCGCAGCCGCTCGAGGCGTTCAAGCAGCGCATCGACGCCGAGCTGTCGGGCAAGAGCCAGGGCGCGGCCGGCGGCCGGTAATCTCCTGCTTCTTCTGAGTGGCCCAATTCATAAGTACGCTAACGTCTGGGCGGCCGAGGCGCGGCGGCGCGCCGGAGGCTGCGTCATCTCACCCATCCGCTTCGTAAAATCGGCCGAATAAAGCTCGTTCCTCCCGCCCGCCCGCCTGCCGGCCCGTGGCACGGCAATTGCTCAGGATAAGCCCCGCGGCTGACGCAGGGGGCTCACCGGGATGCGGTAGACTATCTCCCCCGGCGCGCGTTCTGTTCGGGGGATCCTCCGTATGACGGAAACGGCGCACAATCTTCCTCCCGCCCGCCGGGGCGCCCTGCGCTGGCTGGCCCGGATCTTCCTCTCGCTCTGGGGCGCGGGGTTCGTCGCCGTCGTCCTTTCCTTCCTCAAGCCGCCCCGCACGCGCGCCGCCCGCGCCGGCGGGGAGCGCACGCTGCGGGCGGGCGCGCTGGACACCCTGGCGGTCGGCGAGGGAATGCTGGTGCGCCACGGGGTGCGGCCGCTGCTTCTCGTCCGCCCGCGCCCGGATCAGCTCGTGGCGCTGTCGGGCATCTGCACCCACCGCCGCTGCGTGCTGCGCTGGGACCGGCAGCGCTCGGCCATCGTCTGCCCCTGCCACGCCGGCGCCTTCGACCTCAACGGCAACGTCCTTTCGGGCCCGCCCAACGAGCCGCTGGCGCAGTACGAGACCGAGGTGCGCGCGGGCGAGATCTACGTCCGCCTGTAACGGCCATGGGCGTCCCGACCGACCGACCCGCCGCCCGCGAGCGCCTGCTGGCCTGGTTCGAGAGGCGGCTCAACCTGACCGAGATCTTTTCGCTCCTGTCGATTTACGGTCTGTTCTACACGGAGCTCGACACCCGAAAGCCCTTGCGTCAGGCGCTGCGCGAGGCGGTGGCCAGACCCCTGCCGTCGTACGCGCGCTGGCCGCGCCTGCTGGGCCTGCTGGCCGTGGGACTGTTCGTGGTCCAGGCGGTGACAGGGGCCCTGCTGGCCTTCTACTATCAGCCCACCACCGAGGCGGCCTACGCGTCGGTGCGCTCCATCGTGCGCGACGTGCGCTTCGGCTGGTTCGTGCACCAGATCCACCGCTGGGGCGCGCAGCTCCTGCTGGCCGTGCTCATCGTGCGCCTGCTGCGCTTCTTCTACGACAGGCTGTACCGCGCGCCGCGCGAGCTCCTGTGGGTGGTCGCCGTGGCGCTGCTCGCTGTCGGCATCCAGCTCGAGCTCACCGGGCGCCTGCTGACCTGGAACTCGCTGTCGTACTGGTCCACCACCCGCGGCCTCGAGGTGGTGTTCGACCTGCCGGTCGTGGGATCGATCCTGGCTTTCCTGATCGGCGGCCACGAGGTCGGCGAGCTGACGCTGGTGCGCTTCTACTTTTTGCACGTGGCCATCGTGCCCCTGGTCTTCGCGGTTCTGCTGTACCTCAGCTTCGCCACCATTCGCCGGGTCGGGCTGAGCCCCGAGGCGGACGAAATGGGGACGGCCGGTCGCGGGCAGTACGTGGCGCACCTCTACAACGTGGCCGTCCTTTTGACGCTCATCTTCGCCGCCCTGGTGACGCTGGCGGTCATTGTGCCGGCGCCGTTCCCCGGCCAGGCGGACCCGTTCGCCACACCGGTGGGCGTCCGGCCGCCGTGGTACCTGCTCGCCGCCTACGGCTTCCAGGAGCTCTTCCCGACCTTCGTGCCGCACTGGGTGAGCGGCGCGCTGCTGCTGCTGACCCTGCTCCTGTTCACGGCCTTGCCGTTCGTGGAGGCCCGTGTGCCGGAGCGCGCGCAGGGGCGCCGCCTGGTGTTCCTCCTCGGGATCGCCATCTTCGTGCTCTGGGGCGCCTGCGCGGCGTACGGGTTCTGGCTGGACATGCCGCGCGGAGGCGGAGGATGAAGAGATCCCGCGCTCTCGCCGCCCTGGGCCTGGCGATGGCGCTGCCGCTGGCGGGCGCGGCGGCGCACGCGGCCGGGGAGAGCCGGTGCGGGGTCTGCCACCCCGACGTGCGGGTGGCCTTCGAGCGCGGCGTGCATCCGCGTGAGGGCGTGGCCTGCACCGACTGCCACGGCGGCAACCCGCGCACGCTGGAGGTGGCGGAGGCGCACCGCGGGTCGTTCACGGCCCGGCGGGCGCGCAAGGAGATCCCGAAGTTGTGCGCCTCCTGCCACGCCGACGTGGCCCGGATGCGTCCCTACAACCTGGCCACGGACCAGTACGCCCTGTACCAGACCTCGCGCCACGGGCAGCTCCTGGCGGGCGGCGACGCGCGGGTCGCGGTGTGCACCGACTGCCACGGCGCGCACGACATCCTGCCGCCCGGCGATCCGGGGAGCCGCGTGGCGCGCCGCAACGTCCCGGGCACGTGCGGCCGCTGCCACGGCGACGCCAGGCTGATGGGCGCCTACGGCAAGAAGGACGATCCGTTCGCCGACTACATGAAGAGCGTCCATGCCTCGGCGCTGCTCGAGGGCGGCAACCCCCGCGCGCCCGAGTGCTCCTCCTGCCACGGCGTGCACGGGGTCGCGCCGCCCGGGGTCGGGGACGTGGACAAGGTGTGCGGCAACTGCCACGAGCCGACCCGCCGCTACTTCATGGACAGCCCGCACCACGACGGAATGAAGCGGGCCGGCCTTCCCGAGTGCGCGGCCTGCCACCAGAACCATGCCATCGCCCGCACCAGCGCGGCGCTGCTCGGGTCGCTGTGCGAGAGCTGCCACGCGCCCGGCGGCAAGGAGGTCGAGCTCGGGCGCGCCATGCTGGCGCTGTACACCGGCGCCGAGGGGGAGATCGAGCGCGCCTCGGACCTCGTGGCGCGCGCCGAGGCCGTCCCCATCGACGTGGAGGATTACCGGGCGCGCCTCGAGGAGGCCCGCACCTACCTCACCGAGGCGCTGCCGGCGGCCCACACCCTGTCCGCCGGGCAGGTGGAGCACTTCACCCGGCGCTCCCGCTCGATCGCCGGGGAGATCGGCTCGGAGATCGACGAGAAGCTCCACGACCTGCGCCTGCGGCGTTTCGGCCTGATCGTCTTCTGGTTCTATGCCCTGCTCACGGTGGCGGTGCTGATCGCGGCGCGCCGCGCGCGCCAGGGGGGGACGCCGTCGTGACGGAGCCGGCCGCGGCGCCGCCTCCTCCCGGCCGCTCCCCCCGCATCCGCTTCGCAGCCCTGGCGGCCGGCCTGGCGGCGGGTCTGGCGCTGGTCCTGATCGCCGGGGCGGTGGAGGTCTCCTCCACGCCCCGCTTCTGCGGCTCCTGCCACGTGATGGAGCCGTACTATGCCTCCTGGAAGACCTCCAGCCACCGCCAGGTGGCCTGCGTGGAGTGCCACATCGCCCCCGGCGTCACCGCCGAGTTCCGCAAGAAGTACGAGGCCCTGTCGATGGTGGCCCGCTACTTCACGGGCACCTACGGTACCAAGCCGTGGACCGAGGTCGACGACTCCGCCTGCCTGCGCTGCCACGAGCGCCGGCTGATCGAAGGCCGGGAAGATTTCCGCGGCATCCACTTCGACCACACGCCGCACCTGACCGAAATGCGCCGCGGCAAGAAGCTGCGCTGCACCGCCTGCCACTCGCAGATCGTCCAGGGCAGCCACATCACGGTCACCTCCTCCACCTGCATCCTGTGCCACTTCAAAGGGGAAGAGCCCGGGCAGGGAACCGCGCGCTGCACCCTCTGCCACGCGGTGCCGGAGAAGGTGGTGAAGCGCGGCGGCATGGAGTTCGACCACGGCGACGTGGCGCGCTTCGCCATGGACTGCTCCTGGTGCCACGTCCGTCCCGCCGGCAACGAGGGCCGGGTGCCGAAGGAGCGCTGCATGACCTGCCA
>Ga0214473_10009697_pt1 | contig 11370 bp, 6 predicted proteins | sample RVTome_7_FD_203509 | JGI IMG/M metagenome (GOLD analysis project Ga0214473, IMG submission 203509) | Soil microbial communities from uranium-contaminated site in the Upper Colorado River Basin, Wyoming, United States - RVT98D197 | ecosystem: Environmental > Terrestrial > Soil > Contaminated >...
AGGGTGAGGAAGCCGGACGTGCCGACGTGAAACACGCGAAACAGCGGGGCGGCGGCATCGCGCTGAACGGTCGAGCCGTTGCCGTTGATGGTGACCTCGCCGGCAATCGAGGGCAGGCCGTTCTCTCCGTCCCGGCTGTTGTGCACGGCGGTAAGCACGAAGGTGCTGCCCGGTGGCAGCTCAATGGTGTCGGCGCCGACCGGATTGCCCGCCGCACAATCGGCGTGGGGACGGCCCGTGGTCGTGCTGTTGGCGTTGTCGAGGGCCTCGATAAGCGAGCAGAGCTGGTCGGTGCCGTCGACCGCGGCAATCCCCGCCGCCACGAAAATGTCGTTTCCGTACACGGGGCCGGTCAGACCGATGGCCAGCGTAGCGCAGCCGACCGCCAGCCGGCCGGCGCGGCCCGGACGGCTGTTCCGCGCGTGGCAGTGATGCGTTTTTGTGTGGATCGACGACCGATACATGCTTCTATCCCCCCCAGTGCACAAGCCGCCGACCGCGATCGTGGGTGATCGCGGCCGCACCTGTGCGAACCCATTAGGCGAGGGTACGATTCGGCGTCGGCGCGGACAAATCCGGAGAGAGTTTTCTCGCGGCCTGAATCACCGGCGCCTCGGGAATCGGAACCATCGCCGTTCTTATCGAACCGGTCGCTTCGCGCCCGGCGATGCGGAAGTCAACTGACGGGGTCGTTCCGCCGGCCACTCGGCGCCGCCGCCGCGGTCTTTCCCGCCGCCGATCTGACGGTATGCTTCCCGGCAGGATCGGGCAGGGCCGGCGAACCGGTCCGCCGGTCAGGGGAACACACGCTCGAGGTTGGGGACAGTGCCTATGACAGAAACACGCCGGGACAAAGCGGTCGCGGCCATCGAACAGGCCCGGATCAGTGCCATTATCCGCGCCAACGACGAGGACCTCGCCGGGGACGCGATGGAGGCGGCCATCGCGGGCGGGTTTCGAGTGGTCGAGTTCACCCTCACCACGCCGGGGGCCCTCGCCTTGGTCGAGCGTTTCTCGAAGCGGGGTGACGTGCTGGTGGGCGCCGGCACGGTGTTGTCGCCCGAGACCGCTCGGGAGGCGGTATCCGCAGGGGCCCAGTTCCTGGTCGCGCCCATCGTCGACCCAGCGGTGATCGAGGAGGCGCATTCGCTCGACGTGGCGAGCATTCCCGGGGCGTACTCGCCGACGGAAATGCAGACCGCCCACCGCTATGGGGCGGATTTCGTCAAGGTGTTTCCAGCGCCGGCGGGCGGGGTGGACTTCATTCGCGCCGTCCGCGGCCCGCTGCCGCACCTGCGGCTGTTCCCCACCAATGGGGTCACCGCCGAAAACCTGGCCGCGTTCCTCGACGCGGGCTGCGCCGGGGTGGGGTTCGTGGCTCCGCTATTCGATCCGGCCGCGATGGCCGCCCGTGATATGGGTGCGATCCGGAAACGGGCGGAGGCGATCACCGCGGCCCTGACGGCGTGGCAGGCGCGGCGGTGACGGGCGCACACGCCCCAATGGCCCGTAGGCCTACGATGGCCGCGGTTTCTTCGTAATCGCTGCGCCTTTGGTCCGCGGAGACGAGCGGGCCGGTCCCCTATACAGAAACACCGGGAGTCGGCATGGCAGAATCATCGAATCCCGCATCGCCCGCGGCCAAGCGGCATGCAACCACACCGGTCCACGGCCGTCGCTTCGGCTTGAACGGCACCTACTGGCTGTGCAACGTCATCGAGATGTGGGAGCGTCTGGCGTACTACACCCTCCGACCCGTGGCCCCGATCTACATCATGCAGGCGACGGAGCCGGGCGGGCTGCACCTGACCGCCCAGCACAAGGGGCTCATCTACGCCTGGTGGGCCGTCGTCCAGTCGCTGCTGCCCATGGTCACGGGCGGGTACGCAGACCGCTATGGGTACAAGCCGACGCTGGTGTTCTCGATCACCATGAACATCGCCGGCTACCTGACCATGGCGACGACACACAGCTACGCTGGGTTCTTCACCGGGATCCTGCTGCTGGCGTTCGGCACGGCGTTCTTCAAACCCAGCCTTCAGGCGACCTTGGGGCACCAACTATCCAAGGAGAATTCGTCGATCGGATGGGGCACGTTCTACTGGGTCGTCAACGTCGGCTCCCTCATCGGCCATTATCTCTCCCCGCTGCTGCTGGGCGATCCCCACAGCGCGGGCGGATGGCGCACGCTGTTCTACGCATGCGCCGGATTCACCGCCCTCAACTACTTGATGTTGTTCACGTACCACGACGTGCCGTCAGGCGCGTCGAAGACGGAAAACCCTCTGGTCGTCTTCTGGCGGACGATCGTTCACGTGTTCGAGCCCCGTCTGTTCGTCTGGCTGCTCATCATGTCGTGTTTCTGGATGATGATGTACCAGCTATGGGACTTGCAGCCGAACTTCATCGAGGACTGGGTGGACAGCTCGATGGTGGCGGCGCACGTGCCCTTCGAAAGATGGAAAGAGGTCGGTGACCAAGGCATCATCCGAGTGCCGCAACAGGTCCTCATCTCTTTGAATGCACTGCTCATTGTGGTGTTCATGGTCCCGGTATCGTGGGCCGTGAGGCGGATGCGGACGCTCTCCTCTATGTTCTTCGGCATGCTCATCGCCACGGGCGGCCTGCTGGTCGCGGGCATGACCGGCAACGGCTGGTTCCTGCTGCTGGGCATCGTGGGATTCTCACTGGGCGAGATGCTCACCGGCCCAAAGAAGAACGAGTACCTCAGCCTGATCGCTCCGCCGGGCAAAAAAGGCCTGTATCTCGGCTACGTCAACATTCCCGTCGGCGTAGGAGTGGGCATCGGATCCTACATCGCGGGAATCGTGTATGGTCATTACGGTGAAAAAGCGACACTGGCGCTGAGATATCTCGGGGAAAAGACTCCCTTCGGCGCGGGCAAGGGCTGGGACGGGCACGTGGCCACCCTGGAAAGCGCCCTGGGCGTATCGAGGACCGAGGCGTTCGCCAAGCTGCAGGAGGTGCTCGGGCAGGACGCGGTGACGTGCACGCGCCTGCTGTGGGACACCTACAATCCCCAGTACAAGGTGTGGATCCCCTTCGCCGCGATCGGCGTCGCCGCAGCGATCGCCCTGGCGATTTTCGGCCAGTTGGCCAAGCGATGGAAGGACATGAATGCGTAGGTAAATGCCGGCGCTTGGCACTCGCCAGATCACCGGGCGCCCCGCCGACGGACGTTGTCCCGGGCCTGGTTACGCGGCGCGGTTTTCCGCCGGGGGTGGGTGTAGCAGCGAACGCCGGCCGTGTCGGCCGGCCGCCTCCCTGGTTCGCGGTCGGGTCCGCTTGGTTCACACGCACCGCGCCCGCTCAGGCATCTGCTTGAAGCCCTGCTCGCGACGGAACGGCTGATCGGCTGTCCGCCAACCCGGCCGTCATCGATCGTGAAGAGCGTCCGGAGCAGCCCCCTGGCAACGGCCTTGAGCTACTCATCGCTGAGCTCAGCGGAGGCTCCCAACACCGAGTCAGACACCTCCTCCGCGGTGATCTGGAAACCCGCCGCTGACTTGCTTCCTGCATCTCGGCCCGACACTCGACGGCCAAGTCACTCCGGTTTCCGTTCGGTGCGATTTCGACCTCGGCCTCTGCTCTGGTTCAGCCAAGGCTTGGTTCCTGCGGACCGTGCTGTGCCACGCAGGTCCTCCGCAGGTCACGGGACCCTCCGACCCGTCCGCCTTCTTGAATGGGCGAGGCGGGATTCGAACCCGCACGTCCTTGCGGACAGAGGATTTTAAGTCCTCAGCGTCTGCCATTCCGCCACTCGCCCCGATGAGGCGGGTCCGGTCGCCCGGCGGGCCGACATGATACCCCATCGACGGCACGGGCGAGCGGGCCCCGGACGTTTTCCATGCGCCGGACAAACGCGCCGGGGTTCGACCGCTGGTCGACGGCGGGCAAGTGATCGCTCTGCAAGGCCACGCCCTCGCGAAACGAGCCGGCGGCCGCCGCCGGGGAATGGGGGAACACCCGTCCCACGATCGCGCCGCGGCGGCGGCTCGGCAAACTTGCGACCGGGCCCGTGCAACACGGGCCTTGCGACACCGACTCCGCGGCGGAGCGACGATCTTGCGACAGCGACGCCGCGCCAGCGACGCCCCACGTCGCCGGCACCGATCGGCACTTCCCCTGTCCGCCCTGCGGCCGGCGGGCTACGATGCACGCCGCCCGGCGGGGCCAACCGCTTATCGCCCTCCGCGCCGACCACGCGCAAGGCGGTCGACAGCCGGCCCGGCGGGCGGTGCACGCAACGGTGATGGAAGACGCTCGCACAGCCAAGCGACGGCGCAGCCGGCGGCCCCTGACGAGCCGCGAGCCGGACGACACCTACCGGCCGTGGTGGCTGCGGCCGGAGCTGACCGCCGTCGTGTTGGCCGTCCTCTGCTACATCAACACCCCGTCCAACGACTTCTGCGACGACGGCACACCCATCGTCCGGCTCAGCGCCAAGGTCAACGAGCCCGGCCAGTGGCTGTCCATCTGGACCACCGACTACTGGTACGAAACCAAGGACGCCACGCCCAACCGCGACCTGCTCTACCGTCCCGTCGCCCTGACCTCCTATCGCCTGGTCCGGTCCCTCGCCGGGCCCGAGGCCAAGCCCCAACTCCTGGTCAACGTGCTGATTCACGCCCTCATCGCCGTCGCCGCCGTGCGGATCTGCCGCCACCTGGCCGGCGACAACGTCGCGGCCCTGGTGGCGGGCGCCGTTGTCGCGGTGATGCCCATTCACACCGAGGTCATCAACAACGCCGTCGGGCGGGCCGATTTGCTCGCGGCCCTGGGCGCTCTGTGGGCGGTGCTGGCTCACCGTCGGTCGATGAACGCCACCATCAAGGCTAGCATCGTCCGATGGCGCATCGTCGCGGCTCTGGCAGCGTTCGTGGCCATGGGGGCCAAGGAGAGCGGCGTCGCCGTGGTCCCGCTGCTAGTGCTGCTGGACGGCTACTGGTATCGCCGGTGGCGCTTCGCCAGCTTCAACCGCCCCTGGTGGAGCGTGGCGGCACTGTGGCGCTTCGCCTACCTGGCCGTGCCGCTGGGGACGTATCTCGGCCTGCGCTACTTCGCCCTCCAAGGGCAGCTTTTTCAGCGACCCGCGCTCACCAAGACCGTCAACTTGCTGGTGGACGCCCCCCCGCTACAGCACGTCCTGGGGGTGATCCAACTGTGGGGCATGTACTGGCAGCAGACCGTCTGGCCCGCTGTCCTGTGCATCAACTACTCGATCAACGCCGTCCGTCTGGCCACCGAGGCGACCGATCCCGATGTGCTCGCCGGACTCGCCGGGGCCGCCGGGCTCCTGGTCGCTTCCGTGGCCGCCTGGAGGCGGGGCACGCGAAGTGTCGCGTATCTGTCAGGCGCTGTCGTGATCAGTTGCGCCCCCACCGCCAACGCCCTGGTCCTCATCCAGGTGTTCTACGCGGAGCGCATCTGGTACCTGCCCTCCCTGTGGATCGCCATGCTCGCCGGGGTCGCCGTGGCGAGGTTCGTGCGCCGGCCGGTCTGGTGCCTGCTCGCCGCCATCGCCGTCCTGGCCATGATGGAGCGGTGCTGGGTGCGCAACGCCGAGTGGCAGAACGACCTTACCCTCTACGCCGCCGCCTACCGGGACCATCCCAATGCCGTCGGCGTGCTGCGCTTGTACGGGCAGACGCTGGTGGACAACGACCGAATCGAGGAGGGCCTTGAGAAGCTCAAACGCGCCGTGGACATCGACCTAGGTTTCACCGACGCCCAACGTTCGCTGGGACAGGCCTACCTCCGTGCCGGCGATTACGAGTCCGCCCTGCGGCACCTGCAAATCGCAGACATGCAGGTACCGCACCACCCTGCCACCTCGGACGCCCTCGCCTACGTCAGCCGCTGGGTCTCAGCGCTCCACGAACCCGAGCTGGAGCGCCTCCGGGCGGCCGTCGCGGCGAATCCCGACGATCCGGCAGCGGAGGTCGCCTTGGTGGCCGCGCTCCGCGCCGTCGGCCGGATCGACGAGGCCGTCGCCCGGCTCGAGGCCGGCGAGGCCCGCTTCGGCCAGTCCGTCGCCTGGCAGTCGGAGTACGCGGTGACGCTGGTTTATCTCAACCGGCGCGATCGGGCCATCGAGCGGTACTGGAAGTGCGTGGAGTTGGACCCCGCCGACCCGCGCCTCGCCGTCGAGCTGGCCATGCTGCTGCTCGAGCGCCGGGAAGGCCGCGACCTCGAACAGGCGGAAGACTTGGCCGAGCGTGCCGACAAGCTGGCACCTGGCGCCCCCCCGGTGCTCGCCTGCCAGGCGGAGCTGGCGGCGCTCCGCGGCGAGCTGGCCTCCGCCGCCAGGCTTTACCAGCGGGCCATGGAACGACTGCCCGCGGGCAGCGAACAGCGGCACATTTACGAGCAGCGCGCCGCCGCTTTGGGATACTGACAGGGCACCCATGGGACCCTTCGACGCGTGAACACTGAGGAAACGACCGTACCGGCGCCGCCCCGTTCCGACCGGGTCGAACCCTTGATCGCGGTCCGCGACCTGCGCACCCATTACCCGGCGCGAGGCCGGGACCGCAGGGGGCGGCCCGCCCTCTGTCAGGCGGTCGACGGAGTCAGTTTCGACATCGCCCGGGGAACCAGCCTGGGGCTGGTCGGGGAGAGCGGCTGCGGAAAGACCACGCTGGGCCGGACCCTGCTGCGTCTGGTCGAGGCCACCGCGGGACAGGTGACCTTCGACGGCACCGACGTGCTCTCGGCCGTCGGCGCCCGCCTGAGGAAGCTTCGCCGTGACATGCAGATCGTCTTTCAAGACCCCTACGGCAGTCTCAACCCCCGCATGAACATCGTCCGGATCGTCGAGGAGCCGCTGGTCATTCACCGCATCATGCCCCGGCCCCAGCGCCGGGCCCTGGTCCTGGATCTGCTCGAACGCGTCGGCGTGCCCCCCTCCCGCGCCGACCGTTACCCCCACGAGCTCTCCGGCGGGCAGCGCCAGCGGGTCAGCATTGCCCGGGCGATCGCCCTGCGGCCGCAGTTCCTGGTCTGCGACGAGCCGGTCAGCGCCCTCGACGTATCCATCCAGGCCCAGATCCTCAACCTCCTCGGCGACCTCCGCCGCGAGTTCGCCCTGACCTACCTCTTCATCGCCCACGACCTCGCCGTGGTGGAGCGCTTCTGCGAGCGCGTCGCGGTCATGTACCTGGGCCGGATCGTGGAGATCGCCGACGCCGCGGACCTCTTCACCCGTCCGCGGCACCCCTACACCATGGCCCTGCTCGCCGCCGCCCCCCAGCCCGACCCGGCCCGCCGCCGGCACCGCGTGGTCCTCGGCGGCGAACCCCCCAGCCCCTTCGACCCGCCGCCGGGCTGCCCCTTCCATCCCCGCTGCCCGTTCGCTACGATGGAGTGCCATAGTGTGCCACCACTCCTGGAGTCCCGGCCCGGGCTGGCCGCGGGCCACGCCGTGGCCTGCCATCGCGCCGCCGAAGCCCTCGCCTGGGACCACGCCGGGACCGCGACCGCCACGGCCGCCCGCCGCCGCGAGGAAATCCCCCCGAGCCCGTTGGAAGAGCCCGCTTGACGCTGCCTGCCGGACGCCGTTAGCTTCTCGTCCAGGGCAGCGAGTCAACCGGTCCAAGCAACGGAGACGAGGAAATGAACGACATCACCCTTCCGCAGGCCCGCGCCGCGGTCACCGCTGCCATCGACAAGTCGCAGGAGCTCGGCATCAGCATGAACATCGCCGTCGTCGACGCCGGAGCGAACCTCAAGGCGTTCGCCCGCATGGACGGCGCCTGGCTCGGGTCCGTCGACGTCGCCATCAAGAAGGCCCGCACCGCCCGCTTCTTCGACATGAACACCGGGGACATCGGCAGACTGTCTCAGCCCGGCGGGTCTCTGTTCAACATCGAGCACTCCAACGGCGGGCTGATCACCTTCCCCGGCGGCGTGCCCATCAAGAACGGAAGCGGAGAGATCATCGGTGCCATCGGCGTGTCAGGGAGCCTCGTGGAGAACGACCACGCCGTGGCCCAGGCGGGCGCCAAGGCGGCCGTCGCCTAGGGCCGGGTGGCGCGAGTGGCCGCCGGCCCTGTCGGCGATCGACCTCAACACCTTCCGCGGTCAGGCCATGACGGCCACCGATGGGCCGCAGTTACCCGCAGCGCGGACGGCCGCCTCCAGACGCCGGGCGAATGGACCTGCGACCTGCATGGCCGCATTGGCCGATCGCCGAAGCCGGACCTCGGCGTCGTGCCCCACCGGACTGCGGTCTGGTGGGGCGACGCTCCCGGGCTGGTCGCGCCCCGCCGCGAGCATGCCCACCACCCCCTCCACCGTCGCCGGGCCGAAGCCCTCGCCCGAGAGTGCCTCGGCGGCGACACGCGGTAGGGCGGCGTCGATCCCGTCGATCTCGGCCCGCTCCTCGGGGCATCGCCGCTTCAACTCGAGGAGATCGTGCCGGATCATCCACCACGGCATCAGCAACGTCACCGGAAGCAACGGGTCGCGGCCGGCGGCCGCGTCCTGCTCGATGCGGTACCGGAAGATGCCCCAGTTGACGGGTTCCAGCCGGCACGCCAGCCACCGCTCCAGCGATTCGAAGTGCCCCCGCAGCATCCCTGCCGGCAGGTGCCAGCGCCAGAAGCCGGTCAGGACGCTCTCGATCGTGTCCCGCTTGAGATGGGCGGCGCGGCACGACGGCTCATATCGAAATGACACCCCCGCCGTACGGAGCCGCTTGGTGAGATCGACGTCCTCGTAGCTCGCCCTGAACTGTTCGTTCCAACCCCCCAGCCGCAGCACCGCCTCGCGCCGGATCGACGTGGTGCACCCGAACAGGATGCGCGGGTTCGCGAAACCGTCGATGCCCAGGTCCTGGCTCATGTGCACCGCCCGCCAGCGATCGGCCACGGTCGAGGTGCACGGTTCGAGCAGGCGACCACACAGGGCGGCGCAGTCGGGACGGGATTCAAGGCATGCAACGGCACGCGCTATGTAATCGGCCTCCGCCCGCACGTCGGCGTCCAGACCGAGCAGCACATCGCCGGTGGCCGTCGCCAGGGCCAGGTTTCTCGCCGCCGCCAGCCCGCGGTTGCAGGGTTGGCAAACGAGCTGAACGCCGTGCCGGCGAAAACCCGCCGCCACCTCGGCTGAGCCGTCCATCGAACCGTCATCCACGACAATGACCTCGTCCGGGGAACGGCTCTGCGCCAGCACCGCCTTGAGCACCTGAGGCAGCGTCGCCGCCGCGTTGAAACACGGAATATAGACGGTGCACTTCATGGGCGCCAGTGGGGTTCCTTGGCTTCCGTGGCGGGGGACAAGTACCTCTCCTTGATTAACGTCCTCGACTCGGGGTAGCGTCCGATCATCGAACCGAGCAGCGTGATGCCGCTCCCGCACACAATTGCCGGCGAGCGATAGCGAGCCTGCCTCCCCTTGATTATCGACCGGGCGTTCCGGGCTGATCGACGGATGATTCCGAGCGTGTCCGCTGACCTCGGCAAGCGGGCTCCCCCACGGTGCTCCCGCAATCGCGGCTGCCAGTGCTGGCGGCCCTTTATGGACGCAGCGACACCATCGACTCATCCCGGCCGGCTTCCTTTCCATCGACTGATTCATCCCCAGCCGCCGATGATCCCCCTGGATTCGGATCATGACCTCGGATATGGCCGGACTCGCGGACCAGCTAGGGCAGCTCTATCAGCGCGGTCATAAGTACCGGTTTGTCCAGCAGGCCCACCGGGTGCTCGCCCAGGTCCCTCAGTTTCCGGGCCTGACCGTCATGACCCTCCGCACGCTGGTCGAGCTCGGCCTCGGCGGCCCCGCCCGCGAGCTTCTTCACGTTCGGCGCGACCTGGACGCCTGCGCGGACGATCTGGCGGGCTTGGACACGAGCCTGTCAGCGCTACCGGACGGCTGCGTGCCATGGTCGCAACGAATCGACACCTATCGTGGAAACGTCGCCGCCCTATTGCGGCATCGCCCTGAACTGGCCGACCTGATCGAGTCGCTGCCCCGCTCGCTCGACGGGCTGCAGCTTTATCGCACCGCTCAGGGCCGCTACGAACTCTCGCGTCAAAGGGATGACGGCAATCTGAGGGACTGGCTCGCCCCGCTCACCGACGAGGGTCAAGACGGGGAGATCGAGCTGCCTCCGCGCGGCCGACTGGCCCCGCCCGCGGTTGTCGGCATCAAGCTCGGGGCGCTCATCGGCCTCCTCTATGACGCCACCCACCGGCTGTACCTGTCCTACAGCCATCCGCTCTATCTGTTCGAGCCGGATCCGGTGCGGTTCGCCGCCTGGCTCCATGCCGGCGACCATCGCCGGTTCCTGAACGACGAGCGCGTGCATGTCTTTGTCGGCCGGGACGCCTTGCCGCGTTTCGAAACCCTCTTGTCCAACGTGCCCTCACTGCCCGTCCCGACGTACCTGGTAAACCAATCCGACGATCCGCAACTCGTGACGGAATTGCGTCGGATCGTCGAGCGGATTCAATCCGCCCGGCAGGCCGAGCTGCAGCGGCTTCTCCTGGCCATCGACCGGCGCTACCGCGATCGCGGCGCGGCCTACTGGTCGAACCGCCTGAAACCGCCCGGCACCGTGCTGGGCGTTACTTCCCGCTACACGACCATGCTGCAATACTCCACCCGCGATGCGTTGCGTGCCCTCGAGTCGCTCGGCTACCGCACCCACATGCTCATCGAGGCGAAGGACCACCATCAGACCTCCTCGCTCGAGGTCTGCCGGGCCCTCCTCGACCTCGACCCGGTGATGCTCCTGTACCTGGACCACCTGCGATACGAGTACCCCCATCTCCAGTCGAAGGTCCCCTTCCTCGGTTGGATTCAGGACCCTATGGCCAACCTGCTCTGCCGCCGGGCCGGAGAGTCCATCGGGGCCTTCGATTTCGTCTGCGGATACTACCAGGAGCGGTGCACGCGCGCGTTCGGGTATCCCGAGCAACGCTTCTTCTATACGGACATCCCCGCCTCGACCCGCGTGTTCCACGACGGACCGGTGACCGGTGAGGAGGCTGCGGCCTACGCGTGCGACGTGTCCTTCGTGAGCCATGCCTCGACCCCGCTCGAGGAATTCCGCGCCGCCACGATCCCGACCTATCCGCCGGAATGCCGCCCGTTGCTCGAGCGGGTGTATGACCGGGTGCGCGGGCTGACCTCCGAGTACGAGCACCGCGAGCCGGCCGCGGCGATGGTCGACCTGGTTCGCGACACGGCCCGCGAGTTGGGCATCTCGCTGGTTCCCGCCCAAGCCGACTTCATCGGCACCCACTTCGCTTACCGGCTCTTCGACTGGGGCCGGCGCCAGGAAGTGCTCGAATGGGTGGCCAATTGGTCCCGCCGCACCGGCCGGACCTTCTCCCTCTA
>Ga0214473_10009698_pt1 | contig 11369 bp, 9 predicted proteins | sample RVTome_7_FD_203509 | JGI IMG/M metagenome (GOLD analysis project Ga0214473, IMG submission 203509) | Soil microbial communities from uranium-contaminated site in the Upper Colorado River Basin, Wyoming, United States - RVT98D197 | ecosystem: Environmental > Terrestrial > Soil > Contaminated >...
CCCGCATCCGGCGTCGGAAACTTCCAGCACCGCGCGGGGACCGGGGAAGGCCCCTCCGGAAGCGTTCCGGGCGATCGTCGCTTCCCCTCCGTCCCCCGGGGCATCCTTGGAACGCGCGGGCGGATCGACCTCCCTGCGCGTCCGGATGGAGAGGATGCCGCCGTCGGGCATCGCCTCCCCGGCGTTGAGGCAAAGGCTCATCACCACCTGCTTGAGCTGGGTGGCGTCGGCCAGGACCGGAGGGAGATCCTCCGACAGGTCCAGCCGGAACTCCACCGACGCCGGGAAAGCCGCCTTCAGAATGGGAACGTCCTCGAGCACCGCCCAATTCAGGGAGATGACCTGGGGGCTGTGCTTCCCCTTTCGGGCGTACGCCAGGAGCTGGCTGGTCAGCTCCACCGCCCTCCCGCCGTTGCGTTCGATCATGTCGAGGTATTTCCCCGCCTCTCCGTTTCCCGCCATCAGCAGGCGGAGCAGCTCCACCGATCCGGTGATGCCCAGCAGCAGGTTGTTGAATTCGTGGGCCACGCCGCCCGCCAGCATGCCCAGGGTCTCCAGCTTCTGGCTCTCGAACAGGCGGTTCTCGATTCTCTTCCTTTCGGTGATGTCGCGGGTGATCCGGAGGACCATTCGGATCTCCCCCTGCTCGCCGAGCACCGACGACGAAACCGTTTCCACTTCCAGGAAGCTGCCGTCCTTCCGGCGAAGCCGGCAGTGGAGCGTCATCGCCGGACGGTCCTTCTCCGCGATCCTGCGGTTCTCCTCCAGGAACTTCTCCCGGTCTTCCGGGTGGAGAAACGCGATGGCCGACACCCCCATCATCTCCTCGGGGCGGTAGCCCAGCATCCGGCCCGCGGCGGGGCTTGCGTAAAGATATTTCCCCCCGGGGTCGTGGAGGGAGATGAAGTCGAGGGCGTGATCGGCCAGGAACCGGTAGCGGGCCTCCGAATCCCGCAGCTGCTCCACCATCCTGCGCCGCTCGAGCGTCGCGGAGAGAATCGGGGCCACCACCTCCGCGATCACCCGGGCCTCCCCTTCCTGCCAGCTCTTTTTTCCGCTGTACATGTGGAGGGACAGAAGCCCCAGCAGCCTGGTGCCGAACTTCAGGGGAAAGAGCATTGCGGACCGGACCGGGGAGGATGCATGCAGGGCCCGGAAGGGATGGTCCGGCGGCAGGAGCTCTAAATCGTCGATCGCCTTGCCGCCTTCGGAGAGGAGACGCTCCATCGTCTCCCCGACCAGGGCCTCGCGGCGGTAGATGTCCCTCAGGTCCGGCCACTCGCCGGAAAAAGCGCTATGCCAGATCTCCACATGGGAAACGTTCTCCCGGCAGGACACGAGATAGCATCCTTCCGCGCCGCAGAGGGAAAGGATTTCCCGGCACACCTCTCCCAGCAGTTCGTCCAGCCCCAGGCCCAGCGCGCAGATCCGCGCGATCCGGGGCACAGCGAGAAGCGGAACCTCGCTGGCGGGCGAATCGCCCGGACCACGGTTCTTGGAAGGAAACGGTATCGTGTCCCCCATAAGCCCCTCTATAAGCCCCTCTTGGGCCGAAATGATTGTTTTTCCTTTATAAAAGGGATGGGTTGGGTTGTCAACAAAACCCGTTGGCGGTTTCATGCATCTTATGATGCGAAAATCGCTCCCGGTGGATCTTGTTCAAGCCGGAGGAGGCCGAAGATGCTGAAAGCACTCTTGAAAACTTCCGACAGCGTAGTGGATGCGCTGCTTCGTCTCACGTTGGCCGCCGTGTTCTTCCCCCACGGGGCGCAGAAGGTGCTCGGATGGTTCGGCGGGCATGGTCTCGTCGGCACGTGGGGATTTTTTACATGGAAGATGGGGATCCCGCCCTTTCTCGTCGCCCTCGTATTCATGGCGGAGTTTCTGGGTCCGATCGGGCTCTTCTTCGGATTTCTCACCCGGGTGGCCGCGTTCGGAATTTTCTGCGTGATGGCGACGGCGGCGGCGATGGTCCATTTCAAATTCGGATTTTTCATGAACTGGTCGGGGGCGATGCCCGCGGGCCAGGAAGGGTTCGAATACCACCTCCTCGCGCTTGGCCTCTGCCTGGCCGTCATGGCGAGGGGAGCCGGGGCGTTCTCCATCGACCGGGCGCTTTCCGAAAAGCGTTGAGAGGTTCGAGCAGATCCCGCGCTACGAGCTAACGCTCCCTCCAGTGGGTCTCCTCGAATCGACGGATCTTCTCCACCCGCCGGCGGTGCCGGCCTCCTTCGAAAGGAGTCGCAAGCCACTTTGCGACGATTCTTCGCGCAAGGGCGGCGGAGATCCCGTCGGCCCCGAGGACAAGGACGTTGGCGTCGTTGTGGCGCCGGGAAAGGGACGCGTCGGCCACGGTGGCGACCACCGCAGCCCGGACCCCTTTCGATTTGTTCGCGCAGATGGCCATCCCGATCCCCGACCGGCAGATGAGGATCGCCCGGTCGGCCTCCTCCCGCCGCACCAGCGCGGCCGCCGCGAAGCCGTAGTCCGGATAGTCCACGGGATCGGCGGAGTCCGTCCCCAGGTCCCGAACGGGAAACCCCCTTTCCGAAAGGTAACGGAAAAGGTCCGCCTTCATCTTCACTCCCCCGTGGTCGGAGGCAAGCACGATCCGGGAGGCCTTTCGGCGCGGACTCATGGTCCGGTCGCCTCCATCGCCCGCGCGTAATGCGCCGCCCCCAGCAGCGCCGCCATGTCGTCCAGGATCACCCTCACCGGAACGCCCGAGAGAAAATCGCGGAACCGCCCCTTGTCCGAGAACGCCTCCAGAAACCTCCCTTCCGAGAGGATCGGCAGGATGGCGGGCGCGATCCCCCCGCCCAGGAAGACTCCGCCCGTCGCGAAGAAATCCAGCGCGAAGTCGCCCGCCAGCGACCCGTACAGGGAGGCGAAGAAGCGCAGCGCCTCCCCGCACGCCGGCGACCGCCCGGAGAGTCCTTCCTCCGCGACCACCCGGGGTGGATCCTCGCGGAGCAGGCGCGCATCGACCTCCGGGATCTCGCAAAGCCCTTCCGTCTCCCGCAGGAAGCGGTAGAGCGCATGGAGACCGGGGCCGGAGAGCACGCGTTCGATGCTCGCGCGGCCGTGCCGCGCCTTAAGAAACGCGAGCAACTTCGTTTCCCGGTCGTCCCGGGGAGCGAAACCGGCGTGGCCGCCCTCCGAGGCGAAGGGAAGGTATCCCCTTGCCGTACAGACGAGGAATCCCACGCCCAGCCCCGTCCCGGCCGCCACCACCACGGCCGTACCCTCCGGATCCGCTTCCCCCTCCTGCAGGACGGCGATTTGGCCGGGAGGAAGGAACGGGACCGCGAAGGCGGTGGCCTGCAGGTCGTTGATGAGAAATCCGCGTCTCGCCCCGCATGCCCGCCGGATCGACTCCTCCTCCACCGCCCATGGGAGATTGGTCAGCCTGCTTCGCCCCCCCCGGACGGGGCCGGCGACCCCGACGCAGACGAGATCGACGGGACCCCCGCCGGCAAGGAACTCTTCCAGGATGGACTCGATGGAAGGGAACTCCCGGCTCGGGAAGGAACGGGTTTCCCCACGCTCCATCCGCCCGTCCCGCCGGGCGAAGAGCGCCAGGTTGGTCTTGGTCCCTCCGGCGTCTCCGGCAAGGATCATCGCTTCCCCTCACCCTTCGAAAGCGCCATCGACGCCGCATCGGCGTCGGCGAGAAACGTGAGCCTCCCCCGCGCCGGAAAGATACGCGAGGCCGGAAGCGTTGGATCCCCGGAGAGCACGCGGTGCAGTGCCTGCGCCTTCTCCTTCCCCCTCGCCAGGAAGATCACCTGCGCCGCGGCGTTGATCGCCGGGAGCGTCAGCGTGACGCGCCGGACCGGAGGCTCGCCGGCCGCCGCCGTCGCCGCAACCCACGTCTCCCCGCCGGGATCGGGGGCTCCGGGGAACAGCGAGGCGGTGTGCCCGTCCCGGCCGATCCCCAGCAGGATCGCGTCGAATCGCGGGAACCCGCCGGGAGGATCAGGAAACGCTGCCCGGAGCGTCTCCTCGTACCGGCGCGCGCCCTCCTCGGGCCCGGAGAGCCCGGTGTCCACTGCATGGAATCGACCCGCCGGAACCGGCGCGCGGGAGAGGAGCGCCTCGTGCAGCATCCGGCGATTGCTCCGGCGGTCCTCCGGCGGGACCCATCGCTCGTCCACCTGGTAGAAATGGACGAGCTCCCACGGAAAGCGGGAACGGTACGGCTCCGCGGAAAGGATCTCGTACGTCCGCCGGGGCGTCTCCCCGCCGGAGAGGACGACGTGGATCCGGGGGGCCGCTTTTTCGGCGCGCGTGAGCATCGTCGCCCGCTCGCGGACGATCCCCCAGATCCGGCCGGCGGCCGCCCGCGCAAGCTCCTCCGCGGTGGGAACGACGAACAATCGTTCTTCCGGGAGACCGTTTTTCCCGGTCAGGGCTGCCGCCACCGGTCCCTGCCTCCTTCCAGGAGCGCATCCGCCTCGGGTGGCCCCCAACCCCCCGCGGGATAGAAACGAAGGTCCCGCCCGGGATCCTCGCACCAGCGGCGCAGGAACGGGTCGAGCAGCGCCCAGGAGGTCTCGACGTCCTCCTCCCGAGGAAAGAGGGTCGGGTCGCCGTGCATCACGTCGAGCAAAAGCCTCCCGTACGCCGGCGTGCTCTTCGCGCCGAACGCCTCCCGGTAGGTAAAGTGGAAATCGACCGGCCGCACGCACACGCCGGGCCCCGGCTCCTTCGCCCCGAAACGGAGAAAGATCCCTTCCTCCGGCTGGATGTTGATCACCAGGAGATTCGAGTCGAGCTGGCCGCACGACGTGTCCTTGAACAGCTGCGACGGCGCCGGGTGGAACTGGATCGCGATCTCGGAAACCTTCCTGGCCATCCGCTTCCCCGTGCGAAGGTAGAAGGGGACGCCCGCCCAGCGCCAGTTGTCGACCGAAAGCCGGAAGGCGGCATACGTCTCCGTGGAGGAGTCCGGGGGGACGTTTTTCTCCGCGCGGTAGGCCGGGACCTTCTTCCCGCCGATCTCCCCCTCCGTGTACTGTCCCCGTACGCACACGTCCCCCGCGCGCTCCGGGTCGACGGGGGAGATCGACTTCAGGAGCTTGAGCTTTTCGCCCCGCACGTCGTCGCCTTCCAGCGAGTTCGGCGGCTCCATCGCCACGAGGGCCATGAGCTGCAGGAGATGGTTCTGGATCATGTCCCGGACCGCCCCCGCCTCGTCGTAATAGTCGCCCCTGCCTTCCAAACCGATCGATTCGGCCACGGTGATCTGCACGTGGTCGACGTAGTTCCGGTTCCACACCGGCTCGAAGATCCCGTTGCCGAACCGGAAGACGAAGAGGTTCTGGACGGTCTCCTTCCCCAGGAAGTGGTCGATCCGGTAGACCTGCCCGTCCGGGAAGACGGAAAGGATCTCCCGGTTGAGGTCGCGCGCGCTCGCGAGGTCGCGCCCGAACGGCTTCTCCACGATCAGCCGCCGGAAACCGGGCAGGTCTTCCGAAGGGAGCGCCAGTTTCGTCTCCCCGACCCTCCGCACCAGGGAGACGTAATGCTTCGGGGCGACGGCGGCATATAAAATGATGTTGCCCGGGATCTCCCTTGCAGCGCACAAGGAACGGATCCGCTCGCGGAGAGCCGGATAGCTCTCCGGGTTATCGAGGTCCGCGGAGTGGTAATGGAGCCCGGCGGCGAACGCGTCCCACCGGGAGGCGTCGAACTTCGCCTCGCCGATCTCCCGTGCGGAGTCCCTTATTCGCTCCCGGAACGCGTCGTCCGAATAGGCGGTCCGCGAAACTCCGAGCACGGCGAACCGCTCCGGAAGAAGCCCGTCCAGGAAAAGGCCGAAAAGATCCGGGAGGAGGAGGCGCCTCGCGAGGTCTCCGGAGGCGCCGAAGATGACGAGCAGGCTCGGCGGGGGCGGCTCGATCCCCGGGCCGGCGTGCGATCCCGTTGCGGCGCCGATCGGATCGGTCGCCATGGGCCTATCCCTTCTCCCGCTCCGGGGCCGCCGCCCGGACCGCGTGCCCCCCGAATTCGTTCCGCAGGGCGGCCAGCATCCGCATCGCGAAGGAATTCTCCTGACGGGAGAGGAAGCGCATGTAGAGGGAGAGGCCGATCGCGGGGAGCGGCACTCCGGCCTCGATCGACCGCTCCACGGTCCAACGTCCTTCCCCCGAATCCTCCACGTAGGGAGAAAGGCCCGAGAGGGAAGGGTCCTTCGCCAGCGCGCGCCCGGCAAGCTCGAGCAGCCACGACCGCACGACGCTCCCGCGGTTCCAGAGGGAGGCGATCTCCGGAAGATCGAGCGGGAAGGGCGCCGTCGACAGGAGCTCGAACCCCTCGGCATACGCCTGCATCATCCCGTACTCGACCCCGTTGTGGACCATCTTCACGAAGTGGCCGGCTCCGTGCGGCCCCATGTGGGCGAACCCTTCGGGCGGGGCCAGGGTGGAAAGCACCGGGGCAAGGAGCCGGAACGCGGCCTCGTCCCCGCCGACCATCAGGCAGTACCCTTCCGAAAGCCCCCAGATCCCGCCGCTGGTCCCCGCATCCAGGAACCGGACCCCGCACCGGCCGAGCCGCTCTGCGCGCCTTGGGGCGTCCTTGTACATCGAGTTGCCGCCGTCCACGACGACGTCGCCTTCCGCAAGGAGCCCCGCGAGCGCCTCCACGTTTTCGTCCACTGGAGCCCCGGCCGGCACCATCAGCCAGACGACCCTGGGAGGGGACAGCTTCGCGACGGCTTCGGCAAGCGTCGCGGCGGGGATCGCCCCTTCCCGGGCGGCTTCCTCGACGGACGGGCGGGAACGGTCGAACGCAACCACTTCGTGCCCGCCGCGCTGCAGGCGTCGGGTCATGTTCATTCCCATCTTTCCCAAGCCCACCATCGCGATCCGCATGGCGCTCTCCCGTCTGTCAGGCGTTGCCGGTCTTATGAGGGTTTCGTCTCCGCAAGCCTCCGCTCGATGGCCCCGAGCAGTTTGCAGAAGGAATCGGAGAAGCTCTCCACCCCGTCCCGTGTCAGTTTTTCGCAGACCTCCTCGATCCCGATGTCGAGGAGCCCGAGGTCGCGCAGGACCTCCCCGGCTTCCTCCTCCCTCCGGGAGAGCGCGTCGGAGACCTCCCCATGGTCCCGGAAGGCGTCCATCGTCTGCGGAGGCATCGTGTTGACGGTGTCGGGGCCGATCAGCTCCTCCACGTACTTGACGTCCGAGAACTTGGGGTTCTTCGTCCCCGTGCTCGCCCAGAGCGGGCGCTGCGGCCGGGCGCCCTTGTCCGCCAGCTCGCGCCACCACGGGGCGGAGAAGATCTCGCGGAACCTTGCATACGCCAGCCGCGCGTTGGCGACCGCCACCTTCCCCAGCAGGGAGATCGCGGCCTCCGCCCGCGGCGACCCCGGGGCACGGGGGATGATCCCCTCCAGGAGCTTGTCGACGGCGGTATCCACCCGCGAAACGAAAAAGGAGGCCACCGAGGCGACGCGGGAGGGATCGCCCCCGGAGGAGATCAGCCGCTCCACCCCCCGGATGTACGCTTCCGCCACCTCCTCGTACCGCTTCACCGAAAAGATGAGCGTCACGTTGACCGGGATCCCCGAGGCGATCGTCTTCTCGATGGCGGGCAGCCCTTCCCGCGTGGCGGGGATCTTGATGAGAACGTTCGGCCGGGAAACCTTCCGGAAGAGCTCCTCCGCCCGCGAGACGGTCATCCCGGTGTCGTAGGCGAGGTCCGGATCCACTTCCAGCGAGACGTAGCCGTCGTGGCCCGCGGTCGCATCGTAGACGGGCCGCAGGACGTCGGCCGCCCTCCGGATGTCTTCCGTCGCGATTTCGTCGTACGCCTCCTGAATGCTCCTGCCGGAGGCGGCAAGCGCCCGGATCTGGTCGTCGTATTCACGGCCCCCGGAAATCGCCTTCTCGAAGATCGTCGGGTTCGAGGTGACCCCCTTGATCCCGTCCTGCGAAACCAGCCTCGCGAGCTCTCCCGACCCGATCAGGCCGCGGTGGATGTAGTCGAGCCATGGGCTCTGCCCCATCTTCCCCATCTCGACCAGAGGATTCCTCTTCGTCGGCATGAAGTTTCCCTCCCCCCGGTTTCTTATAGAAGCGCTTTCGCCCGCATGGCCACTGCCTCCGCGGTGATCCCGAACTCGCGGAACACGCGGTCTCCCGGCGCGGAAGCCCCGAACCGGTCGATCCCGACGGAAACCCCCTTCTCCCCGACGTACCGCGCCCAGCCGAAGGTGCTCCCCGCCTCCACGGAGACGCGCGCTCGGACGGCGGGCGGGAATACCATGTCCCGGTACTCTTCGGGCTGCTCCTCGAACCGCTCCCGGCAGAGGAAACTGACGACGCGGGCCGGGATCCCGTCGGCCTCGAGGAGTTTCTTCGCGCCGAGGGCCACGTGCACCTCCGACCCCGAGGCCGCAAGGATCACCTTCGGGCTTCCGCCGGCTCCTTCTTCATAGATGTAAGCGCCCCGGGAAACGTTGCCGTCCCGGTGGATCGCCTCCGGCGGCAGGACGGGCAGCTTCTGGCGGGACAGGATGAGAGCGCTGGGGCCCGTGGTCCGCTCCAGCGCCATTCTCCACGCCGCCGCGGTCTCGTTCGCGTCGGCGGGGCGGAGCACGTAAAGGTTCGGCATCGCGCGCAGCGACGCCACGTGCTCGACGGGCTGATGCGTGGGCCCGTCCTCGCCCACGCCGATGGAGTCGTGGGTGAACACGTAGATCACGCGGATCCCCATGAGCGCGGCCAGCCGGATGGAGCCCCGCATGTAATCGGAGAAGACGAGGAAGGTGGCCCCGTACGGGATGACCCCGCCGTGGCGCGCCATCCCGTTGAGGATCGCGCCCATTCCGTGCTCGCGGACGCCGAAGTGGAAATTGCGCCCCCCCGGCGGGGCGCCGGGAAGGAACTCCCCGCCCTCCTTGATGAGCGTCTCCGTGGACGGAGCCAGGTCCGCCGATCCGCCGGCGAGCTCCGGGACCCGCGCCGCGATCGCGTTGATCACCTGGCGGGACGCGCTCCGGGTGGCGATCGCCCCCCCTTCGGGCGGGAAGGAGGGGAGGCTGTCCGCCCACCCTTCCGGGAGGTCGCCCCAGTGCACCCGCTCCCACTCCATCGCCAGGTCGGGAAAGGCGCGGAGGTATTCCGCCATCCGCACCCTCCACTCGCGCTCGAGCCGTTCCCCCCGCGGGATCGATTCCCGGAAATGGGCCAGCACATCGTCCGGGATGAAAAACGCCGGTTCCTTCGGCCAGCCCAGCGCCTCTTTCGTCAGCGCGATCTCCGCCTCCCCCAGCGGCGAGCCGTGGGCGTCCGCGGTCCCATGCTTGTTGGGGCTGCCGAAGGCGATCTCCGTCCGTACGATCACCAGCGTGGGGCGTTCCCGCTCCGCGAACGCGGCCTCGATCGCGCGGGAGAGGCCTTCCAGGTCCGTGTTCCCGTCGGCCACGGAAAGAACGTTCCATCCGTAGGCGCGGAACCGGCCCGCCACGTCCTCCCGGAAGGCCAGGTCGGTCGACCCCTCGATCGTGATCCGGTTGTCGTCGTAGAACGCGACCAGGTTCCCCAACCGGTGAAAACCGGCCAGGGAGGCGGCTTCCGAGGCGACGCCCTCCATCAGGTCGCCGTCCGAGCAGAGCGCCACGACGCGGTGGGAGACAATCTCGTGCCCCGGCCGGTTGAACCGCTGCGCGAGCAGCCGGGAGGCCATCGCCATCCCCACGGCGTTCGAAATCCCCTGCCCCAGCGGGCCGGTGGTCACTTCCACGCCCGGGGTGTGTCCCGCTTCCGGGTGCCCCGGCGTCCTGCTCCCCCACTGCCGGAACTGCCGGAGATCCTCTAAGGAAAGGTCGAAGCCGGCGAGGTGCAAAAGGGAATACAGCAGCATCGACGCATGCCCGCAAGACAGGACGAACCGGTCCCTCCCCGGCCAATCGGGGTTCCTGGGGTTGTACCGGAGGTAGCGGGTCCACAGCAAGTAGGACAGCGGGGCCAGCCCCATCGGCGTCCCGGGATGCCCCGATTTCGCCTTCTGGACGGCGTCGACCGACAGAAACCGGATTGCGTTGATGGCCCGCGCGTCGAGTGTTCCCTGATCCACGAGATTCGCCTCCTGTAGGTTTCCTGGAAATGACGACCGGAACCGGTGCGGCGTCACCGGCTATCTCCGTTTTCGCCGGGCGGGTCCATCTTATCACCGGCGGCGCCGCCCCGAGCCCCCTTGCCTCCGGTCGTGCTTCCCCCCCGGTGAGGAAGAAGCAATGACGCCAGGACGGAGGCCCCGAGAAGCGCGACCACGACGGTCAACGATGCCTTGATGGAAACATCATACCAGCCGCTGGCCAGCAATTTTCCCCCGATGAAGAAGAGGACCATGCCCACCCCGTACTTGAGAAACCGGAAGTTCTCCACCGCGTGGGCCAGGAGAAAGAAGAGGGCCCGCAGCCCCAGGATGGCGAAGATGTTCGACGTGTAGACGATGAACGGATCCAGGGTCACCCCGAAGATCGCCGGGATGGAATCGGTCGCGAACACCAGGTCGCTCACCTCGATCACCACGAGGACGGGAAGAAGCGCCGTGGCGTACCGTTTCCCGTCGATCTTGACGGTGAACTTCCCGTTGTGGAATTCGTGGACCGTCGGGATGACTTTCCCGAAGAGGCGCAGGACCGGGTTCTTCTCGGGGTGGATCTCCGTCCCGTGCCCCAGGAGGATCTTCCCCCCCGTGAAGAGGAGGAACGCCCCGAAGATGTAGATCACCCAGTGGAACGCCGAGATCAGCGCGGTGCCCAGGAGGATGAAGATCGCCCGCATCACTTGGGCGGTCAGGATCCCCCAGTAGAGCACCCTGTGCTGGCAGGCGGGGGGGACGCCGAACGTAGAAAAGATGAGGATGAAGACGAAGAGGTTGTCGACGGACAGCGACAGCTCGATCAGGTATCCGGTGAAGAACTCCAGCCCGCGTTCCGCGCCGAAGAAGCGATAGATCCCCGCGTTGAACAGCAGGGCAAGCGCGACCCAACCCGCCGTCCAGGCGAGCGCTTCTCTCGGACGCACCTCATGCTCCCTCCGGTGGAACACGAGGAGATCGACCGCCAGGAGAACGAGAACGAAAAGAGTAAACCCGATCCAGAGGACCGGGGTTCCGATCGATGCGTGCAACGGATCTCCCTCGGCTTTCCTTTAAATCTGTAAGATCATACTTCCATCGGCATGGTTCCGGAAGCGGGATGAGGACCGCCCGGGAAACATTTTTCCGCATCGAGCCCGGCGAGGATGCGGTTTACCGGAGGGAAAGATGCTGCAACAGGATCTTGACGCCGATCCCGACGAGGATCAGGCCTCCGGCGATCTCCATCTTCCGGCCGAACCGCCGCCCCAGGG
>Ga0214473_10009699_pt1 | contig 11368 bp, 7 predicted proteins | sample RVTome_7_FD_203509 | JGI IMG/M metagenome (GOLD analysis project Ga0214473, IMG submission 203509) | Soil microbial communities from uranium-contaminated site in the Upper Colorado River Basin, Wyoming, United States - RVT98D197 | ecosystem: Environmental > Terrestrial > Soil > Contaminated >...
CATGGTATTGGGCAAAAATTCAAGGGGGTGTCAGACCCGATTGAAGCAAGCCATGGCCTGAAGGCGGTCGCCATCCAACGGCTGGGTAAAGCAATTTACCAAAAGTCGCCGCCTCATCAGTATCCGTCTTGCGCGGCAGGAACAGGAACCACTCCTGGTAGATTCTCGGGATGAAGTGGCCCGGGATGAAGTGGTTGTTGAAGCGGAAATACTGATCCGGCGCTCTGGTCAGCCCGGACCGTTCGAACTGTACGCGGTCGAGCAGCATGACGTGAGACTCGGCGAGACCGGCAAAGTTGTGAGCGCGGCTCATAAGGCGTATGTCGTATTCGACTCCCAGGAATTCGAATATGGAACTGGTAACGATGCAGGTCTCGCCCGTCTGCGTCAGCACGGCCGACATTCGGCGATACCATTTGTGGTTGGTATACAACTGAAATACATGGACGCATACGAAGACAAACATAGTGGCCAGGATGAGTTTACGGGTGATTCTGAACCTGTTCAATATCACGAAAAGCAGGAACAGGCTGCATGGGATCAGCACGCCGGCTTTGTCGAGAAAATGATACTCTCTGACAACGGGGATCATCAACAGTATGCACACGGCAAGGGACATCGGCGCATTCAATTGGGTTTTCCTGTCGCCGTCCAGAACGTAGGTCAGCCAGAAGGCAAGAGGGAAAAGGAAGTGAACCGAATAGACCTTCCAGTTAGCCGACGGAACAAAGAGGAAATGGACAACCAGCGCCCCCATATACAGCACAAGAATCTTCTCTGCAGGCGAGGGACGTTTGAAGAACGAGACCAGTGCTCTGAAATTGAGAATGCTCAAGGCCAGGGCCGAGACCACAAGCGGATACTGGTAACCATTCTTATAGAATCCCGCCCCGACGATCTGAAAGAACTTCAAGCCGAGCAGGAAACGCTCTCCGTCGCGGGTGGCAAGGTATTTTATGTTGGCCTGAAACTCCGTTAAACTCGGCCACAAGAGAATGGCCAGCCCAACAAGGGTGCACAGCAGTGTCAGAAAGACGGACGACCACAAGTGCGTTCTGTAGATCTTAAAAGCGACGAAAAAGAAGAAAAGATACAGCACAAGATAGAAGCTGTTGGGGTGAATCGTAACGCCCAGACAGCAGACCAGAACTATGTTGACGTAGAAGAGCGTAATACGTTCACTCTTGTGAAAGCGCAGGCTGTTGAGCAGAACAAGACACATGATGGTCATCAGGTAGATTTCGTTGCGCAGCGGACAAAGCCAATAGGCGACAAAAAGCAAATATACGTAGACGATCGCCCCCAATGAGCTTGTTTTGGGCTCAAAGAAAAACGCAAATATCCGTTTTGCCAGATACCCATTGAGACCGATGAGGGCAAGGAGGCACGCGGGCAATACTTCATACCGAAAAGGCACGACGAACTTGTACAGAAGCGTGTACAGCAGGTAGATCGGTTTGCCGAAGAACCATCGGCATTTTGCATAGTGTACATCGCGCATGAACTCCTGCCAATCGGCCAGGCCGCACTTGATGATTCCAGCCAACACACCCGTATCGGCATAGGGTGTGTGGAAACGGATAAAGCAGAAGGCGGCCAGGGTCGTGCCCATTACCACCAGCCACAGCCTGTACCGGTGTATTCGATTACACTTTTTCGGCAACGCCATATCGTTGTTTGTGAACCTGATTTTGACCATTCCGGTGCTCAGAGCATCCACGCCTGTTGATTATAGCCGCACGTTCTTACTCATACAACTCTCTTTTAGCAAATGCACGCGAGTGCGTTCCGTGGGGAACCTTATGGGGCGATCCTCGACCGGGATGCGGCGAGGAGCGGGGTGTTGCCGCAATTCGCGGCCGTCCGAGTTGGCAATTCATGGGTGCTTGGGCGGAAGGGCTTGACGTGTGCCGTCATTGCGTTGTATGCTTGCAATGTGGCGAGCAGAAGACGGGTGAAAGGAGTGTTTCATGAAGATTACGGTGAGCAACGGCTTTGCCCGTGAGGCGCCGGCCGTGGGAAGCTTGGCAATGAGGCGGTTAGTTCTTGTGGGTGTGGCGGTTTGTTTGGTGTGTGGAGCGATGGTCTGGGCGGATGAGCAGGTCGTTGGGGATGCCGAGCAGTTGCGGGTGGCGATTGGGGGGGCGAAGGCTGGGGATGTGATTCTGCTTGCGCCGGGCGAGTATCGCGGCGGGCTGTATATCGGGGGGCTTTCGGGGACGAAGGACCAGCCGATTGTGATTAAGGGCCGGGATGTGGAGAATCCACCGGTGTTTTTCGCTGGCGGGGGGCAGGCGATGCACCTGGCCGACTGCAATTATGTCACGCTGGCGAATCTGGTGGTGAAGGGCTACACGGCCAACGGGATCAATATCGACGATGGGGCCTCGTTCGAGACGCCGTCGGCAGGGATCGTGGTGGACAACGTGAGCATCATGGAGACGGGGCCGCGAGGCAATCATGACGGGCTGAAGATGTCGGGCGTCGATCGGTTCGTGGTGCGGAACTGCCGGTTCGATGGTTGGGGCAGTTCGGCGATCGATATGGTGGGATGCCATGAGGGCGTGGTGACGGGGTGCGTGTTCGTGGGCCGCGAGGGGTTCGGGCAGGACAACGCAGTGCAGATGAAGGGCGGCAGCCGGGCGGTGCTGGTCGAGCGGTGCCTGTTTCGCAACGCAGGCCAGCGCGCGATCAATTGCGGAGGCAGCACGGGGCTGGATTACTTCCGGCCGCGGGTGGGCGACTACGAGGCGAAGGATATCACGATTGCGGGCAACCGGTTTGTGGGCGGCATGGCGGTCCTGGGATGGGTGACCACCGACGGCGGGTGGGTGCATCATAATACGATCATCCTGCCGGAGAAGTGGGTGCTGCGGATCTTGCAGGAGACGAGAAACGAGCGATTCCGGCCGTCCCACGGCGGCGTGTTTGAGGATAACGTCGTCGTGTACGATTCGCGGGTGTCGGTCTTTGTCAACATCGGGCCAGGGACTGCGCCGGAGACCTTTGCATTTCGACGAAACGCATGGTGCCCCGTGGGCGGGGCACAGAAGCCGGACTTGCCGACAGTAGAAGATGGCGGGGTCTACGGCGTAACACTGACGCGCGCGCAAATTGACCTCGAAAAGGGCGACGTGCAACTCAATGACGCACGGCTCGATGGCAAAGGGGCAGGCGCTCATTGCGCACAGCGATGATTTGCAGCAGGCCCGCGCGTCAAAGTCAGTTCTTCGAGAAGTTGGTGCTGTCGAACAGGCGCATGCCGAAGGGCTCGTCCTTTTTGGGCGGGGGTTTCTGGCCGGGTTTGGGTTTGCCGGTCGGTCGGGGCCCGGCGGACTTCTGGGGTTTTGTCGGTGCAGGGCGCCTGGGTGCGGCATCGGCCTTGGGCTTGGGAGCGGTCTCGGCTTTGGGCTTGGCTTGTTCGGCCGCCGGGTCTTTCATGGACAGGGCAATGCGTTTGCGTTCGAGGTCGACTTCGAGGACGGTGACCGTGACCTTCTGCTGGACCTTGACGACGTCGGCGGGGTCCTTGACGTAGCGGTTGGCCAACTGGCTGATGTGCACGAGGCCATCCTGATGGACGCCGATGTCGACGAAGGCGCCGAATTGGGTGATGTTGGTCACGATTCCGGGCAGTTTCATCCCGACGGAAAGCTTCTCGATGGCATCGATGCCGTCGGCGAACTGAAAGACCTCGAACTTCTCGCGGGGGTCGCGGCCGGGCTTGGCTAACTCGGCGACAATATCGTTCAGGGTGGGCAGGCCCACATCGTCGGCGACGTATTTCTTGATGTCGATTCTCTTGCGCATCGCGTCGTCTTTCATCAGGTCGGCGATGGTGCAGGCAAGATCGGCGGCCATGCGGTTGACGAGGGGGTAGCGTTCGGGATGGACGGCGCTGGCGTCGAGCGGGTTGGCGGCCCCGCGGATACGCAGGAAGCCGGCGGCCTGTTCGAACGCCTTGGCGCCGAGGCGCTGGACGCTGAGCAGGTCCTGCCGTGAACGGAAGGGACCGTTGGCGTTGCGAAAGTCGACGATGTTGCGGGCTAATTGCGGCCCGAGGCCGGAGACATAGGTGAGCAGTTGCCGGCTGGCGGTATTGACCTCGACGCCGACGGAGTTGACGCAGCTTACGACGACGTCGTCGAGGCCCTGCTTGAGGAGCGTCTGGTCGACATCGTGCTGGTACTGGCCGACGCCGATGGACTTGGCGTCGATCTTGACCAGTTCGGCCAACGGGTCCATGAGGCGGCGGCCGATGCTGACGGCGCCGCGGACGGTGAGGTCGTGGTCCGGGAATTCCTCGCGGGCGACGTCTGAGGCGGAGTAGATGGAGGCGCCGCTTTCGTTGACCATGACGATCGTGATGGAGGCGGGCAGGCCGAGGGTGCGGACGAAGGCCTCCGTCTCTCGGCCGGCGGTGCCGTTGCCGATGGCCACGGCCTCGATGCCGAATCGCTGGCAGAGGGCGGCGACCTTGATGCCGTCGGATTGGGCCTGGCGGTCGGCCTGGTGGGGATAGATGACGTCGGAAAAAAGCAGCTTGCCCTGGGCGTCCAGGCAGACGAGCTTGCAGCCCGTGCGAAAGCCGGGATCGATGGCGAGGACGTTCTTCTCGCCTAACGGCGATGCCAGCAGGAGCTGACGAAGGTTTTCGGCAAAGACGCGGACGGCCTCTTCGTCGGCCGCCTGTTTGGTGCCGAGGCGCACCTCCGTTTCCATTGAGGGCGACAAGAGGCGCTTGTATCCGTCGGCGCAGGCGGCGTCGACGTGCCGGCCCGCGGCCGAGTCGTTCTTGACGAACATGCGGCGAAGGATATCGAGGGCCTTTTCTTCGGGGGCGACGACGCGCAGGAGGAGGAAACCTTCCTTCTCGCCGCGGCGCATGGCCAGCACGCGATGGCTTGGTGCGGTTCGGACCGGTTCGGTCCAGTCGTAGTAGTCCTTGTACTTGATGCCGTCGGCTTCCTTGCCCATGATGACCTTGGAGACGAAGTCGCCGTCGTCGAAGTAGAGTTTTCGGATGGCATTGCGGGCCTCGATGCTTTCGTTGACCCATTCGGCGATGATGTCGCCTGCACCGGCCAGCGCGTCAAGGGCGGAAAACACACCATTTTCAGCACTGACGAACTCCATCGCCTCCTTGTCGGGGTCGGTCTGCGGGTCCTGGGCGAAGAGGAGTTGGGCCAGCGGCTCGAGACCCTTCTCCCTGGCAATAGTGGCGCGTGTACGCCGTTTCGGGCGGAAGGGCAGGTAGATATCCTCCAGTTCGGTCATGGTCAGAGCGGCGACGATCTTGTCCTTCAATTCGTCGGTGAGGAGATTTCGCTCCTCGAGCGATTTGAGTATGGCCTCGCGCCGCTGGTCGAGTTCGGCCAGTTGGCTCAGCCGGTCGCGAATCTTCGTGACGGCGACCTCATCGAGAGACCCTGTCGCCTCCTTGCGGTACCGGGAGATAAAAGGGACGGTTGCGCCGTCCGCAAAAAGGACCGCGGTTGCCTGGACCTGGGTGGGTTTAATCGCCAACTCGGCGGCGATTGTTTCAATATGCGTCTGGTTCATGCCTTTCCTTCCGCTCTTCCGGAGATATTGCCTTTGCATTGAGCGACACAGCGTACCGCAAAAATCCGGTCGATGTCAATATGCGTTGGGCCGTGGACAGGGCAATTTTGCGGAAAAGGCTTTTCAAATGGCGGGATTTCTGGCAGAATATGCAGGGGTCAATCGTCAATAAAGTGGAACGGAAGATCGGAGCCCCTGATTGGACGTTTTCAGTGAAGAACAACTGGTTGTTCGGTGTCGGGCGGGTGAGCGGGGCGCGTACGGCGCCCTGGTGAAGCGTTACGCCCGGGAGGTGTTTGGCGTGTGCCTTGGGGTGGTGGGCAACGCGGCCGATGCCGAGGACCTGACCCAGGAGGCGCTGGTCAGGGGCTTCAGGGAGATCGGTCGGCTTCGCAAGGGTGAGAGCTTCGGACCGTGGATACGCCGGATCGGACGGAACCTGGGCGTCGATTTTGTGCGGCGGCGGCAGGTGGGCCGGCAGGCCCTGGAATCGCGGATACGAGAGCACGATGAATCGAGGCCCAAGGACGACTTCGCCGGGTTGGAGCGGGCGCTGCAGCGGCTGGACGAGAAGTACCGTGCGGCGATTGTGCTGTACTACTTTGACGGCGAGCGGACCGAGGCCGTGGCGGAAAAGCTGGAGATCAGCCCGGCGGCGGTGCTGAGCCGCCTGAGTCGGGCACGACGGCAGTTGCGGGAACTGCTTGCAGAACAGGGAGATGCCGATGGCTGAGCCTTGCGGTGACATGTTGGAGCTGATTGTGGAGCTGGTGCAGGGTGTATTGCCGGCGGGGCGGATTGACGCGGTGCGGGGACATTTGGATGCGTGCCCGGCGTGCCGGGCGTATTATGAGGCGCTCGTGGCGGATGGGCGGCGTCTGGCGGGGTATGCGGCGTCGCACGAGGCGGCGGTGTCGCGGATCGAAGCGAATGTGATGGGAAGGGTGAACAGCGAATCGAGTGAAAGTGTTTCTGTCAGGAGACTCACGATGGGCAGCGATTTCTTGAAGCTGACGTTGGCGGCGGCGGTGATCTTTATTGCGGCGATTATCGGCCGTGGATACTACATGATGCAGCAGGAACCGGCAGCGACCGTGGCCGTTGCGCCACAGCCGGAGACAACGGGGGCGGTTGTGCCCGGGCCGGTGGCCGTGGGGACGCCGGAGTTTCTGACGAGCGTGCCGGATCCCGAGCCGGTGGTTGTCGATACCGCCGTCGAGGCCGCGGCCGTGGCGACGGCCGATGAGCCTTCGGGCTCGCCCGGCGAGGGGATGGCGCCGCTGCCGCTGAAGCTGCCCAAGCCGATGTTCGTGGGGACGCCGACGAATATCTCGGTGCCGAATCTGCAGAAGCCTTCAGGCAAGCCACGGCCGCCGTTCTATGCCCCGACGGGGTGCGTAAATCTGGCGGCGGGCAAGGTGGTCAAGAGCACCGACGACATGCCGATCATCGGGGAGATCGATATGGTCACCGACGGCGATAAGGAGGCGGCCGACGGCAGCTACGTGGAGTTGGGGCCGTTCCAGCAGCATATTACGGTGAACCTGGGGCAGGAAAGCGAGAACTATGCGGTGTTGGCGTGGCATTATCACAAACAGGCGCGGGTCTATTTTGACGTGATCGTACAGGTCGCCGATGATCCCGATTTCGTCACGAATGTCAAGACGATATTCAACAACGACATTGATAACTCCGCCGGCCTGGGCATCGGCAAGGACATGCACTACATCGAGACCAGCGAAGGCAAGCTGATCGACGCCAAGGGCGCCAAGGCCCGGTACGTGCGGTTGTACAGCAACGGCAGCAACGCCAACGACCTGAACAACTACATCGAAGTCGAGGTGTGGGGCAAGCCGATTCAGTAATCCGCGAGTAAGCGGGGTGTGGGGTCCGATGCAGGACTCCACACCCAGTTCATAACGCCGGGGTCTCCGACTTCCGTTCCGTGGTCGGTTCATTCAGATAACGTGAACATTCCTCTACGATTGAAGGAGATGTATCATGGAGAGTCTGCGCAGATGTACAACTGGCGGATTGTGGATTACGTTAGTGCTTGCCTCAGGATGGTACGCGACGTGTATCACCTGCGGCCTGGGCAAGGCCGGGATTGCACCCTTGAAGATCGAACTGCCGCCGAAGGTGTATCGCGACACGCCCGAAAACCTGTCGAAGATTCCCAACCTGGAGAAGATGCGCAACACGCCGCGGCCGGCTTTCTATGCGCCGGTGGGGGCGAGCAATGTTGCCTTAGGCAAGGGCGTGACAGCGAGCGACGATATGCCGATCATCGGCGAGTTGGCCATGATGACCGATGGCGACAAGCAGGCGCAGGACGGCAGCTACGTGGAGTTAGGGCCGCTTATGCAGCACGTCACGATCGACCTTGAAACCACGTGCGAAATCTATGCCGTCGTCGTGTGGCACTGGCACATGCAGGGGCGAGTGTACTTCGACGTGGTGGTGCAGGTAGCCGACGATGCCGATTTCACACAGAGCGTGCGGACGCTGTTCAACAGCGACATCGACAACTCCGCGGGCCTGGGCGTCGGCAAGGACAAGCATTACGTCGAGACACACGAAGGCAAGCTGATCGACGCCAAGGGCCAGCAGGCCCGCTACGTGCGGCTGTACAGCCAGGGCAATCAGGCAAACGATTTGAACCACTACACGGAGGTCGAGATCTGGGGAAAGCCTGTTCATTGATTATTGTTGATTGATAATTGATTATTACGTCGTCGTTGGCGCACTCGTGCAGCAGTTGCGTTGGTTTGGCGTTTCATGTATACTGAGTGATCGCGTGTGTGAGCGGCGGGGCAAGCCCCGCCCTACAACTTTCAACGGATCAATCACTGATTTAGTGGGAGGTGTTGCATGGAACGTCGTGCGTTTTTGCGGGTGGCGGTTGCGCTGGTCATTAGTGTAGGGGCGGTTTGCGCGGGGGCGGAGGCGGGCGGCGAGGAGATTCGGCTGATCGTGCGGGCCGATGATATCGGGTCGAGCCATGCGGCGAATGTCGCGTGCATCAAGAGCTTTCGCGAGGGGGTGGCGCGGTCGGTGGAGGTGATGGTTCCGTGCCCGTGGTTCAATGAGGCCGTCGAGATGCTCAATGCCAACCCCGGCTATGACGTGGGCGTGCACCTGACGCTGACGAGCGAATGGACGAACCTCAAGTGGCGGCCGCTAACGCATTGTCCGAGTCTGGTGGATGAGCAGGGGAATTTCTATGCGATGGTCTGGCCGAACGCCAACATCGGGCCTAACTGCAGCATCCGCGAGGCGAACCCGAAGATCGAGGAGGTCGAGCGGGAACTGCGGGCGCAGATCGAGCTTGCCGTCAGGAAGATCAAGAACGTGACGCATCTGAGCGGGCACATGGGGTTTGCCAGTGCACGTCCGGACATCGCCGCCGTGGTCGACAAGTTGGCCAGGGAGTACGGATTGCCGGTGCGGGTCGAAGGGGCCAAAGGGGCCCCCATGGACCGCGGCAAGACATCCGAACAGAAGGTGGCCGCGTTTGTGAAGATGCTGGAAACGCTTGAGCCCGGCTTGTGGATCTTTGTCGAGCACCCTGGGCTGGACGTGCCGGAGATGCAGGCGATAGGCCACAAAGGCTACGAAGACGTCGCGATCGACCGGCAAGGCGTTACGGATATGTTCACCAGCCATAAGGCGATGGAGGTCATAAAGCGCAGGCAAATCAAGCTCGTCAGCTACGGTGAGGTACTGAAGGCCCGGCAGGACAAATAGCTCAATCGGGCGTGTCGAGTCGGCGGAGGATGGCGGACAGTTTCTCGATGTAGTAGAGGTCGGCGCGGCACCAGGGCTGATCGAGTTTTTTTGCGAGGTATTCCGGGTCGTTTTTCAGGCCGTCGGCCAGCGCCATGAACAGCCCGCGGGCGAGGTGCGGGGGTGAAATGTAATTCTCGCCGCCGATCATGCGCTCGCCCCACGCCTGATACCACACGGGCAGTTGCCGGTCGAGGCCGCCGACGTGGTATGCGAATTTGTCCGCGGCACGGCCGGCAATGAAGGCGGCCAGTTCGGGGGTCAGGGCCACGTAGCGGGGGACCTTGGCGTTGTGACTGCCGTTGCCCTGGCCGTTATCGGTGTAGCGGACCAGGCGGGAGTCGGCGCGTTCGTGGTGGATACGTTCAGTGAGCATCAATTTCAAACGCTCCCGCGCCGCCGCAATGCGGTCAGTGCGCCCGGCTTTCTGCATCATGCGGACGTAAGCGACCGTACCGGCGATCTGCGCATTCAAATGCTGGGCGGCGTCGCGCTGGTTGTCGTTGTGGTCGAACGTGAAGGGCTTCCGCAGGAACTCGTCCGCGACCGGCCCGATCTTATCCACCCTCGCCAGCACCCGCGGCCATGCATCCGCGTAGTGAGCGCAGCCCCAGAGGGCATAGAGGTCTTCGATGCCGGGGGTGTGTTTGGGCGGGCGTTTGGCGTAGTTGCGCAGGCCGGGGCCGCGGTCGTTGATTTCCCGCTGTTGGGCGTCGGCGTAATCGTGGACGGGTGTATCGAGCGGCGCGCCGGCGTCAAGCATCGCCCGGAGATACTCAACGGCCTTTTCCCTGACGGCCGGCGACAGGTGCGGCAGGGCAAGGGCGACGATCTGCATCGTCTCGGCCGTGCACGTAAAGTAAGCTTCCTCGCGGACGATGCCGAGTTCGACGATGAAGGGGGCGAAGGGGCCGTCATCAATGAGTTCGGCAACTTCCGCGTCGAGCCGGGCGCGGAGTTCTCTGGCTAACGGCGTGTCGGCCGGGCGGACATCGGCGGCCGGGTAGTCATTGATGAGCGAGTCCACATCATCGTCCGAGACGGCAAGCCGCGGCATCGTTTCGTCGAAACGCTGTGCGGCGCTGGTCATGTTGCCGCCGACGATGAGGTCGAGCTGGTTCTTCATGATGGGCGGAGGCTTGGTGCCGCCGGTCTCGGTCCTGGGGACGTCGGGCCCGGCAATGCAGACGACCTGCGAGCCGACGACCCAGAAGATGCGTCCGGCGGCGACGGTGACGATGGACCGGTCGGGGCCGTGCCATTCGTTGGGCATGCCGGTGAGCCAACCCTCTTCGGCGAGTTTTTTGGCGCCGTCGAACGAGTCCTGGACGGCGGCCGGGCCGAAGATGCCGCCGTAGGTGTCGCGGGCGGAGTAGATATCGACGGTGCGCAGGGTGTCGAGGTCGAGGCCCTTCAACTCGCCCTGGTGGGTGCAGAGGAGGATATTGCCCATCATTGACAGCGACTGAGTCTCGTCGCCGATCATCGCGAAGTTGTGCCAGTCGTTGTGAGGCGTTTCGGGCCACGACAGGTCGATCAGGCCGGTGTCGCGGTTGAGTTCGCCCACGGCCGAATAGCGCCGGATGCCGCGGAGGTAGTTGGTCATCGCGGTGCGGTAGAAGGTATACAGCCTGCCGGTCTTCGGGTCGAAGGTCGGAGGCGTCGCGGGGTTGTGCAGGCCGCAGGTGTAGAGAACCTGGGCGACCCAGGGCTGGCCCCCGTCGTCAAGTTGCAGGGCGAAGAAGGTCTGGTAGTCGGGGTTGGTCTTGAGATATTCGATGACGGCGGCCTTCTCGGCGGCGCGGCGGCGGGGGGTCTCCTTGACGATGTAGTCGCCCCACTCGTCGAGCAGGACCTTGTCCTCGCCGCCCAAGGGGATGTCCCGCTGGACCTGTTCCAGCATCTCGCCGTTGAGGCCCATGGCGGTGTGGAAGCCGTCGGCCGGGTTGGTGCGGACGATGGCGAGATTCCTCCAGATCGTGGGTCCGTGGTCGCGGAGGGACAGGCCGGGAAGCTTGGC
>Ga0214473_10009700_pt1 | contig 11368 bp, 11 predicted proteins | sample RVTome_7_FD_203509 | JGI IMG/M metagenome (GOLD analysis project Ga0214473, IMG submission 203509) | Soil microbial communities from uranium-contaminated site in the Upper Colorado River Basin, Wyoming, United States - RVT98D197 | ecosystem: Environmental > Terrestrial > Soil > Contaminated >...
GACAACTCAAGCGGGCATGGGAAAACAACCGAAATATATTGCAGGAATTTATCATTTATGCTATTTAACTGCAATGAAATTTGATGAACTGGTGGAAGTTGCGGCTGGGATGCCCTGTTTCACGACCGGTTTCCTGGCGGGCGGGCAGAATGCGAACCAGGTCCGGCTGCAACTGAGCAGGTGGGTTAAGGACGGGCGGGTCGTCCGGCTGCGGAAGGGCGTGTACGTTCTGGCGTCGCCCTACCGCAAGGTCCGCGTGGAGTCATTCTGTGTTGCCAACAGTCTGAAGCGCCCGTCATACGTCAGCACCCAGTCGGCATTGGCGTGGTACGGGTTGATTCCGGAATACGTCCCTGCGGTGACCAGTGTCACGACGGGCAGGCCGGAGACAATTCAGACTGCTTTCGGACGCCATGAGTACCGGCACATCAAGAGATCGTTCTTCAGGGGGTATGAACAAGTCGATTTGCCCGACGGGCAGCGGGCGTTCGTGGCGACCGCTGAGAAAGCGTTGCTTGACCTTGTCTATCTGACGCCGGGTGCGGACATGCCGGAATATATCCGCCAGCTACGGCTGCAAAACGTTGGCCGGCTCGATGAAGGCCTCCTGCGCGAGTGGGCGGGGAGTCTGAAAAGCGGCAAGCTGATGCGGGCGTGCGAGGCGATTATCAACGTAATGCACGAAGGCGAGGGCGTGGAACTGTGAAGGACTACCTGCGGCAGATCGTGGCGAGTATCCAGGACAATGCGCGTGCGCGACTGGTGGTGCGCGAATACGTTCAGGCACGGCTTCTCGAATCGCTGCAGGACGGCGGGGCCTTTGCACACTGGGCGTTTGTGGGCGGGACGGCCTTGCGGTTTCTGTATTCGATGCGGCGGTTTTCCGAAGACCTCGATTTTTCACTTGTGCGCGCCGGAGTTGCGGATGATTTCGAAACGCTGATGGCAAAGGCGAAACGCACGTTCCTGAGTGAGGATTATACGGTCTCAGTTAAGGTCAAGGCCGCCAGGACAGTGAAGTCGGCGATGGTTCGCTTCGAAGGCCTGCTGGCCGAACTCAACCTGTCGCCGCATCGGTCGGAAACGATCAGCGTCAAGGTGGAGATCGATACGAATCCGCCGGAAGGCGCGACGTTTGAAACAAGTGTGGTGCGCAGGCATTGTCTGCTGAATTTGCAGCACTACGACAAGGCCTCGCTGTTGGCGGGCAAGCTGCACGCCCTTCTGACGCGGCGTTACGTGAAGGGACGGGATGTCTATGATCTCTTGTGGTATCTGTCCGACAGGACATGGCCTGAGCCGAATATGGTCCTGCTGAACAACGCGCTGGCGCAAACGGGATGGTCGGGCCCGCGGCTGAATTCCGACAACTGGAGGCGAGAGACCGCCCGGCATGTGCGCGGATATGACTTTGACAAGGCGGCGGCGGATGCAGGCCCGTTTTTGGAGCGACCCGAAGACCTGGCGCTGCTTACTCGCGAGAATCTGCTGCGTTTGCTGGGGGAAAGATTGTAGTGCCGCGATGCAGTTTACGTCAGAGACCGTCCGAGGGTTCGTCGATGAGTCCTTTCTCGGCGAGCTGCCCGCGGAGGGCGGCGAGGTTTTTGAAGACGATGGCGTTCATGCCGACGGCGGCGGCGCCGGCGGCGTTTGCGGGCAGATCGTCGATGTAAAGGCAGGCCTCCGGCGGCGTCTCGGCGTTGCGGGCGGCCGCGAGGAAGATGGCCGGATCGGGTTTGGTCAGGCCGACCTGGAAACTCAGGGTGGGGTGCTTGAAAACGGCCAGGATGGGGTTGGTCTTTCGCAGATAATTCCAGTGGAGCGGATCGGTGTCGGACAGCAGGCCCAGGTTGAATCGGCCATCGAGCCGGCGGATGAGTTCGGGCATGCCGGCAATCGGCGAAAAGACCCCGCACCACAGGGTGGCGAACTCGTCGAATTCCAGTTGCAGCCCGAACCGGCGGACAATGCCGCGGTAGAAGTCCTCGGGCCCGATCCTGCCGGTATTGAATTGCCGCATGAGCGTGTCGCCGAGGACGTCCATGATGACGCGGTCGATATCGGTCTGAGAGGAAGTTGCGGAGACGAAGGAGGCGAGCTTGCCGACGTCGACGTCGACGATGACGCGTCCGAGGTCGAAGATCACGGCCCGAATTTCATGGGTGTTTTCCATTCAGCACATCATCCCGTCAATGGGCTCCCAAGAACAGCGAGGATCATTCGTCGCACGAGCGATTTTCCCTTGTACCCGCAGAGTCCACAGTCGCACTATACCACGCGCGGCGGAAACATTCAACCGTCTGACGGCGCCGTCAAACCGCCGACGTCCGGCGGGCGCATTTATAAAAGGAGACACGCAGATGTCGCCGACGTATAAAGAAGTGAGTGAAAGGAACAATATGGATGACATACAGAACCCTGACAAGCGGGACGCCGCCGGCGAAGCGCGGGCTTGCGGCATCACGCAGAGCCTGCTGGAACACGTGGGCGCGATCGCCGAATCGTGCCGGGCGGCGGCGATTTTCGTATATGCCGATGCGCTGGGGGTCGAGGGGCTGCTCATCGGGCCGGAACTTCAACCGAAGGTGCATTACGTAACAAAGACGGTGGACGAGGACGAAGCCCAGAAGGCGCTGGGCCGGCGGGTACTGCGCGTTCCCGACGTACTGCTGACGCGCGTGGGCCAGGTGAAGGTGGCGTTGTTTCTGGCGTTGTCGCGGGGGACCGTCAATCGCGGGGACACGGTGGTCTTTCTTTCGGGCATCGCCGCAAGCAAGAGCCTGGATACGCTCATAGTGACCGAGATCGGCCGCGAGCACGAGATGTACATGAGCGACGAGGCCGATCCGGACCTGCCGGAGGAGATCCGGGCCGAAGTGGTCGAGCGCCTCGTGGAGATCGCTTCGGAGCTTGGACAGGAGGGGCGCGAGGGGCGGCACGTGGGCGTGCTGTTCGTCGCGGGCGATACGGAACATGTTCTGCCGCTGACCCGACAACTGATCCTGAATCCGTTTCACGGCTACAGGGAGGAAGAACGCAACATCCTCGACCCGGCCATCGAGGAGACCGTTAAGGAGATGTCGACGCTGGATGGGGCGTTTGTCATTTCCGGCGCCGGCGTGATCGAAACGTGCGGGGCCTACCTGAAGACGGCCAGCCAGCAGGAATACGACCTGCCGCGCGGCCTGGGGGCGCGGCATCAGGCCGCGGCGGCGATTACGGCGGTGACGGATTCGATGGCGATCACCGTCAGCGCATCCACGGGGACGGTCACGGTCTTTCGCCGCGGCGGCATCGTCATGGAGATCGAGAAGCCGGGTGCGGTCGATCCGCGGCCGCGAAACGCCTTCCGGCCGGGCCGGACCGCCTCGGAGGGCTGAGAAAAGGACCAGGCGCGCCTACGGACACCGCGGATCGAGCACGTCGCCGCAGAGGAGCCACTCGCTGGCTAACAGCGCCAGATCGCGCAGGTCGATATAACAATCGCCGTTGAGGTCGAAATTCAGCAGGCACTCGAAGATGCGGAAGGCGCCGTCGCTGATATCGAAGACCTGCGGATTGGCGGCGTTGCCGGCGCGAACAAGGCAGTTCGGCGAATTGGCGTCGGGTATCTCCCATACGAAGACCCCGCTATTGGCAGCGGTGGCGATTGGGGTCCATTGGGCGCCGTTGTTGAGGGAATACTCCAGATTGACGGAGCTGATCGTGCCGGTGGTTTGCCAGCGAATATCGAACACCTGGCCGGCCACGAGGTTTTCGCCGCCGTTTGGCGCCAGCAGCAGGATAGAACTGGGCAGCGGGGCCCCCGTTAATTCGACATTGTCAATCGTAAACGATCCTCCGGACTCGTCACCGGCCGAAAGGTCGTTGATGCGAAATTGCACGAAGGGCTTATTTTCAATCTGCGAAAGCAGTACGACATTATATGAAAAGGGCTGCCAGAGGCTGTTGCGGACGAGGAGTTGGTTGTTCAGCAGTGTTTGCCAGGTGCCGGCGGGACCAACGCGATAGTCCATGTCGAAGCTGATCGGGCCGAGATCGCCGACGGTGTTTTCGGAGGCGTAGTCCCACCGCAGGATCATGTCGCGCCACCCCGTTGTATTGACCGTGATGCGGATTTGGGATTCTGAGTTGACATTGTCCCACGCGGCCGCCCATCCGGCGGGATGGTTGCCGCCGTCGGCATCGACATAGGCGACGCCGGTCTTGCCGTTGATATCTATCTCGCCGAATTCCAGCAGGAGCGTTGCGCCGCCGGTGTAGTCGATAAGGGGCTGTTCGGTGTACCCGGCGCCGGAGCCGAAATCCCAGAAAGCCATGACCATGGCGTCCGCGCGGCCGGCCAAGGCGAGCGTAACCGTAACCAACACCAAAAGATACGCCGTGAAGCTTCTTTTCATCACTGTCCACTCCCATTTGTAACTTTGATATAGTGTATAATACATTCTGAGGTTACCCATTGTCAAGCGAAAAAACTCCTTTTCTGGTGATCGTGTGCGAGAATAAATCCTGGCAGCGCCCGTGGCGCGGGCATCCTGCCCGCGTTGTAGGGGCAAGGCATGCCTTGCCCTCCGGCTCTGCCGCCCCATCAGCCTGTTGGTCGCGGTAGGGACGCCGGTTGCCCGGCGCCCCCCGCACGGATCCGTACGTGAGGAATTGCCTCATACGGCTCTTGCCTTAGATCCGACGCGCAGACGTTTTCTGCCTGCCGTATCCTCTCCACCGCGTTTTGCCCCCCAGCGGCGGCATTTCCTCGGCGGTCGGAGCGTAAGTTCCTTTGCGACCGCGAAGCCGAGGGCGCATAAAAGAAGGCCCTCGCTCCAAAAGGTGCAGGGCCTTCAAATGGGCGATACAGGATTCGAACCTGTGACCTCACGGGTGTGATCCGTGCGCTCTAGCCAACTGAGCTAAACGCCCTTGTTTGTTATACGTGCGTATTTAACACGATGGTCGGGCCGAGGTCAAGCGATAAATTGGGGCCGAGAGATATGCGGGTGCGCGTTATTTTTTCCTGCACGAAGCGGCAGGCCGGCTCGCCCAGCCACTTGCGCTTCGCTCCAGTGGCTGCCACCTGCCGAACGCGTGGCCCCTCGATTTGACGTCTGGAAGTCTTGCAGGGCGGACGGGACGCCAAAAAAGGGGGCGTGAAACGTCTGCTTTGACTGGTTTGTTGGTGTTTGTGGCGAGCGATTTGCCGGGCGGCCGAAAAAGGTTGCTGACCGCTTAATTCAGCCATGCGGTGAGGGCGTTAATTTGCCTGGTTTTTGCCTCGATGATGAGTCGGATGATCTTTTTTGCGTCGGCGTCGGTGGTGAAGTTTCTCAGGCCGTCGAAGTAGTTGACGATGTCCTTTGCAATCTTTATGGCGATATGGATGATCTCATTTTTTCTGATGCGGTCATGGAAGACGCGTGCGGGGTCGGCCGAGGCGAGGACGTGCAGGCCGGAGACGGATTTCCGGAGGCTGTCGTCGGCGACGACGGAATTCTTGCGGTCCTTGAGGCAGACCTGCTTGAGGCGGTCGACGGCCCGGCCGAAGTCGTCCTCCAACGTGACCATGTCCAGGAAGAGGTTCGAGTGGTGGGCAAAGAGGGTCGTAGCCTCTTCGTAGAAGTCGCGGGCGTTTTGCCGGACCTGGTCGACGATATCAAAAATTTCAACCGGTGTCAGTTGCTCATCCATATCTATCTCCCACACCTTAATTATGGCCGTTTTCGGGGCCTGAGTCAAGGGGGCAGTCGAGCAGAAACGAAGACATTTTTGCGCGCTTGCAGGGGGACGTTCGGTCGGTTATGATCGGGCAAACGGGGCATTCTGGAAAGGCTGGACAAGACGGGAAAGGGCCTGTGATGAAGGTGGCGGCGTTTAACGGCAGTGCCCGCAAGGACGGGAATACGGCGGTCCTGATTCCGTCGGCGCCGCGGGGTCATTGGGCGGCGCGTTCTTCCTTGTCGCCGCCCTTCTTGCCGCTGTGCAGATGCCGAACGTCTTCGCCCTTGACCATGTAGATGACGTCTTCGGCGATGTTGACGGCGTGATCGGCGATGCGTTCGAGTGCCTGGGCGGTCAGCATCAATCCAAGGATGTAGGCGATGGCCGGGGGACTGTCGAACATGTGCGTGAACAGCACGCGGAACGTCTGGTCCGTCATGTGGTCGACCTCGTCGTCCGAACGGATGACGGCCGCGGCCTGATCGGCCGACCGGTCCGTGAAGGCCCCCAGCGCATCGTGCAGCATCTTTTCGGCGACCGTCGCCACGTGCGAGAAGTCGATAAGGCTCCGGGCGCTGCGGTTCTGCAGGAAATTCTCGACGTGGTGCCCGATGTCGACGATCTTGTCGCCGATGCGTTCGATCTCCGCGTTGATGCGTGTCACCATCAGCAGCAGGCGCAGATCCCCGGCCACGGGCGTGTAGACGCCGATGAGCCTGATGCTCTCTTCGTCGAGTTGGATCTGAAGACGGTCCAATTCCTGTTCGTTGCGGTAAATGACGGCCAGCGGCTCCTCCGTCGGATTGATGAGCACCGCGTTCATGTCGCGGATCATCTGTTCGGCGATGGCGCCCATCCGCAGCAGGGTCTTCTTGACCTTTGCCAGGTCGGCATCAAATTGCAGTGGCATAGCGTTCTCCGTTGAGTGATCAGCCGTATCGGCCCTCGATGTATTCTTCGGTTCTTTTGTCGGCGGGGTTCACAAAAAGCCGGGCGGTCTCGCCATGCTCGATGAGTTCGCCGTTGAGCATGTAGATGCATTCGTCGCTGATGCGTCTGGCCTGGGCCATGTTGTGGGTCACGATGACGATCGTGTATCGGCCGCGCAGGGTTCTGAGCAGTTCTTCCACGGCCTCGGTGCCCGCCGCATCCAGCGCCGAGCAGGGCTCGTCCATTAGCAGGACCTCGGGCTTGAGCGGCAGCAGGCGGGCGATACAGAGTTTCTGCTGCTGCTCCAGTTGGAGGTCGGTGGCCTTGCGGCCCAGGCCATCCTTTACGGAATCCAGCAGAAAAACCTCCGCCAGCGCCTTTTTGACGGCCGCGTCGACCTCGCCTTTGCGAAGCGTCCCCCGCGGGGAGTGTACTCTCAGGCCGAAGGCCACGTTGTCGTAGATGGACAGGGGCAGGGGATTGGGCCGCTGAAACACCATGCCGACTTTCTTTCGCAGCTCGACGACGGACACTTCCGGGTCGTAAACGTTGCTGCCTAAAATTTCCACTTTGCCTTCGGTGCGGACGTTGCGAAACCGCTCGTTGACGCGGTTGAAGCACCGCAGGAGCGTGGTCTTGCCGCAGCCGGAAGGGCCGATCAGGCCGGTGATGATGCCTGCCTTGATCCTGGTCGTAACGTTGCGCAGGGCCTGGAAGTCGCCGTACCAGAGATTCAGGTCCGACGTTTCGATCGCATGGCCGACGGTTTCTTGATCGTGCGTCATGATCATCCGAAAACACCGTGAATGTAGTCGTAAGTGAGCTGGTTGCCCGGATTTTCCGAGAACATCGTTTCCGTGTCGCCGGCCTGAACGACCCTGCCCATGTTCAGGAAGCAGGTCATATCGCCCAGCCTGCGGGCCTGCTGCACGAGGTTGGTGACCAGGATGATGGTCATCTCCTTTTTTAGCTCCAGCAGGACGTCTTCGATCCGCATGGTGGTGACGGGGTCGATGGCGATGGAGAACTCGTCGAGGCAGAGGATCTCCGGGTCGTGGGAAAGGGCCCGGGCGATGGTGAGCCGCTGCTGCTGTCCGCCGGAGAGCATGGTGCCCAACATCTTGAGGCGGTCCTTGACTTCGGGCCACAGGGCGGCCTGCCGCAGGCATCGCTCGACGATTTCGTCGAGCGTCCGTTTCCTGTGGACGCCGGCAATGCGGGGGGCGTACGCCACGTTGTCATAGATGGACAGCGGAAGCCCCACGGGCAGGGGAAAGACCATGCCGATCTTTCTTCTCAGCCCGTAGACGTCGCGAACGCGCCGGGTATCCTCGGCATCGATAAAGATCTTTCCTCTTACGGAGGCGCCGGGTTCGAGTTCGATGGTCCGGTTGATGCTCTTGAGGAGGGTGGTTTTTCCCGAATTGGCGGGGCCGATGATGGCGTAGATGCCGTTTGCGGGAATGGACAGCGACACGCGGTCGAGCGCCGTCTTGCCGCCGTAACGGACGGTGAGGTCTTTCAGTTCGATACAGCCGGTCATGGGCATAGGGTCGTCACCATTTCTTCCGGTTGCGGATGCGTGTTCGGAGCACAATCGCCATCGTGTTGAAGACCAGCACGAACCCAAGCAGCACCACGGCGGTTGCGTACAGCATGGAGTCCGGCACGCCCGGCACCTGCGTCGAAATCGTGTGGAGGTGGTACGACAGGGCCATGCACTGCTCGGTGGGTTTGTAGGGGAAGAGGTCGCCGCGCTGGACACTCTTGAAGAAGACGGCCCCGGTGAACATGATGGGGGCGGTTTCGCCGGCGGCCCGGCAGACCTGCAGGATGATGCCGGTGAGAATGCCGCCGATGGAGTTGGGCAGCACGATGGACCGGATCGTTTGCCAACGGCTGGCGCCCAGGTTCCAGCAGGCCATTCGGAAGGTCATGGGAACGGCCAGAAGCGCTTCCTTCGTCGATACGATGATGACGGGAAGCGTCATGATAGCCAGGGTCAAGGATGCCGAGAGGATCGACTTGCCCATGCCCGCAAAGATCACGAAGGCGCCGAGCCCGAACAGGGCATGGACGATGCTGGGCACGCCGGCGAGGTTCACGACCGCCAGGTGCACGATCCATGTGAACCAGTTGTCGCGGGCGTACTCATTGAGGTAGATGCCGGCCATGACGCCGACGGGGACGGCGATCAGCAGGGAGAACGTGACCGTGTAAAGGGTGCCGACCAGGGCGGGCCAGATGCCGCCGGCTCGCATGCCCTGTTTGGGCACGTCGGTCAGGAAGTCCCATGTCAGCGAGGGCCAGGCCCGCACCACCAGGACCGTCGTCAGAACGACAAGCGGAATGAGAATGATTACCGACATCGAACCAAAGGCCCACTTCACAATGGTTTGAGTCTTCAGTTTCCGGTTGGTGAATTTCGTTGCCGCAAAAAGGTTCGTGGAAATCGCGCCGGCCTTCGCGGTCTCTTCCCGGGCAAGGACCCTTGCCTTGCGGTCCACGAGCACCGCTTCCGCAAACAGACTCTCAGAATTCCGGCCTGCTTCCATTATTTCCCCTTGCGAATTCCTTTGACGATGAGATCGGCGGTCACGTTGATGGTGAACGTGATGACGAACAGGACGATTCCGATGACAAAGAGGGCCTGGTAATGCTTTGCCTCCACGGGGTAGGCGCCGTCGGGCCCCGCTTCGAGGCGCGGGGCTTCGCCCATTTCGGCGGCGATGGTGGCGGTGAGCGTTCGCACGGAGTCCAGGACGTGGAAGTAGGGCGGCGTGCCGTCAAAAGGAATGTTGATCGAGTGGCCGGTGCACATCAGCACGGCCATGGTTTCGCCCACGGCGCGGCCGACGCCAAGCAGCACGGCCGCCAACAGTCCGCTCTTAGCCGCGGGCAGGACCACTTTGCGCACTAATTGCCAGCGGGTGGCGCCTAAGGCCTCGGCCGCCTCGATATAGGCATCGGGGACGGCGCGGATGGCGTCTTCGGCGATGGTGACGATGATGGGCACGCTCATCAATCCGACGATGATGCCGGCGTTGAGCACGTTGAGGCCGACGGGGGCGCCCGTGAGCTTGACGATCAGGGGATTCATCACCATCAGGCCGATGAAGCCCCACACCACGGACGGAATGGCGGCCAGGAATTCGACAAGGATCTTCAGGACCTCCTTGGTTTTTCGGCCGCAGAACTCGGCAATGAAGACAGCGGTGCCGAGACTGAAGGGGACGGCCACGAGCATGGCGACGAGGGTGACGGTTCCGGTGCCCGCCAACTGGGCCAGGATGCCGTAGCGTTTATTGATTACCGAGGTGGGAAACCAGTCGGCGCTCAGGAAGAAACCCCCGGCGTCGAAGCCGTGCCGCAGAAACGGCGCCCCTTCGCGGAACACAAAGAAGAATATGCCGAACACGAAGATGACCGCACTGACGCCGCAGATAAAGATCAGGCTGACTATCGTGCGCTCACTCAGCAGGTGCAGCATCGACCGAACGCGCGTCGAAAGAGACCTGGCGCGGCGCTTGTCGTCTTCACTCCGCTGATTGCTTCGGGACATGGCGGCTTCTTCCTTTACAGTGTCGGGGGACTTACTTGCCGACCGCGGATACCGGGATATAGCCCGATTTCGTCACGATGTCCTGGCCGGCGGGGGAGAGTATCCACTCGAGGTATTCCTTCACGGCCCCCTCCGGTTCGCCTAAGGTGTACATCAGCAGCGATCGGGCAAGGGGATACGTGCCGGCGGCCACGTTCTCCACCGAGGGGGCGTACGCAGGCTTGCCCTCGCCGGCCGAAAGTCTCACAAACTTCACCGCACCGGTGGCGTAACCCATGCCGCTGTATCCTATGGCGCCCAGGGTTTTGCCGACCAGTTCGACCACGTCCTTCGACCCCGACATGTCGCGGGAGCCCGGCTTGAAGTCCTTTTTTGCCAGCACGACCTCGCGAAAGTAGGCGTACGTGCCGGAACTGTTCTGCCGGCTGACGCGGACGATTTCATCCTTGCCGCCGGCGGCGACAATGTCGATGCCCAACTGAGACCAGTTTTCCGTTGTGCCGTCTTCGGCATAGATCGCGGCAAGTTGTTCCAGGGTGAGACTGTCAACCGGATTATCCTTGTGCACGTATACGGCGAGCGCGTCATAACCGACGATCCACTCCACCGGCTCCTTGCCTGTATTCTGCTTGACCTGCTGCTTTTCGGACTCCTCCATGTCGCGGCTTGCGTTTGCAATGCCGACGATTCCCTGCATGAGGTCGCGGATGCCGACGCCGGAGCCGCCGCCGGCGACTTCCACCGACACGTCGGGTCTGACCTTCCGATAATCTTCCGCCCACATCTGGGCCAGATTGACCATCGTGTCGGAACCAGAGTTGGAAATGACGATCTGCGTGTCTTGCGGCGCGTCCTTGCCGCGGCAACCGGACAGTCCGGCCGCCAAGCCGACGGCCGTGAGGCACGTGACGGTCCATTGAGCAAACTTTGCCATGCGATCTCTCCTTTTGACCATGATTGGTAAGGCCTATGCCCCATCTTACGATGCCTTCGGCCGATTTCTAACCGTGCCTTAACCGGCCGCCAACATCGTGTCGACACTATAAAGAAGGTACTCCGCCTTGGTTAGCGTTGTGTTAGCGACGAATTAGCTGTCTGTTAAAGGCAAAAATACTGGATCTCGAGGGCCGGCGGCGAGCACAAGCGGGCAAACTTCTTTCTTTT
>Ga0214473_10009701_pt1 | contig 11366 bp, 9 predicted proteins | sample RVTome_7_FD_203509 | JGI IMG/M metagenome (GOLD analysis project Ga0214473, IMG submission 203509) | Soil microbial communities from uranium-contaminated site in the Upper Colorado River Basin, Wyoming, United States - RVT98D197 | ecosystem: Environmental > Terrestrial > Soil > Contaminated >...
GCCGTTCATGTAAGGAAGCTTGTAGTCGGCGATGACGAGGTCCACCCGCGAGTTCTTGAGCTTGGACAGAGCCTCCCGCGAGTCCTTGAGGGAAGAAACCCTGTATTTCTTGCCGAGAAGCAGGCTGAACGTCTTGCGAATATTTTCGTCGTCATCCACGATCACGATCTTTTTCGTTGCCATTTAATGCCTCTGTCCATTGATCAACCCTATTAATTGCACCTTTTGTGCCAATTCCGGCCGCCGTTCATCAGGGGGGAAAGGGGTCGGGGAGCGGCCTCCAGGGGGAGAACGGCCCAAGATTATTTACAGGCAGGCAAGGGAGCTTACGGGCCACGGATCAGGACGGTTCCCCCAAGTCGAGGCCGTATTCCTTGATCTTCTTGTCCAGGGTCGGACGGCTGATCTGAAGGATCTGGCTGGCCCGGGTTTTGCTCCCCTTGACGGAGCTGAGGACGTACTGGATGTATTTTTTTTCGACCTCTTCGAGAGGGACGAGCTCGTCGGCGAAGGACCGCTTTTCGTCGGGCTCGAGCGGCAGGTTCTCCTTGAGCAGGACATCCCCCTTGGCCAGGATGACGGCCCGGGTCAGGGCGTTCTCGAGCTCGCGGACGTTTCCCCGCCAGGGAATGTCGACGAGGATATTCATGACTTCGGGCGGGACCTTGCGGACGTTGCGGCGGAGGTCCCGGTTGATCTTTTCGAGGAGGTAGGCGACGAGGTCGGGGATGTCCTCCCGCCGTTCCCGGAGCGGCGGCAGGGTGATCTCGACGACCTTGAGCCGGTAGTAGAGGTCCTCGCGGAACTTCCCTTTTTCGATCAACCCCTTCAGGTTCTGGTTGGTGGCGGCGATGATGCGGGCCTCGGTTTTGAGGACCTTCTCCCCCCCGACCTTCATGAAATCCCGGGACTCGATGATCCGGAGGAGCTTGCTCTGGAGATTGGGAGAGACGTCGCCGACTTCGTCCAGGAAGAGCGTGCCCTTGCCGGCGATCTCGAACTTGCCCCTGGTCTCGCTGACGGCGTCGGTGAAGGCGCCCTTGACGTGCCCGAAGAGCTCGCTTTCGAGGAGTGTATCGGAGATCGCGGAACAATTGATGACGATGAACGGCTCGTCCCGGCAGGGGCTGTTGTAGTGGATGGCCTTGGCCACGAGCTCCTTGCCCGTGCCGCTCTCGCCCTGGATGAGGATGTTGGTCCGCGTGTTGGCGACGGACCCGATGAGCTTGAAGACGCCCCTTATCCCGGCTGAGTGTCCGATGATGTTGTCGATCGTGTATTCCTTCTTCTTCTCCTCGACGAGGTAGTTGAACTTCTCCTCCAAGGCCCGGACCTGGAAGGCCTTGTCGATCGTCAGGTCGAGCTCCATGGCGTTGAGCGGCTTGACGAGATATTCGAAGGCCCCGAGCTTGATCGCCTCGACCGTCGTCTTCATGTCGTCGAAGGCCGTCATGATCAGGATGATGGCCCGGCGGTTGCGCTCCTTGATCTTGCGCAGGACGTCAAGCCCGTCGATGTCGGGGAGGCGGACGTCGAGAAGGACGAGATCCGGGCAGGATTCCCCGAAGGTCCGGACGCCCCCCTCTCCGGTGTCGGCCGTAGCCACCTCGAAGCCTTTTTTCCCGAGCTGGGAGGCCAGGGTTTTCCGGACGAGCGGGTCGTCTTCGATGATCAGGATGGATTTCATGACGATTCCTCCGTCGGAATGAGTATGACGAACGCGCTCCCCCTCCCCCGCTTCTTGCCGACGCGGATCGTCCCGTTGTGCTGTTCGACGATCTTCCGGGCGTTGGCCAGGCCGAGTCCGAAGCCGGAGGGCTTGGTCGAGAAGAACGGCTCGAAGATATTCTCCCAGTCCTTTTCCGGGATACCGGGTCCGTTGTCCGAGATCCGGATCCGGGCCTTCCTCTTTCCGCCTTCCTCGACCGGCTCACAGACGATGCTGATCTTTCCCCCGGCCTCGATGGCCTCGTGGGCGTTGCGAAGGACGTTGAGGAAGACCTGGCGCATCTTGTCGCCGTCGACGTGGATCTGGGGCAGCCCTTCGGCGTAGGTCGTCTCCACGACGACCTGCTTCTGAGCAAGCGTCTCCCTGAGCAGCTTGAGCGATTCCTCGACGACCTGTTCGATCGGCCACCGCTCCAGGCTGAGCTCCTGGACACGGGTAAAATCGAGGAGCTCCTTGATGAAGCGTTCGATCTGGTCGATGCCCTCGAGCGACAGGCCGAGGTGGGCCTTGATGGCCTCGACGAAGCTCTCCTCTTCGGCGACTTTCTGGATGTTAAGTTTCACCGAAGTCAGAGGGTTCCGGATCTCGTGGGCGATCGTCGCCGCCATGCGCCCGATGGAGGCCAGCTTCTCGTGCTGGACGAGCTTCCGGTTGGCGTCCTCCATCCGGTCCCTGGCGTAGAGGAGCTGGTCCGTCATTTCGTTGAAGCTCCGGGCCAGGTCGCCGACCTCGTCCCTCGAAGCGATGGCGATGGCCTGGGAGAAATCCCCCTTCGAGATCCTGACGGTCCCCTCGAGCAGCCTGTGGATGGGCCGGGTGATCCGCCTGGCCAGGAGCGTCGCCCCGGCGATCCCAAGGAGGAACCCGCCGGCGCCGATGAGGAGAAGGACCTTCTGGATCTCGCGCAGTTTGGCGTACATGGGCTCGAGGGACATGTCGATCTTGACCGAAGCCCATTTTTCGTCTTCATTATTCTGCGGGAAGACGGCGATTTCGACCTCGCGGACCCTCAGCTCTCGGCCCCGGACATGGATCACTTTCTCTTCGGAAAACGGGGGGTCATCGCGGATGACGTCTTCCGGGAGGCGGCTCCCGAGTTCGATGTCTCCCTGCCCGGGGATGAGTTCGCCGGTGACATACGGCCGGCCCGTCCTGTCATAGAACACGATGTAGGGCATGTCCTCATCGATGTGGTCGTCGACGTATCTCTGGATCGCGGCCCGGTCCTGGCGGAAGAGCGACTGAAAGTTGGCGTCCTTCATGCTCTCGGCGAGAAGGAGCGCCCGGGCCTCCGCCTCCTCGGAGAGTATGGCGGCCTCGCGGACTTGGATGACGACGAGGACGGCCCCGAAGAGAAGGCAGACAAGCAGGGTGATCCAGAAGACGAGGCGCGTGGAGATCGATATCTTGAGTTTCACGGGGTTCCGCTCAATCCTCCAGCCAGATGTCCTTCGTGTCGAGAAATATGAACCCCATGGCCGGGAGATGCGCCCCCCGGACTTGGGGGAGAACGGCGATGCGGACGCGTTCCGAGAACAGGGGGATCGCGGGCACTTCCTCGTACAGGATTTTTTCGATCGCCCGGAACAGGCCGGCCCGCTTTTCCCAGCTCGGCTCGACCTCGGACTGCTCGAGCAGGCCGTCGAGCCGCGGGTTGACGTAGCGCGCGTTGCGCTCGTTGACGATGGACCGGGAATGATAGAGGGGGACGATGATGTTCTCGGGGTCGGGGAAGTCCATGGTGTATTCCAGGAATTTCAGGTAAGGTCCGCGGACCTCCCGGATGTCCTCGGGCCTCCGGAGGTACTTCACGTCCAGCTTGATCTCCATCGTCCCCAGCTGGCGATCGAGCTCCCTGGCGAATCGTGTGGATTCATCGGTCCGCGGCGACGCGAATAGGAGCGTCAGCGTCAGGCGCTTCCGTCCGCCCTCCGGCAGAAGACGGTCGAGGAGGAGTTTCGCCGTATCGGTATCGGTGAACGGGCTGGCCGCCCTCGGAAAGAAGCCCGGGAGCAGGGGCGGAATGTAGTTGTCCAGGACCAAGTGACGGAATGGGAGCGTGTCGTAGGCTTCGGCCAGGCGGGGCTTGTCGAGCCCCAGGGCCAGGGCCCTTCGGACCTCGGCCTGGTTGAGGGGAGGGACATCACAGCTCAGGGCCAGGAAGAACGACTTCAGGGTGTTGTTCTCCAGGATCTGGAAACGCCTGCGGAGGTTTCTCTCCGAGGTTACGGTGACCAGATGGACGCTCCCCTCGTCGAACTGATCATCCGTGAAATGGGGGCTGTACTCGATCCTCGAGAGGTAGGGCTTCTTGCCGAAATAAAAAGGATTGCGCTCGAGCGCGACGCCCAGGATTTCCAAACGTGGACTGCGGATCCATTCGGCGAACTGGAAGGGGCCCGTCCCGACCGGCTTATGGAAGAAGCCCCGGCCCTGGCTCTCGAGAAGGTCTTTCGGCAGGACCTTGCAGTAGTACATCCCCAGGAGATAGAGGCCGGATACGTAGGGACGCTTCCAGCGTATTTCGAAGGTCGACTTGTCGATCACCCGGAACCCTGTGACCTCGGACGCTGTGCCCTGCCAGAACTCCTCGGCACCGACGACCTTTTGGGTGAAGTATTGATAGTAGGTATTGCCCGGCCTGTCCTTGACCAGCCGCTCAAGGGAGTATTTGACGTCGTCGGCCGTGAGCTCCCGTCCGTTATGGAAGCGGACGCCTTGCCGGAGATAAAAGGTGATGCTTTTTCCCTCGTCGGAAACCGTCCAGTATTCGGCGAGCGAAGGCATGGGGTTGAAATGGGCATCGAACTTGACCAGCCCGTCGTAGAGCTGTTCACAGATGAAGTAATGGGAAGGGACGGCCGGGTCGAAGACCTGGTTGAAGGGCATCAAAAATCCCTTGATCCGGAAGGTCCCGTTGTACCTCGGCGCGGGTTCGGGGCTTTGCCGGACGAGCGCCGCCGGGGAGCCGGACGCGGCGACGGCGATGAGCAGGGCGAGGAACGACAGGGAAAAAGGGCGTTCGCGTCTGGAGGTCAGCGCGGTCAGCATGGAGATGCCCTCATGATATAGAAAAAACCAAAAAAATGCACTTCTGGCTCTCCCCTCCAATCGGAGCAATGTTCATGCCAAAAAAGGGGGGACTTGGCCTCGAGGGACGCCCTTCCGCAAATATATTTACGTCTTGGCGAGCTGGTCTGGCCCTATTTCCCCGCCAGATCGATGACTTTCTGGAAGACGCGGAGGAAGTTGCCGCCCCAAATCTTCTCGATCTCGCGGTCTGTGTAGCCGCGCCGGACGAGCTCTTCGGTCACATGGATCATCCCGCTCACATCGTCGCAGCCGACGACCCCGCCGCCGCCGTCGAAGTCGGTGCCGATCCCGACGTAATCCACGCCAACGGCCTTCTTGACGTGGTCGATGTGGTCGACGAGGTCCCGGACGTTGGCCCGGACCTCCGGGTATTTCTGGTTGACAGCTTCCCGCTCGGCCATGGCCTTCGCCCGGAGGGCCTCGTCCTGGATCTGGCGAATGTTGCCGTACTTGGCTCCGAGTTCCTTCATGGCCCTTTCGCGCTCGGGGATGACGGGCGGCGTTTTGATGTAGGCGGCCAGGAAGCAGATCTGGATGACGCCGCCGTTCTTGGCCAGAGCCCGGAGCTGGTCGTCGGTCAGGTTCCGCGGGTTATCGCAGAGCGCCCGGGCGCTCGAATGGGAGGCGATGATCGGGGCCTTGGTCACGGCCAAGATTTCGAAGATCGACTTGTCCGAGGCGTGGGAGATGTCGACGATCATGCCCAGTCGGTTGCACTCGGCCACGACCTGGCGTCCGAAATCGCTCAGGCCCTTGTCTACGGGATCGCGGCGGTCGGTCGAGGAGTCGCAGATGTCGTTGTCCGAGGAATGGCAGAGGGTGATATAGCGGACGCCCTTCTTGTAGAAGAATGCGATGAGGGAAAGGTCCCGGCCGATGGGATAGCCGTTTTCCATGCCGATGAAGGCCGTGAGCTTTCCCTCTTTCTTGAGGCGCCGGGCGCCCTCGGGATCGACGGCGAATCCGATCATCGAAGGGTACTCCGCCGTCATTTTGCGGACGGCCTCGACGGCCTGCAGGGCGCGGTCCTTGGCCTTGACATAGGCTTCCGGCGTCAGCGGACCTTGGCCGACGAAGGCGGCAAAGAACTCCGCGTCGAGCCCTCCTTCTTTCATCCGAGGCAGGTCGATCTTGCCTGCGCCGCGCGCGCTCGGGTCGTGGCGGTCGCCGATCTTCCAGTCGGTCCGGAGCAGGCTGAACGCGGTATCGCTGTGGGTATCAACGGTCAACATACGAGCGTGGAGCACGCGCGCCTTCTCTTCCACGGTCGGAGGCGTCTTGGCGATGGTGCACGCGGCAGCGGCAAAAACCAGAACGGCGGTCAGAGCAAGCCCGGTCCAGCGGTTCTTCATGGTTACTCCTTGGGTCCCTCGGCGAGAAGCGCCCCGCTCTTCGGCACGGAGCGATGTTCGGTGCGCATGAGAGGCGCATTATATCAAATCCAGCGATTTTATTCTCGAGGCTAAAAACCGAGCGAGTTGTTTTGGCACTGCTGGGGGCTGGGATCCACTCGCCCCAGCGGTATAAAGAATCACCGCAGCGAACGAGGCAACCGCCAAAATCGAGGCCGAGGGGATCATCCGAGAGAGCATAAGCGGTGATTTAGTCGGTCAGAAGACGGACGAGGGGAGTTTCAGGGGAAACCGCCAAAACGTGTTTGAGCGAGGCGTAGCGGACGCCGAGCGAGTTGTTTTGGTGCCGAGTCCGGCGAGCTGACCGGCGTGAAGAATCACCGCAGCGAACGAGGATGATCCTCGAGGCCGAACTAATCGTGGCGGAGGGCGACGACGGGGTCGACGCGGGCCGCCCGGCGCGCCGGATAGATCCCCGAGACAAGGCTGACCAGGAGGGAGAAGCCCAGCGCGTCCAAGAAGATCCAGAACGGGAAGGCGAAATACTCGATGTAGGGCATCCCCTGGCGGGCCAGGTAGTAATTGACGACCCGGTTGATGAGCAGGCTGACCGCCCAGCCCAGGACGCAGCCCGCCGCGCCGCCGAGGAGGCCGATCGCCCCGGACTCGAAGAAGAAGATCCTCTTGATGTCCCCGTCCCCCGCCCCGACGGCCTTCATGATCCCGATCTCCCGGAAGCGCTCGAGGATGGACATGACCATGGTGTTGACGATCCCCAGCGCGGCGACGACGATGGCGATCATGCCCACGGCGGCCAGGACCATGTCCATGAAATAGAACCCCTTGGTGACCTGCTCGAACTGGTCGGCCAGGGCGAACGTCGTATAACCCATGTCCCCGACGCGGGACTTGACGCGCTCGAGGTCCCTGAGCGACTCGATCTTGACGCTGACGGTCGAATACCCCAGCCGGCCGTCCCTCATCCGGAAGAGGTCCCAGATGCTGGTCATGGGCAGCCGCTTGATCCGGCGGGCCGGCCCCGGCGGGATGAGGACTTCGTTCTGGACCGGGCTCGGTCCGCCGCCGAAGGCCGAAACGGACATCACGCCGACGATAGGAAAGTCGTAGTTTTCCGTAGCCACCGGAAAACCCTGTCCCGAAAAGAGCGCCGCCAGGTCGAGGGCGGCGAGCTTACCGAGGTCGATCGAAACGGACGTGATCCGGAGATTCTGGCCCACGGCCGCGGCGGGTTCGCCCTTCCCGAGCCGGCGAAGGAGCGATTGGCTGACGACGACCCCGTCCTCATCATCCGAGGCGTAAGACTTGCCCCACCCGAGTTTGAGGGCTCCCGAAGCGGCGATCGCGGCCGGGACGACTTGGACGAGACGGAATTCCTCTTTCTCCCCGAGGCTGACCATGGCCGGGAAATTGACGTCCGGATAGGCCAGCCTCACGCCCGGGAGCCGCGCGATCTCCGCCACGGCGGCGTCGTCGAGGACGGCGTCGCGACCTCCGCCCGATGAGGCGGTGCGGCCGGGCCGGTCCGGGTCGCGCGAGGGGACGTCCGGCCCCCCCGGCATGACCATGAGCGTGGTGAAAAGGTCCGACGCTTTGAAGGCCTCGGTGACGTTCTTCTGCATGCCCTTCCCGAAGGAGATCATCGAAACCAGGGCGCCGATGCCGATCATCACCCCCGAAACCGTGAGCAGGGTCCGGAGCCGCCTCTTCCGCAGGCTGGCCAGGGAGAATTCGATGGCGTCCCGGAACCTCATGCCCGGCTCTCCGTCCCGATGACCCGGCCGTCCCTGAGCCTGACGACTTCCTGGACGTATTCGCGGACGAGGCCTTCCTCGTGGGAAACCATGACCACGGTCAGGTTCCGGCTCCGGTTGAGCTCGGCCAGCAGGCCGACGATTTCCTTGGCCGTGCCGCTGTCGAGGTTCCCCGTCGGCTCGTCGGCCAGCAGGAGCCGGGGGTTGTTGGCCAGGGCCCGGGCCACGGCCACCCGCTGCTGTTCCCCGCCCGAAAGCTCCATGGGCCGATGGCTGGCGCGATGGGCCAGCCCGACCCTATCGAGCAGCTCGGCCGCCCGGCGCCGCCGCTCCTTCTTATCAACGTCGGAAAAAACGAGGGGAAGCTCGACGTTCTCGAGGGCCGTCCGGGAAGGGACGAGGTTGAAGGACTGGAAGATCATGCCCGCCCCGAACCTCCTGTACCTGGCCAGCGCTTCCCTGTCCATGGCCGAGATCAGGGCTCCGGCGACCTCGATCGTCCCGGCGCTCGGCGTGTCCAGGCCGCCGAGAAGGTTGAGGAGGGTCGACTTGCCCGAGCCCGAAGCTCCCGTGACCGCGACGAAACGGCCTTCGTCAACGGACAGGGAAACGTCCTCGAGCGCCGCGACCCGGACGTTGCCGATGAGATAGGTCTTGGCGAGGGACCGGGTCTGAATGATCGGGGAGGCGTTCATCGGCTCGGCGGGGCGTGACGCGACAGAACGTAATAGTTGCCGGAAACGCTTCCCTTCGCTTTCCAGAAATCGACCACCCGGTAGCCACGGGCGAAGAGGCCCTGGAAGACCTCGCGGGTGGCCAGCCTCCAGTCGACGGGGATCCGGCGCACGTCCGCGTCGGCCACGTCGGTTTCCTGGAGCATCCTGTAGAAATCCAAGGGGACCCGGACGAGAAGGACGTCTCCCCCAACGTTCCCATCGATCCGCTCCACGACCTCGAGGTCGAGCTCGGAGCTCTTCCCCGTCACCCGCCGGATGCCGGCCCGGATGGGTTGGGGCGCGGCGAGCGCCGCCTCGAGATCATAGGCCGGCTCTCCCCTTCCCGCCTTCCTTTCGAGGTCCCAGGACATCAGGAAGCGGTCGGTGGGGAGGTCCAGCCGGTTGAGGAGGCCGCCGTATTCGCCGTAGGTCGCCACCCGGTATTCGAGGACGTGCATGCCGAAATGGTGGACGTTGCGGTGGGCGTTGATCCCGGTCAGGGGGTCGTAGGTGCAGATCACGGTAGAGACACCCAGGGTGCCGAGGACTATCTCCCTCTGGAACTCTTTGAGCTGGATGCCCAGCCTGTAGCTCCGGTAGGCCTTCCGGATCCCGGCGTACTGGGAGTAGAAACGCAGGTTCGAGCGGTCGCGGAAGCCGACCTCCTTGTCGCGGACGCCGACGAAGCCGTAGCAGAAGCCGACGAGGTTCTTCCCGTCGGCCACGAAGCCTTCGCCGGGAGCTTCGACGAAAGCGCCGATGAAGAGGCTCCCCCCCTCGTGGAAGACGTTTTCGCACATCATGTTCCGCGTCCCGGCCAGATGGTCGTCCGGAAAATCCCAGATCTCGTTGCGCAGGTCCTCGTACATCCTGTAATCTTCGGATTCGTGAGAGGTCTCGACGCGCAGGAGGAACCGCTTGTCCCGGACGACGACGGTCTTTTCCAGGTCTTTCATAGTTCGGCCCCCCTCATTCTAGCCAAAGGCCCGGGCGGGTTCAATGGCCTGCCCCCAGTTGTTTTTTGACAGGATTTCCAGCGCATGCTATACATGGTAGAGTCGCACGACGTGATCACGGAACCATCAGGACCATGACGGAAACCAAGACCAACCTCAAGACCGCCTGCCTCATCAACCCCCGGGCGGCCAACTCCAAGTGGATGAGGCGGAAGTTCCTCCGCGCCTACCTCCAGAAAAAGCTCCCCGGCGAGGTCTACGACGGCCTCGGCGACATGAAGACCACCATGGAAAGGACCGTCGCCGCCTGCAAGGATTCCGACGTCATCGTCGCCATGGGTGGAGATGGGACGATCGCCGATACGCTCCAGGGGATTTTCGAGGCCGGCAAGCAGACCGACGTCCTCTTCGGGGTCATCCCGTTCGGCAGCGGCAACGCCTTCCGGAAGTCCTTCGCCATCCCCAAGAACCCGCTCCGGGCGATCGACTATCTGGCCGATGGGGTCCCCCGGCCGATCGACCTCATGGAGGTCGAGGGCCGCATCGCCGCGTTCGCCAGCGTTGGGGCAACGGCTCGGGTGACCGGAGAAAAGCTCCGCGGCCCCGTCGAGGGCGTCTGGGGACACGCTCTCGCCGCCCGGCAGCTCTTCGGAACATCGCGCGACGGAAAAACGCTCGAGCTCTACGAGGGGTTCGATAAATCGGGCCCGTTCGAGGCGAAGACGATCACCTCGAATTTCTTCGACTGCATCGTCACCAAGACGAACTATTTCGGCTACAGTTGGAACATCGCCCCCCGCGCCGTCGTAGACGATGGCTATCTGGATATCACCCTTTTTGAGATGGGGCCCGTCAAGTACACCTTCCTCTTCCCCCTGATCTATTTCGGCCTCTACCAAAGACGGATGCGGCACTTCAAGGCCAAGCGCGTCGTCATCCGCGGCCACAATCTGCCCATCCAGTTCAACGGCGAGTTCCTCGGCGACCGGGACCACGTCCAATTCCGGGTCCTGCCGCGGGCGATCCGGATGGTCTGCCCGCCGACCCGCCGGGCCGGCAAGAGGTTCCAGAAGGCTTCTCCCTAGCGGCCGGACGGGCCGCGGGCATGACGATTGCCCCCTCCATGAAATTCCCGTAGACCTCAGCTTTCCCGGCGAGGAAGTCGCGGCCCACGAGCGCCCCCGTCGCAGCGTCGAGCTCGTGATCGGAGGCCCCCCTGCGGAGCTCCTTCAATCCGAGACGCAGGAGGCCGCGCCTCAAGCCGGCCCGGTCACGGCGCGCCCTCGGAATCCGCCAGACGTCCTGGGCCCCGCCGGGGTACATCTCGATGACACGGATGTTCATCGCTTCGAGTTCGCACCTGAGCCTGATCCCCCGTTCTGTGAGGGAGCGCATCGGCCCCAGGGTGATGGGGAAAAAGGGGATCCGGCGCTTGCGGAGCTCGAGGTCGCAGACCCGGTAATGCGATTCGTTGCGCTCGTGGATGGAGGTCCGGCCCGGAGGCAGGTTTAGCGGTGCGTCGATGGCGACGAGCGAAGGCGCGGCCCGGCGAACGGCCTCGAGGATCTCGTCATCGGTAAATAGGTCGAACGTTTCTGCTTCCGCGCCGCGAAGGAGACAAAATCCCGTGGGCCGCTTGGGCGACCCGGCCAGGTCAAGTCCGACGACGACGGCGGAGGCTTTTCTGCTCATGGGTGTCTTATTATATCAGAAGGGGTCAAACCTATTTTTTACGCAATTCTGCGTAA
>Ga0214473_10009703_pt1 | contig 11364 bp, 6 predicted proteins | sample RVTome_7_FD_203509 | JGI IMG/M metagenome (GOLD analysis project Ga0214473, IMG submission 203509) | Soil microbial communities from uranium-contaminated site in the Upper Colorado River Basin, Wyoming, United States - RVT98D197 | ecosystem: Environmental > Terrestrial > Soil > Contaminated >...
TTCGCTACAATCATCACAACCTCCGGTTAGTTCGGAGTGCGTTTAGTAGTTTAGTTCGGAGAAATTTAGTTCGGAGACTCCGAACTCCGAACTCAGCTACTAAATTACTAAACTCTCCGAACTACGAACTCATAACTTTCTTTTTACTGGGCTCGGCCCCAATGCCCGGATCTTCTCGGTCATCTCACGGGCCACTTCCGCAAAGCGCTGACCCTGTGCCGAACTCATGTTGTACATCTCTATACGATTCCCCCCTAATCCTACCTCATCCAATAACCCCTTCACATATTGAACTCTCTTCTTCGCTCTTAAATTACCTCTCAGGAAGTGACATTCTCCCTCCAAACACCCCGCCAGATAAACCCCATCCACTCCCGACTCAAAGGCCTTGAGGATTAATAATATATCTACTCTCCCTGTACAGGGAACTTTCACGATCTTCACATTCGTAGGATAGTTGAGCCTCATCGAACCTGCCAGGTCCGCCGCACTATAGGCTCAATGCTCACAACAAAAGGCCAAGATCTCGGGCTCAAAAACCGTGGCCCGTGGCTCCGGACTCGTCTCAATCTTCTGCTCTACCGCTCCTGACATCTCTGTCTCCATTTCAAATTGCAAATTGCAGATTTCAAATTTGAGAAAGCCTTAAATCGTTTTCAATTTGCAATCTAAAATCTGAAATTTGAAATATAATACGCTATGCCCTTTGCTCTATGCTAAACATGAGGGCTTGGCACTTGGCCCACAATTGAGGATCCTTAAAATGCATCAGCTCAATGGCTCTGGCTGGGCACTCGGCAACACAACTGCCACAGCCTTTGCACTTCACTAAATCTATCTCCGCCTCGCCCTTTGCATTGATCACCGGCACGCTATAGGGACACACTCTCACACAGGTCAAACAGGCTGCACATCGCTCACCCTCCACGACGGCCACTACGCCTCCGACCTGAAGCGCTTCCTGAGAAAGGATGGTCGCAGCCCGGGCCGAGGCGGCCTCTGCTTGAGAGATGGTCTCATTGATTGATTTTGGATAGTGGGCCATTCCGCAGAGATAGAGACCGTCCGTTGCAAAATCGACCGGTCTCAATTTGACATGGGCCTCTAAAAAGAATCCATCCAATGTCAGAGGGAATTTAAAGAAATTCGCCAGTTCCTTGCTTCCTTCATTCGGAACCACTCCTTCAGAGAGTACCAGAATGTCCGGATGGAGTGTGAGGGGAAGATGAAGCATGGGATCTTCTATTTGAACAGACAACTGACCATTGGAAAGTGCGACAGAAGGTTTCTTCTTCTCATCGAACCGGACGAATAGAACCCCTTTCTCCCTTGCCTGAGTGTAGAAGGTTTCTTTAAAACCATAGGTCCTCATATCTTTATATAGGATCGTAACTGAAGCTTCGGGATAAAGCTCCTTTATCCTGATGGCATTCTTGACCGCCACGTTGCAACAGATTCTGCTGCAGTAGAAAGTTTTGGAAGGATCTTCATCCCACGGGCCTACACATTGAATCATCACAATGGATTTCGCTTTTGAAAGGGAGGGGTCCGAAAGGGAGATTCGTTTCTCAAATTCCTCCTGGGTGATCACTCTTGAATCTTGGCCTAAAAGATAGGGTTTGCCTCGATACTCTTTTCCACCCGTGGCAATGATCGTAGCCCCGTGGTCCAAAACTTTCTGCGAAGAACCATCCGATTGAGAAATCTTTGTCTTAAAGTTTCCAACTGCTCCTTCATGCTCCACAACCTGATAGCCCTTTAGAACCTCTATCTTTGGATGGTTCTCAACCCTCTTTATCAGTTCTCTCAAAAAGGTCTGCGGGTCTCCCCCATCTCCACTGTAAAAGATTTGTCGAAGTCTTCCGCCCAGCTCCCTTTCTCTCTCAATTAAGTAAACCGTATATCCTTGCTCTGCCATACTCAGGGCTGATACCATCCCAGCCAGACCACCTCCCACGATAAGACAGTTGTGAACCAAACTTCGTGGAACTTGATGGAGTGGCTCCAAATTCTTCGAGCAGGCAATGGCCATCCGGACGAGGCTTTTTGCCTTTTCCGTTGCTTCTGCTTTCAGATTCATATGAACCCAGGAGCACTGGTCACGGATATTGGCCATTTCAAAGAGATAGGGGTTAAGCCCTACTTCACGTATCGTATCGCGAAAGAGTGGCTCATGCGTTCTCGGTGTGCAGGAAGCCACCACGACGCGATTGAGGTTAAGCTCTTTTACCCTCTCCTGGATTAACTTCAACGAGTCTGCAGAACAAGTGTAGATGGTATTTTCTGCGTGAACCACTCCCGGAAGGGATTTCGTAAATTCAACGACTTCTTTCACATTCACCGTTCCAGCAATATTGGTCCCACAACTACAAATAAAAGCTCCGATGCGTGGTGCTTCATCGGGAGGCACCTCTCTCTCGGGAGGATATTCCTTCTTTCGAACGAGTGTTCCGCGGGCCTCTCCAATCACGCAAAGCGCCTTGGCCGCCGCCCCGCTGGCCTGGATCACACTATCGGGAATATCCTTGGGCTCTGTAAAAGCGCCGCAAGCAAAAACACCGGGACGGCTTGTCTCAATGGGCTGGAAGTCTCGCGTGAGACAGAATTGGTGAGGATCAAGTTCGATACCTGAAGCCTTTGCAAACATTTGGGCATCTGAAAGGGCTGACATGCCAATGCTCAATATCGCTAAGTCCACTCGCTCCTCTTTATTAATGGAATGACCTCCATCGGAACTTTCGTATTGGATAAGGATTTCCTTTGTCTCAGGATCTTCTTCCAATCCAGAAATGCGACAGGGGATATACTGGATTCCTTTTTCTTTCCCTCTTTCGAAGTAAGCATCAAATCCTTTTCCAAATGCCCTCATATCCATTTGGAAGATCTTAATTTCCACCCCGGGGATATGCTCCATGGCGAGCATCGCTTCTTTGGTAGCGTACATGCAGCAGACCGAACTGCAATAATCATGCTCCTTCTCTCTCGATCCGACACATTGGAGAAATGCGATCTTCTTCGGTTCTCGATGATCCGACGATCGACGAGTGACATGGCCTCCCCAAGGACCTGAGGCGCTGAGCATTCTCTCAAATTCCATGCTTGTCACCACATTGGGATAACGACCATAGCCCAGTTCCGGTGATAGTTCCGCCCGGTAGAGAGAATATCCCGGTGAGAGGATGACAGAACCCACTTCTAACTCTTCCTCTAAATCGGCCTCTTGGTGATCAATTGCATCCCGTTTACAGACCTGGACACAGAGATGGCATTCTGAACAGATGCCGCAGGCAAGGCAGCGTGCTGCCTCTTGCTTTGCTTGTTCTTCAGTGAACACCAACTCCACTTCTCTAAAATCTTGGATTCTCTCCTTCTCTGGTAGTTCAGGAATTTCCGTCCTTGGAGTTAAATCTACTTTGCCTTCCTCCACCATCTGATTGATTTCTTCTTTGGAAAGGTCAACCACTGGGAGGGGAATCTGCTCTCGTGGGGTCAGGAGATCAACCCCTCTCAGATAGCGATCAATGGAAAGGGCGCCTCTTCGGCCATCTGCGATCGCTTGGATGAGTATCCAAGGTCCCCTTGCCACATCGCCTCCTGCGAAGATTCCTGGCCGATTGGTGGCCAAGGTGTGTGGATCTACACCAAATGTTCCCTTGGGTGTCACTTCAAGACCATGAGATTCGTCGAGGAAAGAAATTTCCGGTGCCTGGGCAACGGCAGCAATCATTGCATCAGCAGGAATAACAAACTCAGACCCTTTAATAGGGATGGGCCTTCTTCTGCCCGAGGCATCCGGTTCGCCAAGCTCCATCTTAATACATCGAATACCTGAAACCCGGTTATCCTTGGCTACCACCTCGACAGGAGCAGTAAGGATTTGGAGTTCAATCCCTTCTTTCTCTGCAGCTTCAATTTCCCATGAATTGGCAGGCATTTCATCCCGAGATCGACGATAGAGAATACTCACTTTTTTAGCACCCAATCTCAGTGCTGTACGGGCTGCATCAATGGCAACATTTCCACCTCCAATGACAATGGTCTTTTCTCCCACTCTGGGTGCGATGGGAATTCCAAAGGCGATGAGAAAACGATCTTCAAATCCCTCCATGACCCCGTGTCTCTCAGCCAAGCTTACAGCCTGTAAGAAGGGAACACCGTGATGGACACCTGCAGCCTCCTCACCTGGGATGCCTAATTTCTGGGCCTCATGGGCGCCCATTGCTAAAAATACGGCAGAATAACCAGCATCAAATAGACTATTGATGTTTCGAATAGGTGAGTTCAATTTCAACTCAACATTTGGGTGATGAATAATTTCATCAATTTCCCTTTGAAGCACATCCCTTGGCAAACGGTAAGAGGGGATACCCACTCTCATCATTCCACCTGCTACGGGAAGGGCTTCGAAGATTGTGCTTTGATATCCCATACGGGATAATTGATGAGCACAGCTCAGTCCTGCTGGGCCTGCGCCAATGATTGCAACCTTAGCTTTGGGTCGCACTGCATCCTCATGACTCCGAGCTCCTGTAAGGAACGGTTTCAAACCGTTCCCTACCGAACCCCGAACTTCTTTATTTAACTCCCCCCGATGTTCATAAACCCAATCGGCGGCAAATCGCTTCAGGTTGCAGATCGCCACAGGACTATCGAGCTTTCCTCGATTGCATTTCTCTTCACAAGGATGGTTGCAAACACGCCCTACCGAGGCGGGAAAGGGATTATATTCTTTGACCACATCAAGGGCTTCTTTATATCGGCCGGCCTGGATCAAAGCAATGTAGCCTTGCGCACTTGTCTCCGCAGGACAGGTGTTTTTGCAGGGACTGGTTCCTCGTTTGGTGACCAGAAAAGTATTGGGGACTGCCTGGGGATAAGGTCGATAAATGGCTCTTCTCTGGTCCAACCCCTCGTTAAATTCATTCGGCAGGAAAATAGGACAAACCTCTGTACAATCATTACAACTCGTGCATTTACTCATCTCCACATAGCGGGGATGCTTTCGAACCTTCGCTTTGAAATGCCCGGCCTTTCCTTCCAAAGAGACCAGCTCGGAGTTGGTGATGATTTCGATATTGAGATGTCTTCCTGCCTCGACCAACTTTGGAGAGACAATGCACATGGCGCAGTCATTGGTGGGAAAGGTCTTATCGAGTTGGGCCATCTTTCCACCGATCGCCGGGGAGCGCTCTAAAAGGTAGACTTTGATTCCTGAATTGGCTAAATCCAGAGCGGCTTGAACCCCGGCGATTCCTCCCCCTACGACTAACGCTGCACCTATTTTTTTATGCGCATTGGGTGTCATAGTGACAAGATCCTTTCATGGTAAACCGTTTGGATCGTTGAGTTCGTTTAGATCGCTCATTTCGTTAAACGATTAAACGTTCGAAACGATCATAATGTTCTAACTGCTTTATGTTAAAGCGATGAAAGTTTTGCTGCGTCGAGATATTTTGAAATACGATCTTCTGCTCCGATCGGAATAAAATGGACCCCTTGACAGAGGTCTTTAAGCCCTTTCACCAAATCGCTGACAATCTCAATGCTGGCCTTCTCTTTATCCGGAGCCTTGGCTAACTTCTCAATGATATGGTTGGGAACCATCCCCGGCTTGACATGTTTGTTAAGAAAAAGGCCCATTTCTGCTGACCTCACTAAAATCACTTCTGCCACTACCGGAATCTTTATCGGTCCCACCCGTTTCATGAATTCATGGAAGGAATCGATATCAAAGATAGGTGTGGTAAGAAAATATTGGGTCCCTAAGCCAGCCAATTCCTCCATCTCTTTCAGCTCGAGATCAGGCACCTTCTTTCCCCAACTCGAATCGATTCCTGATCCCACGAAGAATTTAGGTTTGACCCGGATCTCTTTGCCCGAAATATCGTAACCCTGATGGAGGCTTTCCATAACGGAAAAGAGTTTCCCCGAATCAACATGAAAGAACATGATCTCCTGGAGACTGTCTCCGGTGATTCGATAATCTTCTGTGAAGGCAAGAATATTTTCCACTCCGGATTCCGATGCCCGGAGGAGATGCTCCTGAATCTCAAGCCGATTCTTCTCCCGGCAGGTGGTCTGAAGGATCGGGTCGAATTTTTGGTCTTTCAGCGCCCGACAGGTTCCCATCGTATCCGTCACCAATCCCTCGATCTTCAGCTCAGGAACGGTCAGGGCGTCCACCCTCCCTCGAATTCGCTCCACATTTCGGATGAGGTCTTGGACACCTGTGCCGATAGGGGGTTGAATCTCTGAGGTCACTATAAATTTCTTATTTTTTAAATTATCCTGTAGACTCATCGGCCTTTCCTCCTAATTTTAAAATAATTTGGGTTATGTTCCAATACCTCTCACTCCTTCAGACCCAGTAGTTTGGCTACCTCAAATTTCAATTGTTCTAAAGGAAGGGGTTTCGAGAAACAAGCATCTGCACCATATTCTTTCATCTGCTTGAAGGCATCGTCATCGAGATAGGCTGAGAGCACAATAATCTTAGTGTTCTTGGTTTCAGGATTGGACTTGATCTTCTGACAGACCTCGTATCCATTGATATCGGGCATCATGATGTCCAGGATCAAGAGGTCTGGTTTGAAATGGTTTACCTGAAGGCCTGCCTCAAAACCATCTGATGCGGAGATCATCTCATATCCATACTCATCTTCCTCAAGGGACTGCACAATCGTCTCTACAATGATCTTATCATCATCCACGACAAGAATTTTCTTCCTCTCCTCTGTTTTTGGTTCCTCGGGGATAGGCATTCCCTTCTCTTTAAGAAACTGATCCAAATCCACCTTCTTAATTCTGCGATGACCTCCCACGGTTTTATAAGCTTTAATATGGCCCGCATCGATCCAGTTGATGATCGTTTTTGAAGAAACATTACAATATTTGCTTGCCTGAGATACGGTTAGGATTTCCATTTTTTTCTCCTTTTATAGAATTTATGCTTATTTCTATTAATATAGAAATTATAGTTTGTCAAGGAAATTTTGGGATTGGCGTTATTTTATTCGTAACAAATTGATTTTAAATATGAAATAAGGTAAGCTTAGGTTTGAAAATATGAATTTTAAACAAGAGGCTCTCTATTTCAGGCCATACTCCTTAATTGCCATCTCTCTCATTTTAAACTTCTGGACTTTGCCTAAGGGGGTCATTGGAAATTCTTTAACGAATTTTATGTATCGGGGCAGGTGGGAATCTGGAAGCTTTCCCCTGGAATATTTCCGAATCTCCTCTTCGGTGACAGAAGCCCCCTCCTCCAGCTTAATCCAGGCGGCTATCTCTTCTCCCAATGCTTTATCCGGAACGCCGAAGATCTGAACATTTGAAACCCCGGGATAGCTGAACAGGACCTCTTCGATCTCTGTTGGATAAATCGTCTCACCTCCTCTGGTGATGACCTCCTTCAATCTCCCTGTCATCCTTACATAACCCTTTTCATCCATCGTGCCGAGATCTCCGGAATGGAGCCAACCCTCTCTATCTATAGCCTTCTCCGTAGCTGCGGGCATTTTGTAATAACCCTTCATATTCAAACCCCGGGCACAGAGTTCTCCTGCTGACCCCAACGGAACTTCCTCTCCTGTCCCGGGATCGACCATCTTCACCTCGACATTGGGAAGGGGCCGACCCACCGTGGAGACACGCAATTCCAACGGGTCGGCCGGCCTTGTCTCCGTAATCCATGAAGAAGATTCTGTCAACCCGTAACCAATGACGATCTCTCTTACGCCCATCTCATCCACAACCTTTTTCATCACTTCCATGGGACATTGAGCCCCTCCCATGATTCCTGTCCGGAGAGATTTGAGATTTGAGTTGGAATATTTTGGATCTTCCATCAGGGCGATGAAGGCGCTCGGAGATCCGTAAATTGCTGTGCATCGCTCTTTTTCGATAGTTTCAAGGATCTTCCTCGGCTCAAAGGTCTCAGAAGGAATGATTAGGGTCGACCCTTTAGTTATTGCAGCTAAGGTGATACAAACACAACCGAACATATGGGACAAGGGAACCGATAGACATAGTCTATCGCCCTCCGTCAACTTCTGATTCTCCGCACTCGCCAGAGTAGTATTGATAATTCCAAAGTGTGTGGACATCACGCCCTTAGGAGCTCCTGTCGTTCCGGAGGTATACAGAAGTGTGACCACATCCTCATAATGACAAGAGGCCTGCCGGTCAGCCAATGCACCGTCTGAAACATTCTTCCCCATTTCAAGAACCTCTTGCCAACGGAACATCCCAGGAGTGGAATGATTGGAAATCAGTATAATGTTTTTGAGCTCTGGAAGGGCAGGATTATTGAGGTGGCCTGGAATCGAATCTTTGATTTCTGGAAAGAGTTTGGAAACGATCTCAACGTATTCTGACCCCTTCAAGCCTTCGGTCATAACCAGGGATCTGGAATCCGATTGTTTGAGGAGGTATTCGAGTTGTTGAAGTTGGTAGTTGATATCAACACTGATTAAAACAACTCCAATCTTTGCTGCCGCAAACTCGGTAATGATCCATTCCCACCGATTCGGACCCCAGAGGGCTAAGTGCTCCCCCTTTTTCAGTCCGAGTCTCAACAACCCCTTTGACATGCGGTTGACTCCATCTAAAAACTCTCTGTAAGAATACCTCACCCCTTTTGAGATATCGACCAGGGCTTCGTTCTCAGAAAATTTTAGAGCCGTTTCATCTAATAAATTCCCGACGGTCTTTTTTAATAACCCCATATTCTCCTTCCCCGCTTTTAAACCGGGAGGCTGATGGTGAAAATCGTGCCCTTCTCCTCTTCGCTTTCCACCTTGATCTCCCCACCATGGTCTTTGATAATTCCATAACAGACCGAAAGCCCCAATCCCACTCCTTTCACCTTTTGTTTGGTGGTAAAAAAGGCCTCGAAAATCTTATCTCGGATCTCTTCCGGAATTCCTATCCCTGTGTCTTGGATGTGGATCAAAACCTTACTTCCTTCTCTGGCTGTTCGGACAGTAAGGGTCCCTCCTTTCGGCATGGCCTCCTTCGCATTTTTAAGGATGTTTAACATCACCTGTCTCATTTGATTGGTGGAGGCCGTCACCTCTGGAATGTCGGAATCGAAAGATGCCTCTACCTGAATATTCGATTCTTTCATCTGTTTCTCCATCACCAGCAGAATGCCTTCGATGAGCTCGCCGATTTTAACAGGCCTTCGCTTTTCCTCTTCGGGCTTTGAAAAACTCAGCATATTCCGGAGCATCTCGGAGAGCCTCTGAATTTCCGAAAGGGATAATTCTAAAATTCTTCTCCTCTTACTCTCTGGAGGGATTTCCGTCTTGAGAAGCTCCAGGGTGTTCATAATCCCATAGATGGGGTTGTTCAATTCATGAGCGATCTGGGAAGTGAGCCTCCCCATCGCCGCCAACTTTTCAGATTGGAGAAGGGCCTCCCGCATCTTTTGAAGTTCTCTCTCCATCCCCAATCTCTCCCTGAGGTCTTTGAAGATACCGATGCTGGCGATCTCCCTCCCGTCTTCATCATAGATGATCGATGCCGAAAGATCTCCTTCGATCATCTCCCCGTCCTTTCTCCGATGGAAGATGGGGAAAGAGTTCAATCTGCCCACTCCTCCGAAATCAGGGCTTCTCAATTTTTCCATCACCTCTTTAGCGACCCCCGGTTGGTAGATGTTCCGGATATGCATCTTTCCCACCACTTCCTCCGCCTTATAACCCAAAATGTCTTCCGCCCCCTTGTTGAAAATCAGGATATCCCCCTTCATGCTGGTCACAATGATCCCATCCACAGAACTCTCGATGAGGTTCATCAAAAACTCATTCGCCTCTTTCAACTCCCTCTCCATTCTCTTTCGATCGGAGATGTCGATGTTGATGCCCTCATACCGAATGATTTTTCCAGTTTCATCCCTCTTCAAATGGGCGGTGAGGAGAACGGTGATCTTCTCCCCATCCTTCTTTTTAAACTCCATCTCCAGGTCTTTCACGAATCCCTGCTGCTCAATCAACCTTTGAAAAGTCTTTCGATCTTCCGGGTTCACATAGAGGTCCTTGGCGATATCGATCTTTAAGAACTCCTCTTTATCCTGGTACCCGGCCATCTCCAGCATCGCTTGATTACAGTCAAGAAAATGTCCCCCACGAGTGCTGATGAAGAGACCGTGTCGAACCCTTTCGAAGAGGTTTCGAAATTTCTCTTCCGATTCCCTCAACTCCCTCTCAAACTTCTTCCTCTCCGTGATATCACGGATGTAGGCATACATCTTGATCCGACCATCATCCGACCTTGTCGGAGCAATACAGACCTCCGCCTCTTTGACCTGACCCGGCGTAGTCAGGAGTGACATCTCTGTGCAGACCTTTTGACCCATGCCTTCCCCCCGCATGACCATCTCCTCTAAAAACTCCTCGTCACGCTTGCCGATGAGGGAGAAAAACTCCCGACCGAGAATCTGGTCTTTCGACAGGCCCATGATCTCAGCCGCCATCTGGTTGGCAAATTCGATCCGAGAATCCTCATCGAAGACAATGATCCCATCCTCACCCATCTCAGCTATTTTTTCAAACCGTTTCGTAGCCTCTCGAATCTCCCTTTCCATTCTCTTTCTTACAGTGATATCCCTTAAATAGGCATAGGTTTGCACCCCGCCTTTATCCTTCTTCGCAATGGTGATGCAGACCTCAGCATCCCGTTTCAGACCGTTCTCAATCAATACCTCCATCTCCGTACAGACGCGTTTGCTCTCATCCGCTCCCACTTCGGAATGCATCTGATCAAGATAGCCAATATCCTGCTTGCTTAAAAGCTGCCTAAAATCCATCCCCACCATTTTCTCTTTCGAATATCCGGTCAGTTCGGAAGCAACTGTATTGGCAAACTCAACCCGATAATCCTCATCGAAGACGATAATCCCATCATCTCCCATCTCTGCAATCTTCTCCAGACGTTTGGTCACCTCCTGGAAATTTTGGCGACCCTCTTTTCGCTCATACTCTTTTAACCTTTTCTCCAGTTCGGACACCCTTTGTTTCAATGCCTCAGCATCGAGATTTTGTTCCATGGCTAAAACCGCCTTTCTATCCTCGAGAGGAGAAAGCACCTCTGTCCCCATGGGTAGAGGTGGTCGAAACGCCACTTCCATTTTACAATAACCAGAGTGGGTGTCAAATTTTAATAGAAAAAAGGAAGGGGTTATGATAAAAAGAAATGAAAACACTTTGAGGAGTCTCGTATGAAAAAAAAGAAAATGATCGGTTTTATTGGGACAGGCAACATGGGTGAAGCCTTAATCGCTGGTTTGCTCAAGGCCAAATTTACAACCCCCGAGCAAGTCATGGCTTTTGATGCGGATGGAGAGAGGCTCCGGTTTATTCA
>Ga0214473_10009704_pt1 | contig 11364 bp, 8 predicted proteins | sample RVTome_7_FD_203509 | JGI IMG/M metagenome (GOLD analysis project Ga0214473, IMG submission 203509) | Soil microbial communities from uranium-contaminated site in the Upper Colorado River Basin, Wyoming, United States - RVT98D197 | ecosystem: Environmental > Terrestrial > Soil > Contaminated >...
AGAGAGAACCTGCTCTACCTGGAGGCGAGCAGGGAGGTCTTGGAGACATTCCTCTCGGGAACCTAGCGCACGTTCGGAGCGCGCTGGGCCGACGAGAAGGGGGTTCGAACGATGGCGAGCATTGCGACGCACGCGCCGGGCACCGACCAGCTCCTCATGGGCAACGAGGCCATCGCCCGGGGAGCGCTGGAGGCGGGGGTCGGGTTCGCCAGCGCCTACCCCGGCACGCCCTCGTCAGAGATCATCGGCAGCCTCGCCGAGGCCGCGAAAGACGCCGGCATCTACGCCGAGTGGTCGGTGAACGAAAAGGTGGCCCTGGAGACGGCCGCCGCCGCCTCATTCGCGGGTGTGCGGGCCATCGCGGCCATGAAGCAGAACGGGATCAACGTGGCCTCGGACTTCCTCATGACCCTGAACCTGACGGGGACAAACGCCGGCCTGGTGCTGGTCGTCTCCGATGACCCATCGGCTCACTCCAGCACCAACGAGCAGGACGCCCGCACTATCGCCAAGTGGGCGGACCTGCCGCTGCTCGAGCCGGCGACCTTCCAGGAAGCGAAGGACATGACCCGCTGGGCCTTCGACCTCTCGGAGGAGCTGAAGACCGTCTGCCTGGTGAGGGGCGTCACCCGCGTCTCCCACGCCCGCGGCGATGTCCGCCTCGGCGAGCCGATGCCGCCCGGACGGGCGTCCCGCTTCGCTCCAAACTCCCCCGTCCAGTTCGCCTCCATTCCCGCGACCCTCAAGCACAGTCTCATGCACCAGAAGCTCGCAAAGGCGAAGGAGATCTTCGAGTCCTCACGGTTCAACTGGTACGCCGGCCCAGAGAAGCCGGAACTGCTGGTAGTGACCTGCGGCAGCGGCTGGTTCTACTCGCTGGAGGCGGTCAAGGTCCTGGGCAAGAGCGACTCGGTGGGCATCCTCAAGCTCGGCACCACCTGGCCCCTGCCGGAGAAGCTGGTTCTGGAACGCCTCTCTCAGGCCGAGAAGGTGCTGGTGGTGGAGGAAGTGGACGCCTTCCTGGAGAACAACCTGAAGGAGCTGGTGGGCGGGAACCTGTCGGCCGTCGGCCCGCTGACGTTTTACGGCAAGGGCAGCGGCCACGTGCCGTCCTGCGGCGAGATCAACCCGGACACGGTGGTCGGGGCCATGGCCTCGGCGCTGGGTGTGGAGAAGCCGGCGCGGCCGCCGGCCTACGGGGAGAAGGCGCAGTCCTTGACGGGGCTGCTCACCCATGCCAGGGTGGTCGGCTTCTGTGCTGGCTGTCCGCACCGGGCCACCTTCTGGTCGTTGAAGCGCGCCCTGAAGCTGGACGCGCGCGGCGGTTTCGTGACTGGAGACATCGGCTGCTACACGATGGCCTTGGGGCCGACGGGCTACTTCCAGATCAAGACCGTTCAAGCCATGGGATCGGGCACCGGCCTCGCCTCGGGCTTCGGCAAGCTGGGGGCCCTGGGCTTCAAGCAGCCCGTGGTGGCCGTCTGCGGCGACTCGACCTTCTTCCACGCCGCCATTCCCGCCCTCATCAACGGCGTCTACAACCGCTCCAACTTCACGATGCTCGTGCTGGACAACAGCGCCACGGCCATGACGGGCTTCCAGCCCCACGCGGGCACGGGGACCAACGCCATGGGCGAGCCTACGGTAGCCGTCGACATCGAGGCCCTCTGTCGCGCGCTCGGCGTGCGGGTGGAGGTCACAGACCCCTTCGACCTGCGAGATACCACCGACAAGCTCCTGGACCTGCTCGCGGACGAAGGCGGCGTCCGGGTGCTGATATCGAGGAGGAAGTGCCAGTTGGTCCGGGCCCGGGAGGAGAAGGCGCCCTACCGGATGCGTGTGGACAGCGAGCGGTGCCTGGGCGATAGCTGCGGCTGCAACCGCCTGTGCACGCGCGTCTTCCAGTGTCCCGGTCTCACCTGGGACAGCACCGCCGGGGCGGCCAGGATCGACGAGGTGGTGTGTAGCGGTTGCGGCGTCTGCGCCGACATCTGTCCCGCCTCGGCCATCGTCCGGGAGGCAGCCTGACATGGAAGCGAAGGACCCGCTCAACGTCATCGTCACGGGGGTGGGCGGCCAGGGCAACGTGCTCATTGCCCAGCTCATAGGCCGGGTACTGGTCGCGGCAGGCTACCACGTCACCATAGGAGAGACCTACGGCGCCTCCCAGCGAGGAGGGGCCGTGATGAGTCACCTGCGCATCTCGCACGAAGCGCAGTACGGCCCTCTTATCCCCGAGGGCGGGGCACATGTCGTCCTGGGCTTGGAGCCGCTCGAGACGCTTCGCGTGCTGGCCCAGTACGGCAACCCGGAGGTCACCGTAATCGCCAACTCCCGGCCTGTACACCCGCTGGCCGTCGCGACGGGCGCGGCCGAGTACCCCAGCCGCGAGCAGATCGCAGGCATACTGGACCAGTTGTCGAGCCGGGCGTGGCTCATCGATGCCACGGACATAGCCCTGGACCTGGGAGCCGGCATACTCACCAACGTCATCATGCTGGGGGCGCTCGTGGGCAGCAGCGCCCTGCCTGCCGGCCCCGACGCCTTTGAGGGCGAACTGCGGCAGAGCCTGCCTGCCGACAAGCTGGACCTGAACCTCCAGGCCTTCCGGAGAGGCATCCTCGAGGTAACGGCGGGCACCACATCGGCGTAGGCGGGCCGGTAGGCGCGAGCCATTGCCCAAGCCCCCCGCTGCCGCTTCCAGCTTCTCGTGGCCTCCTGAGTGTCCCCTCCGCCTCTTGACCCCTTATCATGAGAGCAAGCAAGCAGACATGGGCGGCCATTGACTCCTGAGGACACCTTCTCGGCCATCATCCTAGCCGGCGGACGCAGCATCCGCTTCGGGCGCGACAAGTCAGCGGAGGTCGTTGCCGGCCGGACCCTCCTTCAGCGCGTCGTCGACGCCGTCGGGCCCATCGCCAACGAGATCATCGTCGTCAGGGCGACGGGGACGCCACCTCAGGCAGCGATGTCGCAGACGCTCCTGCGCCACATAGAGGACGTGCGCGAGGGGGGCGCCCTGGCCGGCCTGTACAGCGGCCTGCTCGCGGCCTCGCACCCTGCCGCCGTCGCCCTCGGCTGCGACATGCCCCTCCTCAGCCGCCGGCTCCTGCTCCACCTGTGGAGCCTCCTTGGACCGGATGTAGACGTGGTGATGCCGCTGTGGAAGGGCAAGGAGGAGCCTCTGCACGCCTTCTACCGGCGCAGCACCTGCCTCTCCGCCATCCAGAAGGCCCTGGACGAAGGTGAGAGGCAGGTCATCCGCTTCCTGGCCGGCGTGCGCGTCCGCTACGTGGCCCACGAGGAGTTGAGACGGCTGGACCCTGAGGGTCACAGCTTCCGGAACGTAAACCAACCCTCCGACCTGAGGCGCATCCTGCCGCTGCTCACGCAAGGGCATACGGCATAGGGCAAAGCGCATAGGCGCTCAGGGCATTTAGTTAACCATTTATGGGACGAGCGCGTTTTAAAGGATGTGTCCGCCGATCGGCGGACCGTGGCGGGGCTTAGTCATCTCTCACGGGACCGGAGAGGTTTGGCGACCTACTGGGCCCTGCTGCTGCACTTCTATCAACCCCCTACCCAGCTTCCGCACGTTCTGCGCCAGGTGGTCCGCGAGTCGTATCGCCCCCTGATCCAGCTCTTCGCCGATAACCCTCACGCGCGGCTGACGGTGAACGTCAGCGGCGTCCTCACCGAGATGCTCATGGACCACGCCTACCAGGACGTCCCGGAGGGCCTGGCCTGGTTGGCCCAGCGCGGGCAGTTAGAGTTCACCGGCTCTGCCAAGTACCACCCCATTCTCCCTCTTCTCCCCGAAGAGGAGGTGCGACGCCAGATCCGGGCCAACTACAACACCAACCGAAGGTACCTGGGGGCCGCCTACGGGCCGCGCGGCTTCTTCCCGCCCGAGCTCTGCTACAGCGACCGCATCCTGGGGCCGGTGGTCGATTTCGGCCACGACTGGCTGTTGCTCAGCGGCATCGCCTGTCACGGCCAGTGGCCGACAGACGTGGTACAGCGAGGCAATCCCCTGGACGCGCCCATCAGCTTCATCTTTCGCGACGACATCTTGAGCAACGGCATCTCCTTCCAGGCCCTGGACGCCCACGCCTTCCTGGAGAAGCTCCGCAACCTCGGCCGGCACCGGCGCGGCGACGTCTACGTGGTCACGGCGATGGACGCCGAGACCTACGGCCATCACATCGCCGGCTGGGTGGAGGCGTTCCTGGGCGAGGTCTACAGGGAGCTGCAGCCGGAGATGCCTGTGCGGGAGGTGGCTCACAGCCGGGGGCTGGTCCCGGCGGGCTACGTTCGGAGCGCGGCGGGCGAAGCCGGCCCGACCCGCGGTCCCCGGCCGTCGGACGGCGACGGCGACGGCAGGCACTTCCCGCTGCCGCACCAGGTCCTGGGCATGGAGCGCCGCCCGGAAGAGACCTCTCCCATCCGGCTGGCGACGGTGAGCGAGATAGTCGATAACTTCCCTCACATGGAGGGCTGCTGGCCCCTGGCCAGCTCCTGGAGCACGACCGCCGACGATCTGGCCCGCGGTGTGCCGTACCCGCTCTGGAACGACCCCGGCAACCACGTCCACGGGCTGCTCTGGGAGCACCTCAGCCTCTGCATCGAGCTGCAACAGCAGGCGGAGCAGTGCGCCGACAACCCGCCGAGCCAGTGGCACGCCAACATCGCCCGCAACATCCTGGACACCGCCCTTCATAGCTGCCAGTTCTGGTGGGCCAGCCGCCGTCCCCACTGGGAGGTGAACATGGTGTTTCGAGGTCTGGCGGACCAGGGACAGGCGGCCCTCAACGCATCCCGCGCTGTTGAGATGAGCGGGGCCTCCCGGGACCAGAAGCGCCTGGCCTGGCGCCGCCGTCTGACCGCCGTGGAGCTCTACCGCCAGGTCATGGACGAGCTAGTCCGGACGTAGCAGTGTGCCCACCTGCTGCGAGCGACCGCCAGCCCCCGCTTGTCGCCCATCCCGGGAAAGCCAAGTAGCGGCGGCCTTCCGCCGTAGGCGGGGGTCTTCAGACCCCCGCGAATCTGTCGGGGTCTGAAGACCCCGACCTACGAAGATTGATTGCCGCCAAGGTGCTCTGCTGATGACCATGACGTCACCGCCACGGGTAACCGGAAGCCCTCGGCCCGCTGTTCGCAAGGGCCGTCCACGCTACAATGAAGCCCAGCGACAGCTATGATCCGCCTCCGGCAAACAGGACGCAGACCCAGCAGCCATCGGCCGAGGCCTCACGGCGCCCGGCAGGTGCTGGGTCTCCCACTGCTGTTGGTGGCTGCGCTGCTTCTCAACCTGGCGCTGGCGCAGGGGTGCTACCTGGGGCCCGAGGAGCCCACGCCCACGCCGACGCTGGTTCCGACCGATGTCCCCACGCCCGTGCCTCCAACGCTCACGCCGGAGGCCTCCCCAACGCCTGTCCCGCAGCTCCAGGCCGGCGAGGCCATTGTCGTTGGCGGAGAAGTGCGGACGAGGCCGGACCCCTCGACCCGCAACGTCCCGGTGGGGACCCTTCCCGACCAGGAGCCGGTGCGCGTCGTGTCCGTCGTCCAGGGGGAGAACTGGCTGGTGGGGGAGCAGACGTGGGTCTCCGCCACCCCGCCCCGGGCCAGCGAATGGCTTCAGTTGGAGGACGGCAGCTACGTCTACGGCGCCTTCGTGTTCCAACTCCGAGAGGGCGAGACTTCGCCCCTCCTGGACTTCGGCGGGCAGGAGAAGTGGATCGACGTGAACCTGTCGGAGCAGACGGCGCGGGCGATGGTGGGCGATCAGCCGGTGCACGTCGCGGGCGTGACTTCGGGCGCGCCCGGCTTCGAGACGCCGCCCGGCACCCACTACATCGAGCCCGACGGGCGCATCGTAGTGGAGAGGATGACGGCCTCTCAGGCGGGCTACAACCCTTCGCAGGCCCGCTACGACGTGGAGAGAGTGCTGTTCACGCAGTACTTCGATCGCCAGGGCGACTCCCTACACTCTAACTACTGGCGCCCTGACTCCGTGTTCGGCTCGACGCCCACCAGCCACGGCTGCGTCGGGCTGCGCCTGCACGACGCCCAGTACTTCTGGCTCTTCGCGGCTCCCGGCACCCGCGTCGAGATCCACGACTGACGGAGCTTCCAGCAACAAGCAACAGGCAACATGGCCCCTGCCCCTCCTTGTTGCCGCTGCTTGTTGCCTGTTGCTCCGAGACGGTATTGCGTTTCTCAGGGCTGCTGGCCATAATGACCTCGTCGACTCGGTGCGAGGGATCGCAACCTGGGGGCTGCTACCGGACGGGGGGCTCGGGAGTGCTGCGCCGGTAGCGCTGGGGGAAAGCGGCCCTGGGGCGCGAGAAGAGCGGCGGGCTCGTTACACCCCGGAGAAGGGTGTCCTCGTGCAGCAGTACATCCTCAAGCGTATTCTTTTCAACATTCCCGTCATCCTTCTCGTCATCACCGTCGTCTTCATGTTCAGCCATCTGAGGCCAGACTTCGCCGAGCAGCGCGCTGCTTCGGGGTTCAGCGGCGGGCGAGAATATGAAGAAGCGCTGGCGGCCATCCGTTCCGAGCTGGGCACTGACAAGCCGGTGCTTGAGCAGTACGGCCGCTATCTGTGGGATACGTTCCGAGGCGACTTCGGCAACTCGCTGGCAACCCAGAAGCCGGTCGTCGTCGAGCTCAAGAACCGCCTCGGGACCTCGATTGAGTTAGGGATCCTCCAGATCCTTGTCGGCCTTCTCATCAGCATCCCGATAGGCGTCATCTCGGCCATCAGACAGGACACCTGGCTGGACTACGTGTTGCGCTTCGTCGCGATCCTGGGGCTGGCCGTACCGTCGTTTTACATGGCTACACTCATGCTCCTGTTCGCCTTCAACTGGCGCGGTTGGGGCCCTCCCACCACCACCTACACCAGCTTCTTCGAGAACCCCAGCCTAAACCTCCAGGCCATGGTCCTGCCCGCCCTGGCGGGCGGCTTCGGCATGGGAGCAGTCATCATGCGTCTTTTGCGATCGCAGCTCCTGGAGGTGCTGCGTCAGGACTACGTTCGCACAGCCTGGGCCAAGGGCCTGCGCGAGCGGGCGGTTGTGGCCCGTCACGCCATGAAGAACGCCATGATCCCGGTCTTCACCATCGTCGGGCTCCTGATAGGAACCCTCTTCGGGGGCAACGTGATCCTGGAGAGCATGTTTGCGCTGCCGGGGGTGGCCGCCTTCATTGTCATCTCATTCAAGCAGAACGACCTGCCCATGGTGCAGGGCATCGTGCTGCTGGTGGGCATCGTGCTGGTGATGACCAACATAGTGGTGGACATAAGCTACGCCTGGCTGGACCCGCGCATCCGGTACCGCTAGGGGCAGGTTGGAGGACGCGTGGTGGCCACGCAAGCAGCCGTCGCCGAACACGAGTGGACACTCCCCCGCCGAGTCGCTTGGTGGGTCACGGCTCGCCGGTTGCTGGCGCGGAAGCCCCTGGGCGCCTTCGGGCTTGTGGTCATTGCCCTGCTGGTGGTGGCAGCGGTGGGGGCGCCGTTCGTGGGCCGCTACGACCCTCGGGAGACCTTCCAGCGGGCCAACCCCCTGTACGATCCAAACTCTTTCAACCCGCAGGCCCTGACAGCCACCGAACTTGACAGATTGGCGGACCCATCAGCGGCGCATTGGTTCGGAACGGACAGCTCCGGCCAGGACACCTGGTCATGGATAGTCTGGGGCGCTCGTCGTTCCCTGGGCATTGGAGTCGGCGCCCTGGCCATCTCGGTGACCTTGGGGACTCTGGCGGGCGTCATATCCGCCTACTTCGGGGGCTGGGTGGACATGCTATTGCAGCGCCTCATGGATGCCTTCCAGGCCTTCCCGGCCCTGCTCCTCCTGATCCTCATTGCGACCTACCTGGGCACTAGCATTCAGATGTTCATTCTCTCCCTTGGGCTAGTGGGCATAAGCCAGGTATCGCGCATCGTGCGAGGGACGGTGCTGAGCGTGCGCGAGATGCCCTACGTAGAGGCGGCGCGCGTCCTGGGAGCCTCAGACCTGCGCACCATGGTCCATCACATCCTGCCCAACACAGCGGCTCCGATTATCGTCATCTTCACCATCGGCCTCGGCACCGTCATCCTCGCCGAGGCCGGCCTCTCCTTCCTCGGGCTGGCTCCGCCGGGCGTCTCCTGGGGCCAGGCTCTGAACGAGGGGCGCAACTTCATACGGACATCGCCCTGGCAGGCGGTCTTCAGCGGGCTGGCCATCACAATGGCAGTACTGGCCTTCAACCTGGCCGGAGACGCGCTCAGGGACATCATGGACCCCCGGCTACGCAAGTAGAGGGGCCAGACCGGCAAGAGGACGTTGCCTGAGACCACACGAGGGGAAAGGAGACGGTGACTCCATGCGAGAGGGCAACTACTGGACGAGGCTGCGCACCCAGAAGCTCAGCCGACGCCGTTTGCTGGCGGGGGCAGTCGCGGCAGGCGCTGGCGCCGCCGGACTGGCCGCTGTCGGCTGCGGTGGGGGAGAAGAAGGGGGCGGAGGAGCAGGAGGCGCCACGCCCACCGCTGTGGTCGGTGGTCAGCCAACCCTAACCTCTGCCGCCGTCCGGGGTGGCACCTACCGCGGCTTCAACTACGACTCCCTGGTCCTGGACACCCGCGACCCTCACCAGACGCGTCTGGGCCCCATGTACAACACCCAGTCCTACATCTTTAGCAAGGTCCTCAACTACTTCGACGAGACCCAGCAGATCATCTGGCCTGACCTTTCTTCGGACGCCGACGGCAACCCCGCGATGCCCGAACAGGTCGACGACCTCACCTACGTCATCCGCGTCCGGCCCACCGCCCGCTTCCACGACACGCCCCAGATCCAACAGGACTGGCCGGAAACAGCCGGCCGGCCCGTCACCGCCGAGGACATCAAGTTCAGCATCGAGCGTCAGGTGAACCCCCAAAGTCCCAAGCGCGCCCTCTACTACCGCCGCCACCAGTGGGAGACCGTAGACAAGATCGAGGTGGTGGACGACCACACCCTGCGCATCACCACCAAGAAGCCCTGCTCCCCGTTCATCCACTTCCTGGCCGACCGCAACTCCTTCATCATCCCCCGCGAGCTCGTCGACCCAAGCACCGACGACATGAACGCCGACAACAAGATGGTGGGCTCAGGCCCCTTCATCCTCGACGAACTGAAGGCGCTGCAGAAACTGCGGGTCGTGCGCAACCCCAACTGGTTCGCTGCCGATGACAACCCGGAGAACATGGGAACGCGGCGCCCCTTCCTGGACGCTGTGGAGATCTCCTATCCCCCGGAAAGCGACAGCGTGGTGGAGACCGCGTTCAAGACCAAGCAGGTGGACGCTGCCGGCTTCACGGACCAGGGGAACCTCTACCGGGTGATGGAAGAAGTCGCCGGTGTCGAGCTGGGGGAGATCGGGACCTCGGGAGGCCTGGCCTCCGCCCTGCTCATCGACCGGCCTCCCTTCAACGACGTCCGAGTGCGCAAGGCAGTCAACCAGGCCCAGGACCGGCACGCCCTGGGCGAGCAGATGTACCCGGCCGCCGCCGGCCATCCCAGAGTCCTGCTCAGCGGCACCATCTGCTGGCCCGTCGTGCGCTGGGCCATCCCTCAGGACAAGCTCGCCACCTACCCCGGCTATCGCTTCGGCCCCGGCGAGCGGGACGCAGACATCGCCGACGCCCGCCAGCTCTTCGAGGCAGCCGGCGGTCGCGACGGAGTGGGCCCCATCAACATCCTTTTCTCCACAATCCCACCTACCATCTCGCAGAAGGTACTGCCCCAGGTCGTACGGCAGTTGGAGCAAAACCTGGGCGCCGAGATCCAGACCGCAGTCGACCAAACCGGCTACACGGAGATCATCGCCTGCCTTTCCCGCGCCATCGCCGGCGCTCCCGCGGAGGGCTGCGTCTTCACCTGGAGCTTCGACAACGGCTTCACAGACCTGGACGACTGGCTTTACTCCTACTTCCACACCGGAGGCGGCCTCAACTCCTACCCCCTGTCCGACGAGCTCGTTGACCAGTGGCTGGATGACCAGCGGGCAGAGTTCGACTACGAGAAGCGGCGTGAGATCGGGTGGAAGATCCAGGACCGGTTGCAGGCGGAAATTGTGCCCGGCTACCGCTACTTCAACGACATCGGGCGCAGCCTGCGCAGACCCTACACAAAGAACGCCCGCAACTGGCCGTGGTTCGGTCCCGCCTACTGGTTCGCCAACGTCTGGCTGGACAGCACCCACGCGGACTTTTCGGGCCGGCCGTCCTAGGGACAATGTAGCCGCGAAACTGCGCTCACACGCTCGGGGCTCCGGGACCACTCGGAGCCCCGAGTAGCGTCTCCACAGCCGCCTGCTGGATGCCGTGGCGCTCTGTCATTGCTTCGAAGATGCGGCCGTCCTGGGCCTCGGGTGCTTCGGCCCTTCGACTACGCTCAGGACAGGCAAGCTCAGCATGCCGTGGCCCTGCCCAGCGGCAACCCATTGGGCACCCTGAGCCTGTCGAAGGGCGCCCGGCATTCCCGTCCTCGCTCAGAGTGACAGAAGCGGGGAGTCCGAGACATACCCCCCGGCCCGGCCTTCTGAATTTGGGCCGTTCGGCCCTTTTCAGCCAACCGGGCCGTCCGTATGTTCATTCGCAGCAATCCCCGCCGGCCACCGGCCAGCGGAAGGCCTGCCTGCCGCCAGGCAGGCCGCCAGAGCCATTGGAAGGGGAACTCGATGAGCCTTTATCTCGACCTCAACAAGGACCTGACGCCAACTCAGGTCGCTCTCAAGGACGAAACCCACAAGTTCGCCGCCGAAGTACTGCGACCGGCCAGCGTGGAGCTGGACAAGATCGCCGACCCCGAGGACGTCATCAAGGAGGGCTCTCTTTTCTGGGAGACCCTGAAGAAGGCCTATGGCGCCGGCTATCACCTCCGCGGGTTTGACGAGTCCATGGGCGGCGCCAAGCTCGGCCCTCTGGAGGAGCACATCTTCTCGGAGGAGATAGCCTGGGGCAGCGCCGACTTCGCCATCGCCCTGGGCTGCGCCCCCTTCCCGTTCTCCTTCACCGCCACGGTGGCCGGCATGACCGGCAACCAGGCGCTCATGGATGAGATCGTCATCCCCTTCACCAAAGACCGGGAGGCAAAGTACATCGGCTGCTGGGCTATCACCGAGCCCCAGCACGGTTCCGACAGCCTGCTCTTCGGTACCGAGCAGTTTGCCACCCCTGAGGTGGCCTTCGACTTGACCGCCCGCTCGGACGGCGACGACTACGTGCTCAACGGCCAGAAGTCCTCATGGGTATCCAACGGCACCATCGCCACCCACGCTCTCACCTTCGTGGCGCACGATCGCTCGATGGGCCAGGGCGGCAGC
>Ga0214473_10009705_pt1 | contig 11364 bp, 9 predicted proteins | sample RVTome_7_FD_203509 | JGI IMG/M metagenome (GOLD analysis project Ga0214473, IMG submission 203509) | Soil microbial communities from uranium-contaminated site in the Upper Colorado River Basin, Wyoming, United States - RVT98D197 | ecosystem: Environmental > Terrestrial > Soil > Contaminated >...
GGCCGCAGCTCAACCTCTGGCCAAAAAAGATCAAAGCCGCCCTGGAAGCAGACCTGAATCGACAGGAAAAATTTGTGGCGGGATCGAAGCAGAGGAGTGACCCGGTGGAACAGTCTGATAAATTATCAGTCAGTCGATAAGGGCATAGACGCAAAAGACTAAATCCCTCCTTCCCGCCTTTTATCAAAGGGAGTCCCGCGTTTCGCTCCCTCCCGCGTGCGAGGCAATGCTCGGTGAGTTTTCCCTTGCCGGGGCCAGAGGAAAGTGGTATGAAGATAGGGAAATTCTCTGGTTGGATTCTAGAGAGGCCGCTGGATGCAGAAGGAGGACGAAGGAATGAATGCAGGCGATCGAGTGAAGTTCCAATTCGGGGGAAAAGAAAAGGAGGGGGTGGTATTCAAGATCTTCCCCAAGAAAGTCTACCTGAAGGTCGATTTCCCCCACCACCCCGCGAAACTCGTGATCCGGACGCTCGCCGAACTCGAAGGCAAGGGTCCGGCACCGAAGAAGAAAAAGAAGAAAGAAAAAGAGAAAAAGGAAAAAACCCAGCGGCAGGAGGAGAAAAAGGGCGAGGAGGAGAAAGAATAAGCCCCTCAAGAGGGACGAGTCCTTTTTTAATCGGGGGGAATCTTATCACCGGGCGCCGGGTCTGTCGCCGGGGCCGTATTTTTCTCCCGACGCTGGCGAAAATGGCGCCGGAGGAAGTAAATGCCCAACGCCGCCGCGATGAGGATTTGAGCAGACACACAGATGATGAGGAGAGTAATCGCCGTCATAGCATAATTTTCGGGCGCGGGCGCAAACGTGGCCGATGGCCTTCTGACGATGTCAGAAGGTAACGGAGAAGGATTGAAATTCCCCCTGGTACTCCTCGGGTTGAACGATGACCTCCGTAACACGGGCGCCAGGAGGTCCCTGACGGCACCACTGGATCATCGCCTCGACGTCCTCTTCTTCTCCCTCGAACAGTGCGGCCACAGATCCATCGGGAAGATTGCGAACCCACCCGGCAACTCCGCCTTTGCGAGCTTCCCGCTGGGTATAATAGCGGAAGCTCACACCCTGAACAATCCCTTTGATGATCAGCTTGGCACGAGCTTTAGCCATTCGACATCACCGCGTTTCCTGTTTCAGCATCTTTAAAAATTCATCCTCTGTGATGATCGGAACACCCAGGGCTTCCGCCTTCCCGTATTTGGAGCCCGGGTCCTCTCCCGCCACCACATAATGGGTCTTGTTGCTTACGGAAGAAGAAACCCCTCCTCCCATCGACTCAACCTTTGACTCGGCCTCTTCGCGGCTCATGGTCTTAAGCGCGCCGGTGAAAACGAAGGACTGGCCTGCCCACTTCTTACTCCCGGGCTGAGGCCGGAAAGGATATTCGACCCCCCGCTCTTTGAGCTTCTGAATGACTCTTTGATTTCCCCTCTGCTGGAAAAATTTGACGATCGAGGAGGCGATTTCATCCCCGATCCCGGTGATGGTCTTCAGCTTTTCCAATGAGGCCTGGGAGAGGTCCTCCAGGGTGGAGAACTCCCGGGCGAGAAGTTTGGCGATATGCTCGCCGACGTGAAGGATTCCCAACGAGTAAATCAGGCGGTCCAGCGTGGTCTTTTTGCTTTTTTGAATGGCGGCTAAGATATTTCCGCCCAATTTATCACCCATGCGCTCCAGCGTGAGCAGGTCTTCGAGCGTCAAGGCATAAAGATCCGCATAATCTTTGATCAGGCCACGGTCCACGAGCTGTTCGATGATCTTCTCCCCCAGACCCTCGATATTCATCGCATCCCGCGAGGCGAAATGGACGATCGTCTCCTTTACCCTTGCCGGACAGGCGCTATTCGTGCAATAGGCAACGGCCATCTCCTCATCTTTGCCTTTTCCTCTTTTGGGTTTTTCCACGTCAGACCCGCAGACGGGACACTTGTCGGGCAGGCGGAATTTCTTTTCTTTGCCGGTACGTCTCTCGGGGATTACCTTCACGACTTCCGGGATCACATCTCCGGCTCGCTGAACGACTACGGTGTCCCCGATCCGGACATCTTTCCGATCGACCTCGTCCTGGTTGTGCAGAGTGGCACTGCTGACGGTTACCCCTCCGACACGGACAGGCTCCAGGACCGCCGCGGGGGTCAAAGCCCCGGTCCTTCCGACATTGACGACAATATCCAGGATTTTGGTGGTCACCTGCTTGGGCTTGAATTTATAGGCCAGGGCCCAGCGCGGGCTGCGGGCGATGGTTCCGAGGCGCTCTTGCAGACGGATGGAATTCACCTTGATGACCACCCCGTCGATCTCGTAGGGGAGCTTCTCCCGGGATTCATCCAGCTCCTGATGAAACTCGAGGGCTTCTTCAATTCTGCGGCACTGCTTCCGGTTGGGGTTCACTTTGAGGCCCCAGTGATGAAGACTTTCGAGAAGTTCCCACTGGGTTTCGAAGGATTGGCCGAAGACCTGGCCCACGCCGTAGCAGAAAATGTCGAGGGGGCGCTTGGCGGTGATGAATGAATCGAGCTGGCGGAGTGATCCGGCGGCGGCGTTGCGGGGGTTGGCGAAAAGGGGTTCTCCGTTTCGTTCCCTCTGTCGATTCAGTTCCTGAAAAGATTTTAGGGGGAGGTACACTTCCCCCCGTGCTTCCAGGCGGGATGGCAGAGGTTTTTCTTTCCAGGGGATCAAGGATAAGGGGATGGATTTGACGGTCTTGAGATTCTGGGTAACGTTTTCTCCCACGAAACCATCCCCCCGGGTGGCCCCGGTGATAAAGTGGCCCCCCTCGTAGATCAGCTCTACGGCCACTCCGTCCATCTTTAGCTCGGTGCAGTACTCGACATCCCCGCTAGTTTGGAGGAAGCGTTTCACCCGGGCATCAAATTCCTTGACCTCTTCCGCTTCAAAAGCGTTGGCCAGGCTGAGCATCGGGAGGGTATGCCGGACCTCTTCGAATTTTTCCAGAGGGGGCGCACCGACCCTCTGGGTGGGGGAGGTGGGAGTTTTAAGTTGAGGGAACTGCCCTTCCAGGTTTTCCAGCTCCCGCATGAGCTGGTCGTATTCGTAGTCAGAGATAACGGGATCGTCAAGAACGTAATACCGGTAATTGTGGTAGTTGATCTCTTCCCGAAGCTTATCGATTCTTTTCTTGGCCTGTGCTTCGTTCATTCTTGAATTCCTTTGCCACAGAGAACACAGAGATCACAGAGGTTAATTTATGCAACAAAAAATGGATTTTCCAAATATAAGTGAAAAGAATTTTTTCCGGCTCACTTTTAGGCATTTTAGGCACTTTAGCGCACTTTGAGCATTTTTTATCTATTCATTCTCCGTGGTCTCGGTGTACTCGGTGGCTAATTTTGCCTTCAGGGCCGCGACGAGGCCGAAACAGCCGCTGAGCATCATGTCCCCGTATGGCGCGGCCATATAATAACCCAGTCCCTCAGCGAGAGAGCGCTGGGGGCCCGTAATGGCGATGAAACGGTACCCTTTTTTTCTGGAGAAGCCCGGGTCAACGGCGCAACCATGTCCGCCACCCTGGAAGATCTCCTCATTGGAGATGCGCTTCTGGGGAAAGCGGTCCAGGATCGATACGAGCTTTTCGCGGGTCAACCGGCCGGTGTGGTGTTCAAAGATTCCCCATGTGCGCTCGCCCTGTATGAGCGCTCCCAGGGTATGCTGATTGCCCAGGTTCACCGCGATAAAGCCGTCCTCCTGCTTTTGAGCTGCTGCGGGATCGCAGAGGATTCCCCATATGGCGGCCGCACAGGTATCCATGACAGCGGCCCCCGGGACATCCTTCTGCACAGCGACCATCCGGGTCATGTAGGATGGCGGGTCAAAGTAGATCAGGTCCTGGAGACGGCCCCCCGCGGCGAGGAATTTTTCCCAATAATGAAAACGAAAACGGCGGTTGCTTCCCCCGGGGTTGAAGCCGTGGTCCTGAACGGCAATGGCATGGGTTTGGGGAAGGTTGATCCGGAAAAGCGCGAGTGCTTTCCGTAGCGAAACGAGGTCCACGTCGCTCAGGTGAATCGAATGGGTTCCCTTGGGAGGTCGGCCGGTGATTTGAATCCCACGCCTGCGGACTTCCTCCAGGTTATCGTGAAAAGTCAAAGCAGCCAGTTCTGTGGCGTAGACCTTCAATCCCGTTTGGAGATGTTTTTCAACGGCGGAAGAGCATGGACCCCCGCCCATGGTATTGCCGGCGAGGTAGATATTTCTTCTGGAAGCGGTTGCTTCATATATTTTCTGGGCGATGATTCGGGTAGGGGAGGGGAGGATCATCTGCACGCAATTCTCCATGGGCATCCCCTCCTGGTAAAGAAGAATGTCCTGGGTTCCACTCCCGACGTCGATGGCCAGAATCTCTCTTGGGACCTTCATTCCCTTCTCCGGGCCTTCCCCTGGCAACGCGCTGCTTCTTAAAAAATTAACATGTTCTGCGGGAATGTTCAAGCGAGTTGGCTTTCTTCGCTATGTTGTAAGCAGGCTGGGTGACACTTGTTGAGGATAATCCCCGGGCTGACCCATAATGCCTTTGCTCGACGGCCACCACCGTGACGGGGCTCGGGGGCCAAGGTGGTGAGCGCCGGCAGCCTCGGCCGGGCGGAAACAGGACCAAAAGATAAAACCATCTTTCCGTCGGAGGCGGCGGGGTGCATCTTCCCGCCCCATCTACGGAGAAACCACTGCCTCAGGATGCCAATCCCGCTTAGAGCGGGACTTGGCCCCCGAGCCCTGTGAGCCGCTAGAAATTATGAGACCAACATCCGAGACTCGGCGCTGGAGATCCGGCACAGGATTGCCGCCGTTTGCCGCTAGAACAGTGACTCTTCAAGAAAAGGGAGGAAGGAGGAGAATCGGTTGACGCTGAAAAAAGGAGAAGGTATGATGACCGAAGTCGAGTGGAGCCTCCATGGTCAAAAATCAAGACGTTTTCCATTCTCTTTTCAACCCTCGCTCCGTGGCCGTGATCGGGGCCTCGGAAAATCCAATGAAGATGGGCCATCAGTGTCTCCTCAGCCTTAGCGGAAGTGCCTTCCCGGGCCCGATCTACCCCATCCACCCCCAGGCGAAGGAGATTCTGAGGATGCGGTCATATCCGGGATTAAGCGATGTTCCCGGGGAAGTTGATTTGGTCATCCTGGCGATTCCGGCATCCGAAGTTATCCCGACTTTACAGTCCTGCCGGGCGAAGGGGGTCCGGGGAGCGGTCATCATCACGGCCGGTTTCCGGGAGATTGAAGACCCAAAGGGGGAACGACTCCAAAAGGAGATGGCCCTCGTTGCCAGCCGGGGAGGAATCAAGATCATCGGGCCCAACACCTTCGGCTTGGTCAACGTCCACGCCCGCCTGAATGCTTCCTTCACGCCCCTTTTCTCCCGCCTGAAACCGGGGTCGATATCTCTGGTCGGCCAGAGCGGGGGAGTTTCCCACATCATCGCTTACCAGGCGATCAATGAAGGAGTGGGCCTGAGCAAGGTCGTAGGCCTCGGGAATCGTTGCCATGTGGATTTTGCGGACCTTCTGCCTTTTCTGGAGAAAGATCCCGAGACCCGCTGCATCATCCTTTTTATCGAGGGCCAGGATAACCCCAGGGATTTGATCTCGGCGGTAAGAAAAGTTGCCCGCAAAAAGCCGGTTATCGCCATGAAGGCCGGGCGATATGAGGAATCCTGGAAAGCGGCCCAATCGCACACCGGGTCAATGGCCGGACGCTATGGCCTTTACGAGGCTTCCCTGAGGCAAGCGGGAGCACTTGTGGTGCAGGATCCCGGAGAGCTTTTGGACGTGGCCAAAATTCTAACGATTCTCCGGCCGCCTTCGGGGAGAAACGTGGCGGTGATGTCTTTTCAAGCCGGTCCGGGGATTTTATTGACGGACGCTATCGTTGAACATGGGCTGCGCATCGCTCGCTTCTCTCCGCCGACGCAAGAACAGTTAAACCGGCTTCTGCCCCCCCTGACCATTCGCACGAACCCCGTGGATATTGCCTTTGCCCAGAATGAATCCCTTTTTGAGGGATCGTTAAAATTGATTTTAAATGATAAAAACGTAGATGTCCTCGTGATTTTCCTGCTGCACCATCCTTTTATGGACCTGAGGCGGGTTATACGCCCGGTACTCAGACAGAGGCAGCTTTCGAAAAAACCCGTTATTCTTGGGGTCAACGCTCTCCACGGGTCTATCGATGAGGAAGTTGCCGAGCTGGAAACGGCAGGGATCCCGGTCTATTCCCTTCCCGACCGGGCCATTCGGTCGCTGAGAGGTTTGATTGCCTACGGAGAGATGTTCAAAAAAAAGGCGGTTAGGTTACGAGTTCCGGGTTAAGAAAGGTCTAATTCGGGCAAATTGAATTTTTCACTCCTCACGCCTCACTGCTTTCTATGGGTAGATGGGTACGTTGTCGATTCCCAGAGATTCCTCAAGGCCGAGCATTAGATTCATGCATTGGACTGCCTGACCGGATGCGCCTTTAACCAGGTTGTCGATCGCTGAAATCAGGATCAACCGGTTGTTCCTCTTATCCACTCTCAAGCCGATGTCGCAATAATTGGACCCGAGCACATCCCCGGTCGCGGGCAGAAGATCGGATGGGTGCAGGCGGATGAATCTCTCCCCCGCATAAAAGGTACGGTAGAAGTCCAGAATTTCCGTTTCGGAAAGCGGTTTTTTGAGGGAGGCGTAGATTGTGGATAGAATGCCCCTTTTCATCGGCACCAGGTGGGGGGTGAAGGTGATGACCACCTTCTCGCCGGCCACCCGGCTTAACTCCTGCTCCATCTCCGGCGTGTGCCGGTGTTCAGCGACCTTGTAGGCCTTAAAGTTCTCGCCGACCTCGGCAAAGAGGGAGGAGAGGACTGCGGACCGCCCCGCCCCCGTGACCCCGGACTTGGAATCGGCAATGATCGTGCGGTGGTCGATAACCTTATGCCGCAGGGCCGGCGCCAGAGCCAGGATAACACTCGTAGGGTAGCAGCCGGGGTTGGCGACCAGCGAAGCTTTTTTTATTTCTTCCCGATGAAGCTCCGGAATTCCGTAAACCGCGTCCTTAAGCAGCGCCGGGGCGGTGTGGGCTTCGTACCATTGCTCGTATACTTTGGGGTCGGACAGGCGAAAATCCGCGCTCAGGTCCACCACTTTCATGCCCTTCTGGATAAGCCCGGGGACCACTTCCATCGCGGCCTTGTGGGGGAGGGCGGTGAAGACGAAATCGCACGACTTGGACAAGGTTCCAACGTCTAAAGCCTGGCAAACGAGGTCGGTTTCGTTCATGACGGACGGGAAGACCTTCCAGATGGGTTGGCCCGCGTACCGTTCCGAGGTCAGCGTAGTCATCTTAATTTGGGGGTGTCTGAGGAGCAAACGTACCAGGTCCAGGCCCGTGTAACCCGTTGCTCCGACTATGCCAACGCGCATCATGGTGATTCTCCGTTTTCTTGATAGTATAGGAATTTCCTTTTTGGACACGGATGAATTCGGATGGTCAGGATCGGCGAAAGAAAATGATTATCTGTGTCCATCTGTGAAAATCTGCGTCCTATTAAATTTACAGAATTTTGATAAAAAAAAGGAAGGCCCGGGGGCCTTCCTTTCTGGTTCAAAGATCGATTACCGCTTGGAGTATTGGAATCTCTTCCGGGCCCCCTTCTGGCCATACTTTTTGCGCTCTTTGACCCGCGAATCTCGGGTGATGAGCCCCGCCTTTTTAAGGACCTCGCGGAATTCAGCCTTTATGATCAAAAGCGCTCGAGTGATCCCGTGCCGGATGGCCCCCGCCTGGCCTTTGATCCCTCCTCCTTTAACGGTTACGGAGATATCAAACTGCCCGACGGTTCCGGTGATCTCGAGGGGCTGGGAAACCATCACCCTGGCTGTTTCCAAAGAAAAATAATTTTCCAGTTCATCCTCGTTTACGGTAATCTTACCCGCGCCGGGTTTCATCCACACCCGGGCGATGGAAGATTTTCTTTTGCCGGTTGCATAGAATGTCTTCTCAGCCATCTTCCTCTTCCTTTACGCTAAAGCTTCCGGTTGCTGCGCTTGGTGGGGATGCGTTTCACCGCTGTAGACTTTCAGTTTCTTCAGGAGCTTTCGGCCCAATTTATTCTTGGGGAGCATGCCTTGAACCGCCATGGTGATCAGCCGTTCGGGCTTTTTCTGCATCATTTTTTCGGCGCTGATCGACTTCAAACCGCCGGGATACCCGGAATGGTGAATGTAGAGCTTTTCTTTCCATTTGTTCCCCGTCAGAGCAACCTTATCGGCATTCACCACGACGACGAAGTCCCCCGCGTCCACATGGGGCGTAAAGATGGCCTTATGCTTTCCCCTCAGGAGAACCGCCACGCGGGTTGCCAGCCGCCCGAGCGTCTTCCCTTTGGCGTCCACCAGGTGCCACTTCCGTTCGACCTCTCCCTTTTTGGCCATTTGAGTTGCCATCGAAAAACCTCTCTTTAAAGGTAAAAAAGTATTATAATGAATTCGAATTAATATGTCAAAAGAAAAAGGGAACGCGGTAATGGGCTAAACGGCCCGGGGCCGAAAATCATCGGGAAATTGAATCAAAACACCTCCTTGATGCATCTTAATATTTATGGGAAAAAAAGACAAACAAACCGTTACCTTGCCCATTGCGGGGATGAGCTGCGCGTCCTGTGCTGCCAGGATTGAAAAAGGACTGCGCAACCTTTCCGGGATCAAAGAAGCCAACGTGAATCTGGCCACGGAGAAGGCTGTGGTTACTTTTGACCCCCAGGTTCTCAACGAGGAGAGCCTGGTTCGGACCATCGAAGACCTGGGGTACAAAGTCTCCCTGCCCGAGAATAAGGCGGAAAAGATGGTTATTTCCGTGGGGGGGATGACTTGCGCCGCCTGCGTACGCAAGGTGGAGAAAGTGCTGGCCGCCCTGGATGGGGTCTCGGAGGCCAGCGTAAATCTGGCCACGGAAAAGGCCACGGTGCTCTACCAGTCTGGACTTCTGGGAAAAGCGGATTTTCGCAAGGTCATCGAAGACCTTGGGTACGAGGTCCGCGGCTTCGATGAAATCCTTGCCGACCAGGAAAGGGAGGCAAGGGCGGAGGAGATCCGGCGGCAGAAGCGGAAATTCGTCTTCAGCGCCGGCCTTACCGCCGCGGTCTTTATCGGGAGTTTCCCGGAATGGTTCCCCTGGTGGCCGAAGGTTCTCAGAGAACCCATCACCCTTTTTATTCTCACTACCCCCGTACAGTTCTGGGCCGGCTGGCAGTTTTACCGCGGGTTCTGGTCGGCCCTGAAGCACCGTACGTCGGACATGAATACTCTCATCGCGGTGGGGACCTCGGCCGCATACATCTACAGCACCGTCGCCACATTCTTTCCAGGGGTATTCAAGGCCTATGGCTTGAATTTGGGGGTTTATTATGACACGGCGGCAATGATCATCACCCTCATCCTTCTGGGCAAGATGCTCGAAGCCATCGCCAAAGGGCACACTTCCGAGGCGATCAAACGGTTGATGGGCCTCCGGGCCAAGACGGCCCGTATCATCCGTGAGGGGGTGGAGCTGGATATCCCGGTGGAGGAGGTCCGTCAGGGGTATTGGGTCGTCGTCCGTCCCGGCGAGAAGATTCCGGTTGATGGGATCGTTCGCGAGGGCCTCTCGGCGGTGGATGAATCCATGTTGACCGGAGAGAGTATCCCGGTGGAGAAACGCCCGGGGGACCGGGTCATGGGCGCGACGATCAACAAGACGGGCTCTTTTAAATTCGAGGCTACGAAGGTGGGCAAAGAAACGGTATTGGCCCAGATTATAAAACTTGTGGAGGAAGCCCAGGGCTCAAAAGCTCCGATTCAGAGGTTGGCTGACCGGGTGGCGAGTATTTTCGTTCCTACCGTGATCCTGATCGCTCTGGCCACTTTTGTCATCTGGCTGATCTTCGGGCCTTCGCCCGCTTTCACTTTTGCGCTTCTGAATTTCGTCGCCGTCCTCATCATCGCCTGCCCTTGCGCCATGGGACTGGCCACTCCGACGGCCATTATGGTCGGCACCGGGCGGGGCGCCGAGAACGGCATTCTCATCAAGAGCGGGGAAAGCCTGGAGACGGTTCATCGGGTAACGACGATCGTCTTCGATAAGACCGGAACGCTCACTCAGGGGAAGCCTGAGGTCACGGATGTTGCAGCGGCCGATGGTTTCAAAGAAGAGCAGGTGCTCTCGTGGGCGGCCTCGGTGGAGAAGGGGTCCGAGCATCCCCTGGGGGAGGCCATTGTCCACGCCGCGAAAGAGAAAGGTATGCAACTTTCAGCAGTGGAGGCATTTGAAGCCATTCCCGGGCAGGGAGTGAAAGCCAGTATCGATGGACAACACTTACTATTGGGGAATCTCCGGCTAATGGAGGATAACGGCGTGCAGGCAGACGGGCTTTGGGACAGGCTTGAGAAGTTGGCCGGGGAAGGAAAAACGCCGATGATCGTCGCCCTGGACGGCCGGGCCGCAGGGGTTGTGGCCGTGGCCGACACGCTCAAACCCAACACCCGGGAGGCGGTGGAAACTTTGCACCGCATGGGTTTGGAAGTAATCATGATCACCGGGGACAATGAGCGCACAGCCAAGGCGGTCGCATCTCAGGTCGGGATCGACCGGGTCCTGGCCGAAGTTCTTCCCTGGGAAAAAAGCCAACAGGTGAAAAAATTACAGGAAGAAGGAAAAGTGGTGGCCATGGTCGGCGATGGCATCAATGATGCTCCGGCCCTGGCCCAAGCTGACGTGGGCATCGCCATCGGGACCGGCACGGACGTGGCCATAGAATCTTCAGACATTACCCTTATAACGGGCGACCTGCGCGCCGTAATCGCCGCCATCCAATTAAGCAAGCGAACCATCCGCACGATCAAACAGAACCTGTTCTGGGCCTTCATCTACAATATTTTAGGAATTCCCATCGCCGCCGGGATCCTCTATCCCTTCTGGGGTATCCTTCTCAATCCCATGATTGCCTCCGCAGCCATGGCGATGAGCTCCGTCTCCGTCGTCAGCAACTCCCTCCGCCTGAAACGCTTCCATCCGAAAATTTGAAAATACGCCCTCTCCCTTGAGAGACTGTGTCGCAATTCGTCGTGCCCGCCCTGCACCAGTCCCGCTCGGAGCGGGATACAGGGCCCGCGTAGGCGGGCATCCAGGAAAATGAAATTATTCAATCCCGCTCAGAGCGGGACTGGATTCCGGCTTTCGCCGGAATGACGGCTCTTTTTCCTAATTACGACACAGTCTCTGACGGGAGAGAGCCAGGGTGAGGGTGACGAAATTCGCAAAGCGTCGTTATTCCCGCCCCCAGTTTTCCGCCACTAAGATTGTGCGGCGGGGAGAGCGATGGGTGAGGAATCCCGGGCAG
>Ga0214473_10009706_pt1 | contig 11363 bp, 8 predicted proteins | sample RVTome_7_FD_203509 | JGI IMG/M metagenome (GOLD analysis project Ga0214473, IMG submission 203509) | Soil microbial communities from uranium-contaminated site in the Upper Colorado River Basin, Wyoming, United States - RVT98D197 | ecosystem: Environmental > Terrestrial > Soil > Contaminated >...
CGAGGTATCAGATACCGCGTGGTTTGACGCAAGGCCTCGTCGCAGAGGGCAAGAAGAGGAGTCTTTTCCTCCGATGGCAGTTTGTTCGGGGTGCGATTGCGACCGGAGGCCTCCAGAAAAAGGAGCGGGCAATAGTTGACGATCAGGAACCGTTGAAAGAAGTGCTGCGGCGTTTTGAAGCGCTCCCGCGCCCAGCCCCAGAGTCTTAACCCGCTGACTTCGCTTCGTGGACAGGCCCATCCCAGGATCGGCCTCTGGGGGTGCTCGCGCGCAGGTTTTCGGATTTCCGCCCGAATGGCCAGCCAATCGCGCACTGCGTTCACCTCGCCGAAGGGCACGCCCGTCTGGGCCATGCCCCAGGGCCCGGGGTTCATCCCAACGAACACGACCTCGCGCGGCGACCGGCCGAATCGGCGCAGGTATTCGTGATGGGCGTCCCGCGCATACACGAGCGGGTGGTAGACGTGCGTCACCGGCGGCCCGAAGCGAAACCGCCGAAGCCGCCGCGATAGTTCATCCGCGATACGACACAAGGGATTCGTCATGGTGGATGGGGCATCGACCTTTACGCCACCTTGATTATCCCTATTATGCGGCCACGTGATTCCCGATGCACGCCGCGCCCGTGAACGTAAGAGAGCGGCGACCGCGCCTTGGGCCGCTTGGACGCCGAATGCCGACCACCCGACTTCAGATCGTATATTTCGTACTGGGCGGGTTCTTTCTGACCAATGCGTTGCTAGGCGAGTTGACCGGCGGAAAGCTGTTCGCGCTGTCACCGCCGGCCGTGTTCGGTTTTCTTCCCGGGGAGATCGTGCTTTCCATCGGCGTCATTCCCTGGCCCATCGTGTTCATCACTACCGACCTGATCAACGAGTATTTCGGGAAGATCGGCGTTCGCAAGCTGACCTATCTGGCGGTGGGCATGATCGTCTACGCTTTTTTGGTATTGTTCGCGGCGATCCAGGTTGGGGCGTGGGAGAAGTCGCCCGTCTCTTCCGAGGTGTTCCAAACGGTGTTCGGTCAGTCGATGTGGATCATCGTCGGGTCGATCACCGCGTTCCTGATCGCCCAACTGGTGGACGTGGTGCTGTTCACGACGTTCAAAAGGTGGACCGGCGCCCGGCTGTTGTGGCTTCGAGCGACAGGGAGCACGATCATCAGCCAACTGGTGGATACGTTCATCGTGGGCTTCATCGCCTTCGTGATCCCGGGAAAGCTCTTGTTCACCGAGTTTCTGCGGCTGGGGGCAGGGAACTATCTGTTCAAGCTGACCGTGGCGATTCTCATTACCCCTGTTATTTATCTGGCTCACGGGATGATTGATGCGTATTTGGCGGGCGACGCCGTTCCTCCGGGGAGTGCTTCTCCTTCGACGAAGTCGGCGTCATCAACGGCGTCTAGCGTTCCACCATCATCGTGATGTGAAATCGCATGGAAATTCTACATTGGCTGATGGATGTCTTCGTCCACCTCGACGACCATCTGGCCGGAATCATTGAACAGTACGGGACCTGGACCTACGCGATTCTCTTCCTGGTGATCTTCGCGGAGACGGGAGTCGTGGTGACGCCGTTCTTGCCGGGTGATTCGCTGCTGTTTGCAGCCGGGGCCTTGGCGGGCAGCGGAGCGATGAATCCGCTCGTTCTGTTCCTTCTCTTGTCGATTGCCGCCGTCGTCGGCGACACGGTGAATTACGGGGTGGGTCAGTTTCTGGGGAAGAAGTTGATCCAAAGTCAGAAACGTCGTTGGATCAACCAAGCGCATCTCGATCGGACGCACGCGTTTTTCGAGAAATACGGCGGAAAGACGATCATTCTGGCGCGCTTCGTGCCGATCGTGCGGACGTTTGCGCCCTTCGTCGCCGGTCTGGGAGCCATGACCTATCCCCGGTTTATCGCCTACAACATGATCGGAGGAGTATTGTGGGTCGGGGGATTCGTCGGGGCGGGCTATTGGTTCGGGGGACGACCGTTCGTCCGCGACAACTTTTCGCTGGTCATCCTTGCAATCATCGTAATCTCGGTTCTCCCGGCCGTCGTGGAATACATCCGCCATCGGCGGGGGACCGCCGCGTCAGAATGAGCCAAGCCACTTACAGGGAAACGATCCAATCGGCCACGGCGTCGAATCCCTCTTCGCGCACGGCCGACACCTTCCAGAACGGACGATCCTTGCCCAGAACCCCGCGAAGCTGGGCCTCCGTCGCGTCGGCCCCGTGAAGGTCGCACTTGTTGAGTACGATGCCTTCCGCGATTTCCATGATGCCGGCCTTCAGGAACTGAATCGCGTCGCCGCTGTCCGGCATGAGTAAGAGAAGCGTATGATCGGTTAATTCGCGGATGGCGACATCGGATTGACCCGCCCCGACGGTCTCGACGAGCACAAAATCGATGCCGAAGCCGCGGAGAATCTCGACCACGTCTCGGCAGCGCGGGGCCAGTCCCCCGGCCGCGCCGCTGGAGGACAGGCTGCGAATGAAGAACTCCGCGTCCGGTTCGCCGGTCATCATCCGCAAGCGGTCCCCCAGCAGCGCTCCGCCGGTGACGGGACTGCTGGGATCGACGGCGACCACGGCCACCTTGTGTCCGCGCTGCCGCAGGTGGCGGCCGAGCTTGCCGATGAAAGAGCTTTTGCCGACGCCGGGCGCGCCGGTGACGCCGATGATTTTTCCGTCTCCGGCGGGCGGGACAAAGCCTTTCAAATCCTGCTCCCGGACGACGGCGGTGATGAGTTGGGCCAGCGATCGCGCATCGCCCTGGGCGTAAGCGTCCGTGAGTTGCTTGACGTCCCAGGCCGTTCGCTTTCCCGCCAGGGCGCGCAGTGTTTCGATGATTTTGTCGAGCGACGAGCCGGGGTTGAAGATTTCCGCCACGCCGATTTCCTTGAGTTTGTCGTAATCCGTAACCGGCACGATGCCGCCGAGCACCAGGGCGATGTGGTTGATACGCAACTCCTTCCGCAGGCGCACCAGTTCCGGCATGACCGTCATGTGCGCTGCGGATAGCAGGCTGACGCCGATGACGTCGACGTCCTCCTGCAAGGCGGCGAACATGGTGGCCCCGCACGTCTGCCACAGCCCGGTGTAGATGACCTCGATGCCGGCGTCGCGAAAGGAGCGGGCGAGGACCTTGACGCCGCGATCGTGGCCGTCCAGACCGATTTTGGCGAGAAGCACGCGGGGGGGGAATGCCTTTGAGTTCATGCCGCTTAACTTTCCAATGGAAATCAATTGCTGGATTCACTTAACGAATCTTTTTTCAGTCCAACGGGAGGCCAAGGAATTCGTCAAGTCCGTCAGTACCTGGTCATAGTCGATTCGACTTGAACGTGCCATTCAGAAATTCACCCACAAGGCCTCTCGACGAATCTTTTTGATGGAATGACAGTTTTTGGCAGGCGCGTCGTGCCTTTTCCAATCACTATACAACTCGTCCATCACCTTGCACCGATAGCCCGAAATAGCCACTTTCGCCTTACACTTGTGTAGCTGTCGCGCGAGTTGCCGGTGATCCATCTCGCTCATCTCGAACCCGTAGGCCTTGGCATCGCCGCGCGTGCTGTGCAGGTAAGGCGGATCGCAGTAAAATAAGGTGTTGTGGTCGTCATAAAGCCGGATGGCGTCCAGCGCCGGGCGGTTTTCGATTTGAACCCGCAACAGGCGATCCGCGATGTCGGGCAGCCTGTGAACGCTGTTCAGCCAGCGGGACACGACGCCGGACATTCCGGATCGGCTGGTGTTCTTGCAGTTCGCCCAGCGTCCGAGGGTCGCCGTTTGGGCCAGGCCCGTTCGCGCCTGTCGGGCGCGGACAAAAAAGCGACGGGCCCGCTCGACATCCGCAAGTTCGTCGCCCGGTTCGTATAGGGCGCGGTAAAACTCCTCCCGTGAGAATGGCGTCAAGGCCACCTGCTGAACGAACTCGTCGGGGGCATCGCGCAACACACGAAAGAATTTGGCCAGTGCGCCGTCCAGATCGTTGACCGTTTCGACCGGGGAGGGCTCTCGGTTGATGAGCACCGCGGCCGACCCCGCAAAAGGCTCGCAATAATGATGGCACTGGGGTAGCAACGGCAGGAGCCATTCAAGATGATTATGTTTGCCACCGTACCAGCCGAATGCAATGAGCTTTCGCGATGATGCCCGCTTGGCATCGTTACAAGAAGACGAAGCAAGTCCGAAAGATGGTTGCGACGGGTCGCGAAGAAAGATGGGCGATAGGCGGCGTCCTCCCGGTAAGCGCCGCGCCGCGGATACGGATCGTGCCATCGAATGGGCTCCTTCGCCAACGATGCCGCTGGCGTCTTTCCGGACCTGCCGTGTATATTACAAGCCGAGAGAACCTACGGCAATCATAGATGAGTCAAAACACCCCGAATGAATGAGCCCAAAGAACCTTCGTTCATCCCCACGCCGCGAACCACGGTTCGGCGCATTCCCGCGCGGGGCGTGTATGACCGTGAAACGATCTACGCCATTCTTGATGAGGCCTTGATCTGCCATGTGGGCTTCGTGGACGACGGCCAGCCCTTCGTCATTCCCACGATCCACGCCCGGCGCGGCGATCATCTGATCCTGCACGGCTCGCATGGCAGCCGGATGCTCAACGTGCTCGCCGCGGGCGCGCCGGCCTGCATCACGGTCACGCTGCTCGACGGCCTGGTACTGGCGCGATCCGTCTTTCACCACAGCATGAACTATCGCTCGGTCGTCCTCTTGGGGCAGGCGACGGAGATCACGGATCGAGAGGCCAAGCTCGACGCCCTTCACGTGTTGGTGGAACGGATCGTTCGCGGGAGATGGGCGGAGGCCCGTCCGCCGTCCGACGGCGAACTTGACGGCACGATGGTGGTGTCCTTTCCGCTAAACGAGATGTCCGCGAAGATTCGGACCGGCCCGCCGAAGGATGAAGAAGAGGATTACGGTCTGCCCGCATGGGCGGGTGTCATACCAATGACACTACAGCCCGGGCCGCCGATCCCCGATCCGAAATTGAGTCCGCGGATCCCTATCCCAGGTTACGCGACGGCGTATTCGCGTGCCCATCGGAGTGCAGACTCCCCCTGAGAATCCCCGCAGGCCGACTTCTTCCTCGGACTGCTCAGAATCCTATCCTCGCGGCCCTTTGGGGCGCATGACGAAAAATAACGGAATGCTGGCCAGCATCATGCCCGTACCGAGCAAGTCGAGGGGATGCCCTCAGCAGAACCCCAGTTTCAGTCCGACGCCGCCCAGCGCCGCCAATCCCGCGATAATCTGCCATTTTCCCATTTTCAAGGTCTCCGTGGTTTTCGTATCACGCCTGTTTTTCCGAAACGCGGCTTCGATTCTACCAAATCACCGGCCGCCACCGCGATACGCGTCGATATTTTGACTTTCTATCGGCAATCAGGCAAAATGATTTGCCTTGGGGCGTCCATCGCCCTTGGCTAAGGAGCCTTTGCCATGATGCTGCACATGCTCAAGTCCAAAATCCATCAGGCCCGCATCACCGAGGCCGACGTCGAGTACGAAGGCAGCCTGGGCATTGATGAAGAATTGATGGAGGCCGTTGGATTATACCCCCACGAGAAAATCCTGGTGGCCAATATGAACAACGGCAGCCGACTGGAAACCTACGCCATTCCGGAGCCGTTCGGTTCGCGGCGGATCGTGCTCAACGGGGCGGCGGCGCGGCTGGGGTCCGCGGGCGATCGCATCATTATCATGTCGTTCTGTCAGATTTCGGAGGCCGAGGTCCATCAGGGACGCCACCAGCCTCGGTTGATCCGCCTGGACGAGCACAATGAGCCGGTGCAGCACCCATCGCGCTCACCGGGCGCCGAGGAAATCGCCTCGATGCTGGAAGCGTAAGCGGGTGCAGCCGGTTCTAACCCGATGCGCTTCCTGGTGATCGCTTCTGCCGTTCTTCGGCTCCGCGCGGTTCAGTCCCTTTCTTCTTTTTGAAAACCGGCGTCTTTACGTCATCTTGATACCTCCTTAGGATGCGCTAACACGTGAAGCGTCGAACGCAATCGGCTTCGAAAGCCGAGAAGGTCTGCCCTTGCGGTCGCGGCTCTGATTGGTGAGACGCTCTTATCATCGCGGATCGCAGTTCATGACGGAGGCATCGACCATTCAAAGCGTTTTTCTCACCGGAGCCACGGGTTTCGTCGGACGCAACGTCGTCCGCGAGCTCCTCGCCCGCGGCGTCAAACCGGTCTGCCTGGTCCGCGATTCGCGAAAGCTGTACCGTCAGCACCCAAACGTCCCGCCGGAGCGCTTCACCACCGTTGCCGGAAATCTGAGCGACCGCAGCGCCTTGCTAGAGGCCGCGTCGCAAAGCCAGGCGGCGATTCATCTGGTGGGCATCATTATCGCCCGGAGACTAAAGGGGCAGACGTTTCACGGCGTCCATGTTCAGGGGACGAAGAACGTTGTGAACGCCGTCCGGAACGCGGGGATCCGCCGTTACGTACACATGTCCGCGCTGGGTTCAAGGCCCGACGCGGTCTCCGCGTATCATCAGACAAAATGGCAGGCCGAGGAGTACGTTCGATCCAGCGGGTTAGAATGGACGATCTTCCGTCCGAGCCTGATCCACGGGCCGGAGGGGGAGTTCATGCAACTGATGAAACGGTTTGTCTGCGGACTCGTGCCGCCGGTCATACCCTACTTCGGCGACGGATCGGGGCGGTTGCAGCCGGTGTACGTGAAGGACGTGGCCTGCTGCCTGGTCGAATCGCTGTTCAAGAAAGAAGCGGTGGAACAAGTGATCCCGCTGGGCGGGCCGCGGGCCTATTCCTGGATCGAGTTTTACAATGCATGCCGCACGATGATTCCAGGGGCCAAGCGCTGGAAGCCGCTGAAATCCCTGCCGGTTCCCGTGGCCAAGCTCGCCGCCGCGTTGTCCGCCCCGCCCATGGCCCTGGCCGAGTTGGTGATGCCTTCTCTTGGTTTGCTTCGCTTTGATTCGGGCCAGGTGACCATGGCCCAGGAGAACGCGACCTGCGATCACACCATCGCGGAGAGGCTGTTCCAAGTGCGTATGCGCGATTTCGAAACGGAACTTTCGACGTACGCGGACCGGATTCGATAAAGAGAGCCACCCGCCAACACCTTACCGAACCAACACCGCTGTCGCCCAGGTGGAGGGGTCGAAATACCAGTTCAAGTCGTCGCCGATGGTCAGATACTGTTGCCCCAGCTCCGCGTCCTCGATGATGTAATAGAAGCCGATGCGGGGATGATCGAGCGGATTAAAGCCGCTCAGACATTCCGTCGGAATCATCGCCTGCAACGCGTATCCGCGGTACGAGACGCGTGATTCGATGCGGATTCTCTCCACGGGAATGGACGGGGCCTGCTCGCGGGCCCGCTGAATCGCGTGCACCCCGGCCATGGGCTCGCCCCCGCGCTTCCCGCCGCCGGACGGCAGGAAGTAAAACTGCTGACAATACCGCGTCGCCCGTTTGTTGGCCCGCGCATCGCGCATATCCGTGCAGAGACGGATGTTGTCGCCCTTCCAGAACTGCTTGGGATCGCAGCGCAGCGACAGCCGTTTTCCTTCCACGCGAACCGCGAAGGCCAATCCCGATTCGTTCCAGCAGGCAAACACGTCCGCAAAGGCGCGGCACCCGTCCAACGCCCCGAAGTCGGGCAAGCGTTCATCGTCGGACCACTCGCCCAGGTCTCCCGTAAACCGGGGGAATTCCATGCGGTGCCGCAGAGGGAACTCAAAGTTGAACAGCAGGCGGTTGGGAATCAGCGTGTTCATGCGAATTGCACCGTTGGTTTCACGCCCGCGCCGCGACACTGCCGCCACACGTCGGCGAGTTGTCTGACGTCAAGCTGATCCATCGAAGTGAGCCAGAACGAGACGCGATCGTAATTGGGTCCCTGTTTTATCTCCACGTCACGCCCCAGTCGATCCACCTGCGTCGGCGTGAACTCAAAGGCCGGCGCGCGAAGCTCAACCCGAAGACCCTGACCGATGTTGGTCACAATCCTGCCGACCGCCGCATCCTCGCCGGGAAGCCGGAGCATCACCGCGGTCTGGTGGTTCCAGTCGTCTTGAAGATCGGGCTGCAGCTTCTTCAATCGTCCGATCAACTCCATCAGGAGCGAGGGATTCCACTGTATCGCGTGCCCCTGGTGGATGGACTTCTGCGACAGGTGCCACGCTCGCCCGTCTTTCGTCCACGGTTTCGATAACATCGGATCGGCCTGGATTTCGGCGGCACGCCGCCGGAACGCTTCCGCCGCGTCTTTCAAAAACCAGCGGAATGGCGGTTTGGAAACATCCTTGAAATCCCGCAGATAGAAACTCCACTCCTCCCAACCGCCGTGCAGGGAACGATGTCGGACGCGGTCCCATTGCCCGTAAATCGGAAGATCGTCGCGTTCGTCCAGCGTCGGAATCTTCATTCGCTGCTTGATCTTCGTTCCGTTGAGCGACCCTTTGGGAACGCGGACGGCCAGGTTGAGCAAGTCCGTGTCCCCGGTGCGGAAGTGGCAGAACCACGGTGCGGTGGTCCCTGCGGGCTTGATTTCCACCATGCTGCGATGATTCCAATCCGTCGGAGCGAAGGCGCCGAACGATTCCATGGTCTCCACCAGCCAGACGAGCACGCCGACGTCCCACTGACACGGCTTTCCCTCGCGGTCCCTGTGCGTGACCGTGTGCCACGCTTGCCCGTCTTTCTCCCAGGGCATTCTCACGTCGTCGCCCAGGTCGACAGGCCGCTGCACGTCTTTGACGATTTCTCCCACTTTCTTCTGCACGCGCACTTCTCGGTCCCGGCGCGGCCCGGCCTCCAGGATCGGCTGGAGCGCTTGACCCGTGTGCGACGAAGCGCATTGGCTGATCGATTCCGGGGTACCCTCAACGACGATGGCGCCCCCGGCCTCGCCTGCTTCGGGCCCCAAGTCGATCACCCAGTCCGCCGTCTTAATCACGTCCAGATTGTGTTCGATGCAGATGCAGGTGTTGCCCAAATCCACCAGGCGGTGCAGGACGTTGAGCAGCTTGTGGATGTCGTCGAAGTGCAGACCGGTGGTCGGTTCGTCGAGGATGTACACGGTTTTGCCGGTGGAGGGGCGACCCAACTCGCCGGCGAGTTTGACGCGCTGCGCTTCCCCGGCGGAGAGCGTCGCCGCCGATTGACCGAGTTGCACATAGCCAAGGCCGACATCGTCCAGCGTCTGAAGCATCTTGCGAATCTTGGGGATGTTGGCGAACAATTCGAGCGCTTCGGAGACGCGCAGGTCAAGCACGTCGGCGATGTTCCTCCCCCGGAAGCGGACCTCAAGCGTTTCCGTTTCATATCGTTTGCCGGCGCAGTTTTCACATTCCACCCAGACGTCGGGAAGGAAGTGCATCTCGATGCAGCGCTGACCCATGCCCTCGCACGCCTCGCAACGACCGCCCGGACGGTTGAAGCTGAAGCGGTTGACCGAGTACCCACGAATCTTCGACTCCGGTAGTTTGGCGAACAATTCGCGTACCGCGTCGAAGACGCCAGTGTAGGTGGCCGGATTGCTCGTCGGACTGCTGCCCAGAGGGGCCTGATCCACGTTGACGACTTTGTCCACGTAGTTCAGTCCGCTGAGGCGCTCATGCCCGCCGGGAACCACTTGCGCTCGATGAATTCGCTGCGCAAGGGCGTGGTATAGAATGTCCGACACCAGCGTGCTCTTGCCCGATCCGGAGACGCCGGTCACGCAGATGAACCGCCCCAGCGGGAAGGACACGTCGATTTCACGAAGATTGTTCTCCCGCGCGCCGTGGACGATCAAGCGCGGGGTCGATTCTTCCACCGCTCTTCGATTCCGCGGAATCGGAATGGCCTGTTGATTCGACAGATAGCGGCCGGTGAGCGACGCCTTGTTTTTCCGCAGCCGCGACGGCCGACCCTCCGCCGTGATCGTCCCGCCGAACGTCCCCGCGCCGGGACCGAAATCCAGCACGTGATCGGCGGAATGAATCACGTCCCGGTCGTGTTCCACGAGCAACAGCGTGTTGCCCAGATCGCGAAGCCGTTGGAGCGCGCCGATCAGCCTCGCATTGTCTCGCGGGTGCAGGCCGATGGTCGGTTCATCGAGCACATAGAGCACACCGGTCAGTCCGGTTCCGATCTGTGACGCGAGCTGGATGCGTTGTGATTCGCCGCCGGACAGCGTCGCTCCGGTGCGGTGCAGGGAAAGGTATTCCAGGCCCACGTCCACGAGGAAACGGAGGCGCGAGGTGATCTCGTGCAACAGCTCTCCGGCGATCTGGCGTTCCCGTGCGGATAGCTTGAGATTCTCAAACCAATCGAGCGTTTTCCCGAGCGGCCTGAGGCACACTTCGTGGATCGTCGATCCGCCGACGCGGACCGCCGCCGGTTCCGGCCTCAATCGCCCCCCCGCGCACGCGTCACAAGGGACTTCGGTGACCAGGTCTTCCAGGCGTTTGCGATATTGCCAACTGGATCGCGTCGCCCGCGCTACCGCCGGGAAGAATCCGTTCCATTGAAACCGGACCCGAGGCGCGGGTTTTAGCCCGCGCGACGCGAGAATCTCCTCATCCGTCGCGGACTTCGAGGCGCGTGGTCCCTCGATGTCCTTCTGCTTCGTACGCACTTCGATCCACAATTCGCCGCAACCGTGCAGGATCGCCAGCCGAGCCTTCTCCTCCAGCTCGTTCCATGGCGTCTTGGGATCGAATCCCATGTGCCGGGCCAGGGCATGGACGAAATCGTGGAGCATGGTTCCCGGCTTGATCGACCCCCATTGTCCGATGGCCCCGTCGAGCAGGGACCGCGTCGGATGCACCACAATCGTGCTCACGCCGGCGCCGTGCTGCGTGCCCAATCCCTCGCAGGCCTCGCACCAGCCCATGCGCGTATTGAAAGAAAAATGGTGCGGCGTCAGCTCCTCAAAGCTTCTCCCGCATTGTAAACAGGCCAGATGCTGCGAGAACCGCAGTTCGGTCCGGTGGTCCGCGTCACCGGATTCATTCGAGGGACAACTTTCGATTCCGTTTCCCTTCGCCACGCCCACGGGTCCGCTTTGTAGATCCAGGCCACCCGTAGCGAGGCCCATACCACCCTTTGTTCCAGCGTTTCTGCGTTTCAGCGTTTCAGTGTTTGGCCGTTCTCCCGTCCCAGTGTTTCTGTGTTTCTGCATTTCCGCGTTTCTGGTAAGCGATTCCTCCACGATGGCGTTCATGACGCCCTCGCCGAGCGCGAGCGCCTGCTCGACGCTGTCAGTCAATCGAGAGGCCTTTACCCGATGGACGACCACGCGATCGACCACCAACTCCACGCGATGTCGGCGCCGCGCCTCCACGGGCACGGGTCCGTCGAGCGAAAACACGTGACCGTCGACGCGAACGCGGGCGTAT
>Ga0214473_10009707_pt1 | contig 11362 bp, 5 predicted proteins | sample RVTome_7_FD_203509 | JGI IMG/M metagenome (GOLD analysis project Ga0214473, IMG submission 203509) | Soil microbial communities from uranium-contaminated site in the Upper Colorado River Basin, Wyoming, United States - RVT98D197 | ecosystem: Environmental > Terrestrial > Soil > Contaminated >...
CCGGCCAATGGAGGTGATCGCGAGGTCGAGCATCTGGCAGTGCCCCTCGTCCTCAAACTCGCACACCGGGCACGGGTCGTCCGCGCAGGTCGCCCCGGGCACAAAGATCGTTGACCCATCCCAACTCTCGCAGCCCTCTGGGCCGAAGTCGCCGCAGGTCTTGGCACCGAGGCAGGCACCCGGCTCCACCGTGGAGTCTTTGCAGCCCGCACCCACGGTGTCATCCGTGCAGCACGCCCCTTTGAAGCAGACGTTCTCGAAGTCCGGCGTGCCCGCCGGGTCGCATTCCTCGGCGCCCTGCGACCAGAACCCGCCAAGCCCGCCTTCGCTGACCTCGGCCTCGCACGTCGGGCGGCCGGTCACGTCGCACAGCGGCACGTCCACGCACTGCTGCGGATCGCAGGTCGCCCCGCCGATGCAGGTCTCCGGAGCCTGGCCGCTCGGTCCGATCTGGGCGCAGCGGGTGTTGATACCCCCGCAGTCCTCGTGATTGCGGCAGGCCTTGCCTTGGCTCGGTGCAGAGCAGGTGCCGACCGGGCAATCGTAGTCGTCGTGGCAGGTCTCCGGCCCCGGACCGCTGCACTGACCCAGGGTGCACTCGTCGTTGGTCGTGCACGGAACCGGCGCGCCGGCGGGCGAGTCGCTGCACACCTGCTGGGGGCAGTCGCCCAAGACGCATCGCTCAGAGCCGTTGCACTGCTCTCCCGCCAGGCAATCGGCGTCGCTGGAACAGGCGATCGGTGCGGCCAAGCCGCACACCCCCGCGATGCACGTCTCGTAGCCGGCCCCGGGCCGACTCGGACAATCGTAGATATCGACAGGGCACGGCCAGTTGCTGCTCGTGCAGCTCCCCTGTGGGCAATCGACGTCCACCGAGCAGGGCTGAGCGGTGGTCACGCTGCACGTTCCGCTGGTCGGATTCTCGCAGCGGTTGGCGGAGACCTCCGGATCGGTGAACTCGCACACGGGCCCGATCCGGCAGCAGGCGAACTCCTGACACCGCTCCACGTTGATGTGAAGCTGGTACTCGTGGTGGCGGATCTGACACACGCCGGCGTTGAGGCAATCGGTGTCTGCGTTGCACGGCCCGCCGGTGGTGCAGGTCTGCTGGGCACGAATCGGTAGGTAGTACGTTCCTGCGCCCAACTCATAGATTACCATGGGATTGCCATCGTCGCAGGTGAACGTCACGGGCGGGCCGTCCGGCGGCGGGTACACCGGGACGGGCGACTCACCGCACTTGTCGCGGGGCGGCTCGCACTTCGTGCCTCCGCCGCAAAGCTCGCCCCCCAGACAAACCTCGCCGGCGGGGCAATCGCCGTCCTGGCGACAGGCTTCACCGCTCGTGGAGCAGGTACCCAGCGGACAGTCGCTGTCATCGTGGCAGGTGCCGCCGCCGGCGCAAGTGCCCGGCAAACAGTCCGCGTCGCTCGTACATACCGGGCTCGTGGGGTTGTCGCTCTGGCTCAAGCCGTTGCAGTACATCGGCCGGTTGGGCGAGCCTTCGCAACCCGCGAAGATCATGCGAAGGTCGAAATCGGATGTCCCGTTGGTCGTATTGGGGTTGTCGTCCGTGCAGCAGTGGTCCAGCGTCACTACGCCGCACTCGGTCAGCGTGAACGCCTCCCAGCGGACGTCGTCCTGCCCAGTCAGGGTCCAGCCGAGCCCTTCCAGATTCGGGTCGCCGCAGTCGAGGCGCTCGCAGACCTCATAGTCCACGCAGGTGTCGCCCTGCTTGCCCAGTGGGCATTCGCCCGCGGCGCGGCACGGAACACTCGGGTTGCTGAAGCAACGGCCCGGCCCGCAGGCGAAGAGGTCGCCCAGGGCATCATCCCACGAACACGGCTGGTGCCGGCAGGTCTCGTTGCCGGTGCAGTCGGCGTCCGTCAGGCAGCGCGTCCGCGACCAGGTCGACGGATCGGCATTGAGATCGAGGCAGGAGAGGAACTCGCACCGGCCGCTGATCGGGCCGTGGCCGATCACCTCCTGACCGCCCGGCAACGTGGCCTTATCCGTGCTGGTCGTGATTGTCACCACCGTCGGCTCGGAGGTCACCGTCGGCGGCACCACCAGCACGTGCGGCGTGGCCTGCCAGCAGAATTCCCCGCTGGTGTCGATGGTGTTCTCACAGCAGTTCGGATCGCAGCTCTGCTCGAAGCCTCGCCAGGTGCCGCCCGCGCTGGTGCAATCCCCTTCGCTGTCGACCATCGTGCACACGCCGTCTGGCTGGCAGCAGGCGCCCTGCGTGCGCGGTTCGGGGTTACGGTCGACGAAGCCGTCGTCCGGGTTGTCCTCGGCGACCTCCCGGCGAACGACCGCGGACTCGTCCTGCGGGAGATACTGCTCCGGCTCGAGCGGCCCGAACGCGGGCACGAACGGGGCGAGGTCGTCACGCCACCCGGCGCCGGGCTGCGGCACAAAGGCAGCCGTGTCGTCTGTTGCCGCTCTGTCCCGCAGCGCCGCCGGGTCCACTTGCGGCCGATCGTCGGCAAGGAGCGAAAGACGGGCGCCCATCCAAGAGGCCAGGCCGATCGCGACCCCTGCGAGCACAGCAACACGAACTGGGCGATGGTTTCTCGACATGGGCTGCCTCCTGTTTCGCCCGGCGTAGGCCGCCAACCTCGAAGCTCGAACCGAGGTGCCATACGCTGCACTCCCGCAGCCTTGTGGCCGACGCAAACCGATGCGAGATTGAGAGGTTACTTTACGGCTTTCGCCGCCCCGGTGTCAAGGAAAACCCGCGGGCAAAAGGAAGCCGAGCCCATGATCGCTCCAAAGGGTACACCGGCTGTTGGATGCAGCAGCGCCCGGCTGGGAACCGCGTTCACGGGGCTGCGAACCCGGTCACGGGGTCATTCTCGGGCGCAGCGAGATTTGCGTTCGGCACAAGACTTGCGACCCCCGTGCACGGGGTCTGCCCGGGTGCCGCCGGCCCTCCTGATGAACTGCGGCAACTCTGAGAACCGGGTTACCGCTCACGCCCCTCATCGAGCGCGGCACCTACCGCCTGACCTGGTCGGCCGGTCGACCGGCGACCCTGCATCCCCAAGCGTGGCGTGCATGCGGGCTGCGTTGCGGAATGGGCATCCAGTAGCGACTCGGGCAGCGGCATAGACACCAGGCCCGTTCCAACGGCCCTTCCCGCCGCAGGCAGGCTTCCAAGCCAGCAGTTGTGCGGCTGGTCAGTCGGTCGCCCACTGTTCGGCCGGGCTGAACCCCGTTTCAACGGGTTCTGCACCCATGGTGGTTCGCACACTGAATCCTACGCACGTCGATTCGTTTCAGCCGATCGTGCCTCGCGCGAATACTCGCTGGGTCGTTCCGACGCCCCTCCGCGTTGTGGACCCTACCGGGCCAGCACCAGCCGCCCCACCAGCCCGCCGGTGCTGGGGGCCTCGGGATCAATGCGAACTTCGGAGCCGCTGTAGGACACCGGCTGGATGAAGAACCCGCGCTGTTCCGGGCTGCCCGTCAAGCGAATGTCCATGACCCGCCCGTAGCGGATTTCCGTGACCCGGTAGATCGCATTTGACCCGGACAGAATGACGTGGTCATGCAGGAAGAAACCGACCACGTCGCCGATTTTGGCGGTGATGCTTTCCCTCAGCGATGACTCCAGGCCCGGGCTGCCGGTCATATCGTAGGACACCTGACTCCCATCGTCATCGTGGAAGGTCGGGCTTGCCGTGCCGATCTCCATGATCATGTCTTCGGTGGAAATGCCGTTCTGAATCTGGATGACCTCGGCATCGAGGCCCTGATTGCCGGTCCCGATGTTGAGCACGCCGAAGTTGCCGTCCCCTTCGGTGTATCCGCTGCCGGAAAGCGGATAAGGATACAACCTCACCTCGCGGATGCCGTCGGGGGCGCTGTCGACGGCCCCGGAATCCTCATGGTATCCGTATTGGTCCCCGCCCTGGGCGAGCTCCTGGGCAAACGCGTCCTCGTGGATGGTGAAGGGCAGTAGATCGACCCCCAGCTCGGTCACGGTCACGCCTGCGAAGCGGTCGTCGAAGACGCCGACGGCCGTAGCCGTCAAATCGCTCGTAGTGATGCCGAACACGCGGGAGAACATCATCTGCACCGGCCCGTTGGTGGCCTCGGTGGTGCGCCGGGTGACCACCTGCAAGGCCTGGAAGGTGTTCGGCGGAGCGCCCGTCTGGAGCGCAGAGTTGCCGGACGACAGATCGATCCAGCCGGCGGCCATATCCGCGGGCTCCACGAACATGAGCGACGAGCCGAACGAAGGATTCAGCGGCGAGACGTGGTCCACTCGGTCTTTCGCCATGACCACGAGATCCTGTACGGCGAAGGCGTCGCCGCTGCCTTGCCGAATCCGCATCATATCGTCGGTGGTGTAGACCGATGCACCGGCGAGGGCGGTGGCGTCGGCGGCCTTCTGCAAGTCCGCCCGAGCATTGAACATGGCGCCGATGTCGATGGTGAGCGCCGCCATCGCCATCAGGAGCACCAGACACACCGCGACTTGTGCCGCGACGACCCCACGCCTGCGGTGGTCGTCGCGCTCTCTACCGCGAGAAGTAATCATGGCTTTCCCCTTCCCCTTGCTCGAAGTTCTCGGAACGCACGGCCGCGCGGCCGTGCCGAGGGTTGTCGGACTCGTGCCCGACGTCTTCCGCAAACCTCGCAGGTATGCTGTGTGAACTCGCACTCGGCCTCGAAGCTGATATCCTGCCTCGCCGCCGCGCCGCTGATCCGGCCGAGCACACGCGAGCGCAGCGCGGACCACCGACTACGGCTCACAGGCCCAATCGCCAAGGTACGATTCGGTGCCAGACAAAGCCAATCGAATCCCGAAGGACACGGCTCGCTCGGGGATGATCGGGCCCTGTCCGTGCCGCGAGCCACAGGGATACCGGACTTGGCCCGGTCCCGGATGCGGGACCGGGCCGCACAGCCCCACGTCCGGTAACCGGGGCGTCGGCCGCCGGCCGATCCCGACCTCCTTTTCGAGCGCGGAATCGGACGACGCCTTGGGGCTGCACTTATCGCTCCTCTTTGATAAACTGCCTTCACGGGCGAGGACTCCCCGGAGCCGAGTGCCTGGCAGGAGCGTTGTCGTAGGGTCACCCCGGACTTGCGGAGCTGAACGGGGGATGTGATGCGCAACCAGGACCATCGCAGACAGCATTCTCGTCGGCGCGCCGACGCCAGCACCTGCGAGCGAGACCAGCATGGTTGGCCGCGATGGGTCCGGGTCTGGACGCAGGCGTGTATGCTCACCGCCGGCCTGCTCTCCCTCTTGTGGCTCGTTCTCCGCAGCGGCCCCAAGCCAAGCCGCCTTGCCTACCCCTGCCAGCAGGCGGTATTCGGAACCGCAGCGGCCGCCTTCGGCGCGCCGCTGGTCGCAGCGACCCTCGCCTTACGCGGACGTGCGCTGGAGTTGCTCCGACCCTTGGTGAGCAAGCTGAGCCTTGGCGGGCTGGTAGCCTTGACCCTGGTGGCCTGGACGTTCGCCTCCAGCGATCGCCGGCGAGCGACGCCGCTACTGGCTCCGCCCGAGGATTATCATCCGGCCATCTACGTCGTCAGCGACGCCCGTGGCATCGGCCCGGGCCGGTACGGCGGTGTGGACGATCTGATCGCCCTCATGGGCATGACCGGGCTCAAGTGGCACCGCTCCACCCAAACGACCACGACTGCCGGTCCCGACGGAATGATCGATCCTGACGTCGTCGTCCTGTTGAAAATCAACGCCCAGTGGGCCGAGCGCGGCGGCACCAACACCGACGTGCTCCGCGGTGTGATCCGCCAGATCGTCGAACACCCGGACGGGTTCGCCGGGGAGGTCATCGTTGCCGACAACGGCCAGGGCTCGGGCAGCCTCACCCGCACGGAGAACAACGCCGAAGATCATCACCAGTCGCCGCAGGACGTCGTGGACGATTTCGCGGCCGAAGGCTGGAACGTCACCACCATGCTGTGGGACACGATCCGCTCGACCTCCGTGGCCGAGTACGACACCGGCAACATGACCGACGGCTACGTGGTGAGCCCGACGTACGATCCCGAGACCACGATGAAGGTGTCGTACCCCAAGTTCCGATCGCAAGGCGGCCATTACGTCAGCTACAAGCACGGCATCTGGTCACCCGCGACGGAGGCCTACGACGCCGACGGCCTCGTGGTGATCAACATGCCGGTTTTCAAAACGCACTCGATCTACGCGGTAACCGCCGCGGTCAAGAACCACATGGGCGTGGTCACAACCCGGTTCTCCACCCGGTCTCACGACGCGGTCGACGATGGCGGGATGGGAACGCTGCTGGCCGAGGTACGCCTACCGAACCTCACCATCCTCGACTGCATCTGGATTTTCGCTCACCCGGAAATGGGCCCGCAGGCTTACTATGAGTACGCGTCCCGCCGGGACCAGCTCGTCGCGGGCAGAGACCCGGTCGCTCTGGATGCCTGGGCGACCAGGTTCATCATGATCCCGCAGATCATCGAAAACGGCTATTCCTACGCCCAGTACCACGACACGCAGGACCCCGATCATCCGGGCAGCGTATTCCGCACGTACCTGGACGCCTCCATGGGCGAGATGCTGGCCGCTGGCATCGACACGACCAACGATTACAACGCGGCTGACGTCTACTCCTGGAACGGTCCGGCAATCCCCGTAGCATCCGCGTGGACGTTGGCCGTCACGGTCCTGCTGATGTTCACCGCCGGCACGATCCTGCAGCGCTCGCGCCGCATTTGACATTACAACGCTACGTTGTCGGCCCGATCAAAGCTGGAGCGGCCCGCGACGGGCCTTGTCAATGACCCGTTGCCGCCGCCCGCGGCGCTCCAGGCCAGCCGTTTTACGGTCAGTCAAGCGGCTCTCCATGAATCTCGCTGCTCAGCCCGCTTCAACAGGGTCTGTTGAATGCGACGGCGCGGAAGTTGGCGTTGTAGTTTTAACTCAAACTGACCGATTCTGGCACGAGCCAGCATTCTTCGCCCCGAGGGCGCGCCATGGTTGCCGGCGGCTTAAGCCTTGCTGTTACCCAAAAGTCTCGACCAGGTGGCGGCATGAATTCGGCATTACACCGTTCAGAACCGCCCCCGACGCGGTGTCCCAGCGGGACATCCGAGAATAGCCCAGCGATTCATCGCTGGGTAACCAAGGGGGGATGTCCTCCGGGTCCCGTAGGGACGGCTGAGGGTCGCTCATTCGTCCCGCTGGGACTCCAGAAGGGTTTTTCGTATCTCATCCCAGCGTTGAAACGCTGGGCTATCGTCACGGCGTCCCTGACGGGACGCAAACCGGGGCAATCCAAAATGCAGGTAACAGGAAGGCTTGAGCCGCCGGCTGGCTCGCTCTCGGCCCTGCCGCCCGGAGGGCGGACGAGCGATTCGTCCGCCCTCCGGGCGGAAAAGACATGAAACCTCAGCTTCCAGGGACTTCAAGTCCCTGGCTAGGATCGTGCGCCCTCCGGGCGAGTGAAACGCGGGCCGGATTCGAAACCGGTCACATTGAGTATTAAGCAAAGAACTTCTCCAACTGGGTTGGGCGGCCTGTTTGAGCCCTGGCGCGCTGGGGCGGCCACGCCGCACTGGGAGAGGCTTCCAGTCATCCTTCCCTTGCCTCGAGTGCCCGCGGGTTCTCGCGTGGCCTGTGCCGTCGGGGTACGATGGACACCGGTGCGGCCAGAAGGGGAAGGTAGCCAGGGTGCTCGCAGCGCCGTCCGGCCCACCGGCGGGCCCCCATGACCGACAACCGGAGACACGGATGAACGCCAGGAAGCCCGTCAGTCTCAACCTGAACGTCCGCGGGATGGGTCAATCGGCCACCTTGGCCGTCAACGAAAAGTGCCGCGCGCTTCGCGCCGCCGGGCGCCCGGTCTTCAACATGGGCCTGGGACAATCGCCCTTTCCCGTGCCTGTGATCGTAGTGGAGGCGCTGCGAAACGCTGCGTGTGAGAAGGATTACTTGCCGGCGAAGGGGCTGCCGGCGCTGCGCGACGCCGTGGCGGAGTTCCATCGCAAGCACGAGGGCGTGGATGTCCATCCCGACGGCGTGATCGTCGGCCCCGGCTCGAAGGAGCTGATGTTCCTGGTGCAACTCGTCTTTTACGGCGAGATCTTGGTGTCGGCGCCGTGTTGGGTTTCGTATCTGCCGCAGGCCCGGATCATCGGCCGCACCGTGAACGTCCTCTCCACCAGTCACGAGTCGGGTTGGAGGATCACCGCGGCACAGCTCCGCCGCTCCTTGGAGATGGTTCAGGACGACTACCGCCCAAGGCTGCTGGTGCTGAACTACCCCTCGAACCCCACCGGCCTGACGTACTCCACCGTCGAGCTTCGGGAGATCGCCGAGGTCGCCCGGGCGTTCGGGCTCATCGTCCTGTCCGATGAAATCTACGGGCAGTTGCACCATCTGGGAAAGCACGAGTCGATCGCCAAGTATTACCCGGAAGGGACGATCATCAGCTCGGGACTGTCCAAGTGGTGCGGCGCCGGCGGCTGGCGACTGGGAACGTTCGCCTTTCCGCCGGACCTCGACTGGCTGCTGGACGCAGTCGCTGTGGTGGCCAGCGAGACCTACACCTCGGTGAGCGCCCCCATCCAGCACGCGGCGGTCCGCGCGTTCCGCGGCGGCGTGGCCATTGAGCGCTATCTGTGGCACGCCCGGCGGATTCTGTCCGGCCTCGGCTCCCATTGCGCCGCCGTGCTCGAACGGGCGGGCGCCCGCGTGCACCAGCCCGAGGGGGCCTTTTATCTGTTCGTCGATTTCTCCCCATTATCGGAACAACTGGCCGCTCGCGGCATCACCGACGGGGCCACCCTGGTGGAGCGGCTGCTGGCCGAGGCGGGTGTCGCCTGCCTGCCCGGCGTCTCCTTCGTCCAGCCGCGGTCCGAACTGACCGCCCGCCTCGCCTACATCGACTTTGACGGCGCCGCCGCCCTGGCCGCCAGCGAGAACATCCCCCTGCATGAACCCCTGCCGGCGGAGTTCACCCGCGAGCGCTGCCCCCAGGTTCACGCGGGCGTTGAGCGTATCTCCGCGTGGCTGGCGGGCGAGACGCCCGCAGGCTCCGACTGGAACACACCGGCAGCCGCCGTGCACGGACGGTGACCGGTGGGACATGCCCTACGGGCGCGACGGTGAGATTCAAACCGCACCTCGCGGGCGTCGGCTGGATGGGTCTCAGCCGTATCGCGTCGTCCGGAGGCACGAAGGGTCCGTGAGCGAGTAGTGGCACGCCCCTCGGCATCAGAGGATGACGCGATGATGCCCCCCGTGCAGGTAGTTCATGGTCTGGACGGTGAGCAGGATGGTGGCCTCCAGCTTGACCTGTCGCTCCGGCCGGCTCACCCGCAGGCGCAACTCCCGGCAGCGGGTGATCATCTCCCGCAGCACTTGGTCGATGGTGTACTGGTACTCGCCCGTCCACTCCCCTACCAAGCTGCGGAGTTCCGGTCGGACGCGGCGCAGGAACGAGGAAGCCAGCTCTCCGTTGGACTGGTCCGAGGCGATGGAGAACAGGCGGCGAAGGTCCCGGTCGTAGAAATTGGGGTACTCGGCTCCGTACCGCTCCCGCTTCTTTGCGTAGTACTCGCTGAGGGTCATTCGGAGCTCAGCTAGCGGCTCCAGGCGGGCGCGGGTGGTCACCTTCGGCCGGGTCCCCGCGATGTCCGTCATGAGCGCATCGACGTACTCGAGCTTTTTGAGGGCCGGCCAGCCCGAATAGCGTTTCCGCCACTGCGCGCCCGGGCTGAGCCACACCGCGAACGTCTCGGCAAAATCCTCCGACGGGTGGGCCTGGGCGTACCAGGAGTCCAAGTGGAGGACGAACCGCTTGCTGTACGGTTTCGGGCGATAGAGCTTGGGATAGGGCTCGGAGGACCGACCGAACATCTCCCGCCACTTCCTTCGCCAGTGCAGACGGTAGGCGTTGTCGACCGCATGGCCCACTTCGTGCCGGAGAATCTGCATGCAGTCTTCGTGCCGGCCCCCTTCCAGCTCCAGCATCTGCTTCTCTTCCAGGCGGGCCAGCCGCGGATGGGCCAGATAGAACGGCATGGCTACTCCGGGCACACCGTCCGGCGTGAACCACTCCGTCGACAGCCAGAAATGCGGTCGGAACAGGATGTCGTTTCGGGCCAGTTCCGCGTAGATCTGGTCAATCTTCATCTCGAGCCGGCTGCCCTCGACGGATAGACCGAGGTCGCACAGGCGGACCTGGAGCAGTTCGTCCTCCGGGAGCCGCTCCCAGGCGCTCCGGCGGGACTTCCGCGTGCGTCGCCGTGGCATGATCTGGTGTCGTTTCTTCACGAATCACAGCCCCTCCGATTCAGGGAGGCCTGGTCCAGCAATGCCGCTTCGCCAGCGGAGCCGCCCGCCTGGGTCCGTGTGCGGGAGTCCGCGGGTCTGCCGAAGTAATTTAGGCGTTGAGGAAGCGTCCGTCGAACGATTCCCCGGCCCGCGGGCCCAGGTGCCCGATGGCGGGTTATCCGCGGCCGGGCCTGTTGGACCTCAGCGAGCCGAAGTAGTCGCGGCGCCGCTCCCAGACGATCCGCTCCGTGGAGCCGTCCGGCTCGCTCCGGACCCTGGCGTCGCAGTGCGCCACGATTGCCTGCGCCAGCCGGTCCGCACATCGGGCGTTAACGTCGCGGCACTGGCGGGCGAGGCTGGCCATCTGCCGGCTGCGCGGCGACGGGTCCGGCGCAGCGCTTTTCGAGGCCAGCACGGACTCCGCATCGTTCAGAACTGCGGCGATCCGGCTCGCGTCGGCAAACCGCTGGAACACGTCTCGGGTCACCCGGGTTGAGCCGGCAAGGCGCTCCAGCTCCCGGGCGCGGTCGACGACGCCCTTGAGCGTCCCGGACGCCCAGGTCAGTCGGCGAGCGAGCACCGCGCTCACCAGGCTGCCGGGAACGTCGTCGAAGGAGAGGAAGCCCGATCCGCCGCAGAAGCTGCACACGCATTGGCCGTGGCCGCCGCACTCCTCACAGTATTGCCCGTTGGCCTGGATGGTGTTGGTGCCGCCGCACCGTTCGCACGACAGGCGGCCCGATTCGCAGTAGTAACACGGTGCCAGGGAAAAGGACTTGACCAGCATTCTCAGGGCCGGCTCGCCGCCCAGCCGGCCGAACTCGGCGATCACCTGGGCGCTGGCCATCGGGTGCAGGCGGGACAGCAGGGCCTTGAACACCCGCGCACCCTCCCCGTACTCTCGCGCCTCGACCAAGGCGCAGAGCTGTGACGAGCAGTGTTTGATGGCGGTGCGAACATCCATGGATGCCGTCCCACTGCCTTGCCCCTTATCCGTGTTGCGGTGATCGCTCCCTCTACCTGATCCTACGCAGGCAAGACCGCCCGCGTACAGCTAAATGCGTATTTCCGGCG
>Ga0214473_10009708_pt1 | contig 11360 bp, 10 predicted proteins | sample RVTome_7_FD_203509 | JGI IMG/M metagenome (GOLD analysis project Ga0214473, IMG submission 203509) | Soil microbial communities from uranium-contaminated site in the Upper Colorado River Basin, Wyoming, United States - RVT98D197 | ecosystem: Environmental > Terrestrial > Soil > Contaminated >...
CCGATGATCTGGAGCAGGCTCTCCATCTCCCGATCCCGCGTCCGCTTCATCACGTGCCCGCGGGAGATGGCGAAGAGCAGGAGCTTCCCGTCGGGCGTGTCCTGTTCCAGGTGAGCGATGAGGTCCTTGTAGCGGATCGTGGTCTCGCCGAAGGCCGCGAAGATCTTCTCCGGGTCCGTCTTCTCCACCTCGAGCCATCGGCGGACCTGGGCGATCGCCTGTTCTCTGGTGAGGAGGGGGATGTCATCCGGCTCCGCGTCTTCCATGAGGTCCTTCCTTATTCGACATTCATCATTCGCTATTCGTCATTCGTATCAGTACGCCGGGGGCGCGTACACCGTCACGAAGAACAACGGGACCTTGCCGGGGTTCGCGACGTGGTGCGGCGTCCCGGCCGGAATCATTGTATGGTCCGTGCACACCGCCGGCAAGCCCAATCCCATCTCCTTGGAAAGCCGCGCTTGGTCTGGTATAGTCCCCATGGTTTCGAGGCCAGTGTCGTTCAGGAGGGCGGATGCCAACCCGCGAGGAGCTGGAAGACGAGGATCGTCGCGTGCGGCAACTCCGCATCGCCGTGAGCCTGGCCCTGAGCGTGATCGGGCAGACCGAGATGAGCGTCGCCCAGGCCCAGGAGTTGGTATCGGCCACGCGCACCATGGCCCTGCGGCTCTTCCCGGGCAAGGAGTTGGCGTTCGACCTGATCTACCTCCCGCGGTTCCGCCGTCTCATGACCGAGCGATTCGGCGTGTATCGGCCCATCCTCCAGGGGTAGAGATCGATCATCATGCCCTCTCCTGGCATCCCGCCGGTTACCCACCGTAGGTCTCGCCCCCCTGTTCGCCTTGGCGCTCACATGTCCATTGCCGGGGGCCTGGACCGGGCGCCGCTGCGAGGCCGGCAGGTCGGGTGCGACACCATCCAGGTCTTCACCAAGAGCAACCGGCAATGGCGGGCCAAGCGCCTCAGCGACCGCGAGGTCCAGGCCTTCAAGGCAAATCTGAAGGCGACGGGTATCGGCCCGGTCGTGGCCCATGACTGTTACCTGGTCAACCTGGCCGCGGCCCGTCCCTCCCTGTGGAAGAAGTCGGTGACCGCCTTCCGGGAAGAGATGGATCGGGCCGGGCGCCTGGGCATCCCGTACCTGGTCACGCATCCCGGCTCGCACGCCGGGGCGGGCGAGGCGGAAGGCATCCGCCGGGTGGGGGAGGCGTTGAACGTCCTGCACGCCGCTCTCCCCCGCCATGGCGGGGTCCAGATCCTTTTGGAGACCACGGCGGGCCAGGGGAGCAGCCTGGGCTACCGGTTCGAGCAGCTGGCGGCGATCCTGGATCGGGTGGAGCGGGCAGACCGGGTCGGCATCTGCCTGGACACCTGCCACGTCTTCGCGGCCGGCTACGATATCCGGACGACGGATGGGTATCGCAAGACCATGCGGGAACTGGACGCGTGTCTGGGGCTCCACAGGCTGAAGGCCATCCACCTGAACGACTCCCTGCAGGGGGTCGGGAGCCGGGTGGATCGGCATGTGCACATTGGCGACGGGCGAATGGGGCTGGAACCCTTCCGATGCCTCCTCAACGATCCCGCGCTGCGCGGGATCCCCATGATCCTGGAGACGCCCAAGGACGATGACTTCGTGAAGGCCGATCGGCGCAACCTGGCTCGCCTGCGCCGCCTCCTGAACCGCACAGCCTTTCGCGGGGGTACCCCATGATCGAGATGCGCCAGGATCCCACCACCCGGACCTGGATCCTGGTGGGCCGGAGCGGCGGCGATCCCGGCCGGAAGGAGGCGCCCGACGGGTGTCCTTTTTGCCCGGGCCACGAGGCGGAAACGCCACCCGCGGTGGCGGTGATCACGGGCCCGGACGGGGCCTGGCGGGTGCGTGCGTTCCCCGACAAGTCGCCCGTGTTTCAAGTGGAGGGCGACCTGGGCAAAGAGGGGGAGGGCATGTACGATAGGATGCGAAACGTAGGGGCGCACGAGGTGGTGGTGGAAACGCCGCAGCATGCCACGACCCTGGCGAACCTTCCCGCTGAGGACATCGCCCGGGTGCTCCAGATGTTCCGGCAGCGAATCCAAGATCTGAAGAAAGACGTGCGCTTCCGGTACATCCAGGTCTTCAAGAACCAGGGTCTCACGTCCGGATCCTTCATCGAGCATGCACACTCGCACCTCGTGGCCACGCCCGTCATCCCCCGGCGCCTCGAGACCGAGCTGCGCTGGAGCAAGCAGCACTACGACCTGAAGGAGCGGTGCCTGTACTGCGACATCGTCCGGCAGGAGGTGGAATCCGGCACGCGGCTGGTGCAGCGGGACGCGGAATTCGTAGCCTTCTGCCCCTTCGCCCCGCGCTTCGCCTACGAGGTCTGGCTGTTCCCGCTGGTCCACGGACACCGCTTCGAGGATCTCGACGATCCGGCGCTCACCCGGCTGGCGGGCGTGCTCAAGTCGGTGCTCCGGCCCGTCGAGCGAAAGGCCCCGGATTACCATGTCGTTCTTCACACGGCGCCCAACGAGAAGTCGCCGCCGGTCTGGGGGCTGGTGTGGGAGACGCTCCCCTTCGACTTCCACTGGCACATCGAGGTGCTGCCGCGGCAGGCGGACGTGGCACGCCTGCACCGGGAGGAAGAGTTCTACGTGAACCCCGTCCCCCCCGAAGAGGCGGCGCGGCAGTTACGCGACACGCCCGCCGACTGATCTGCAGGCCATGCTGACCTCGGCGTTGCCCCGTCCTCTGACAGTCTCCCTGGAGCCCCGCGAGAGGAGACCCCTGTGACGCCGCCGCGCATCCTCCGGGTCCGTCCCCTGGCCGGCGTCGAGGGCGGCCGGGTGACGATCCTCGGCGAGGGCCTGGTGGATCCCCAGCTGGGACAACCCGCCCCGCGCTTTGATACCATCGAGACCCGACCGCTCATCGCCTCGTCGACCAAGATCGTCGCCCCCATCCCCGAGGGGGCCACCTCGGGCATGATCCGGGTCGTGTGGCCGGATGCGGTCGTCGAGGGTCCCTTCTTCGAGGTGGCGACGAAGCTGGCGGACGAACTGCATCCGGTGGCCAATCCCGTGGTGGACCGGGACGGACACATCATCACCACCTTCAGCGGCACACGGGGGCAGGCCGCCCCCAGTGGCGCCTCCGTCTTCCGAATTCCCCCGGACGGCGGGGCCGAACCCTACCTCAGCGACTTGGTGAATCCCACGGGCCTGGCCCTGCACCCGGAGGGGACGCTATTCATCTCCTGCCGGAACGACGGGACCATCCGCCGGGTGGCTGGCCCCGGGCGCGTGGAGGTGTTCATCGACGGGATGGGCATCGCCACCGGGATCGCGTTCCACCCGGATGGCACCCTGTTCGTGGGGGACCGGTCCGGCGGGATCTTTGCCGTCGATCCGAAGGGGGCTGCGCGACGGTTCGCCAAGCTCCCTGCCAGCGTGGCCGCATATCATCTGGCCTTCGGTCCGGACGGCGAGCTGTACGTGACCGCCCCCACCCTGTCCAACGACGATCCCGTCTTTCGCATCAACCCGGCGGGGCGTCTCACGCGCTTCTTCGAGCATCTGGCCCGGCCCCAGGGCCTGGCCTTTGATCCGGATGGAAACCTCTTCGTGGTCGCGATCCATCAGGGAGAGCGCGGGATCTTCCGGATCACCCGCGACGGCAAGGCGACGCTGGCCGTCACGGGCGAGAACCTGGTGGGCCTCGCCTTCGACGGGCGGGGCCGCATGGTCATCGCCAGCACCAACGCGATCTACCGGTTATCCGGGTCGGGGACGTGAGACCGGGATCCGGAGGGGATGGAAGCATGGCCGAGAGGCCCCCGGCCGCAATGGCCGACCTGATCCACGAGCTGGAGAAGCGGATCGCGGGCGAGGTCCGCTTCGATGCCATGAGCAAGGTGCTCTACAGCACCGACGCCAGCCTCTACGAGATCGAACCCCTGGGCGTCGTCATTCCCAGGACGCCCGAGGACGCCATCGCGGCCGTCGAGATCTGCGGCCGGCATGGCGTGCCGATCCTGCCGCGGGGCGCCGGGACCGCCCTGGCCGGCCAGGCGGTCGGCCGGGCCGTCCAGCTCGACATGTCCAAGTACCTCAACCGGGTCCTGGAGGTGAACGTCGAGGAGCGCTGGGCGCGCATCCAGCCCGGCGTCGTCCTGGACGAGCTGAACGCAGCGCTCCGCCCGCACGGCCTCTGGTTCGCGCCCGACGTCTCGCCCAGCAACCGCGCCACCCTGGGTGGCATGATGGGCAACAACGCCTCGGGGGCGCGATCCATCATCTATGGCCGGACGATGGAGCACGTCCGGGAAATGCAGGTCGTCCTCGCCGACGCCCAGGTGATCGCGGCCCGGACGCTCAGCGAAGACGAGCTGGCGGCGAAGCTCAAGGTCCCCGGCCTCGAAGGCGAGTTCTATCGCCAGATCCAGCGACTGACCACGACCTACCGCGGCGAGATCGTGAAGCGCTACCCCAAGATCATGCGCCGCGTGGGCGGCTACGCCCTGGACGAGTTCGTGAACGGGAAGCCCGTCAACCTGGTTCGCCTCTTGGTCTCCTCGGAGGGGACGCTGGCCACGACCCTGGAGGCCACGATCAACCTCGAGCCGCGCCCCCGGATGACCGCCCTGATGGTCGTCCACTACCGCAGCATGCTGGAGGCCCTGGAATCCACCATGGAGATCCTGACGACCGGCCCCTCGGCCGTGGAGCTGGTGGACAGGTACGTCATGGACCTCACCCGGGCCTCCCTGGAGTACGCGCGCCAGATCACCTTCGTCCAGGGGAACCCGGGCGGCCTGCTCCTCGTCGAATACCAGGGGACCTCCCGGGAAGAGCTGGCGGCCAAGCTCGACCGGCTGGAGACGCACTGCAAACGCCAGGGGATCGGCATCGCCTTCACCCGGGCGGTGACGGCCGAGGACCAGCAGAAAATCTGGAAGGTCCGCAAGGCGGGGCTTGGCTTGCTCCTGGGCATGCCGGGGGACCGGAAGCCCATCGCCGGCATCGAGGATACGGCCGTGGCCCCGGAGCGGCTGGCCGAGTACATCCGGCGCTTCGACGAGATCGTGCGATCCCACGGCACCCAGGCCGCCTACTATGCCCACGCCTCGGTCGGCTGCCTCCACATCCGGCCCCTCATCGACCTCAAGCAGGCGCCGGAGGTGCAACGGCTGCGCTCCATCGCGGAGCGGGTCTGCGAACTCGTGATGGAGTTCGGGGGGGCCATGAGCGCCGAGCACGGCGACGGCCTGGCCCGATCGTGCTGGAACGAGAAGTTCTTCGGGCCCACGCTGTACCGGGCCTTCAAGGAACTCAAGACCGCCTGCGACCCCCAGGGCATCATGAACCCCGGCAAGATCGTGGACGCTCCCCCCATGACCGAGAATCTGCGCTTCGGGGGAACATACCGGGCTCGGCAGGTCCAGACCTACTTCATGTACTCTCGGGAGGGCGGCTTCGACCGCGCCGTCGAGATGTGCAACGGCGCCGCCGTCTGCAAGAAGAAGCTGGAGGGGACCATGTGCCCCTCCTACATGGTGACGCTGGAGGAGGAGCATTCCACCCGGGGCCGGGCCAATGCCCTGCGGGCGGCCATCAACGGCCACCTGCCGGCCGATGCCCTGACCAGCCCGCGGATGTACGGGGTCTTCGACCTCTGCCTGCAGTGCAAGGGATGCAAGGCCGAGTGCCCGTCCAACGTGGATGTGGCCAAGCTGAAGTCCGAGTTCCTGGCCCACTACCACGACCGGCACGGGACCCCGCTCCGCGCCCGGCTCTTCGGCCGCATCGAGTCGCTGAACCGCCTGGGCTGCGCCTTTGCCCCCGTCTCGAACTGGGTGGTGGGCAGCGCGCCGGCCCGCTGGGTCTTCGACCGGTTCTTCGGCATCCACCGGAACCGGTCCCTTCCGCCCTTCGCCTCCCAGACCTTCGACCGGTGGTTCGCCTCGAGAAACGGCCGGCGTCCCGCGGCGAACCAGGGCCGCGTCGTGCTCTTCAACGACTGCTACCTGACCTATAATTATCCGGAAATCGGCAAGGCCGCCGTGAAGGTGCTGGAGGCGGCCGGCTTCGAGGTGATCCTGCCGGAGAAGCAATGCTGCGGCCGGCCCATGATCTCCAAGGGGCTGCTTCGCGAGGCCAAGGCGCACGCCGCCTACAACGTGGACCGCCTGTCGGAGTACGCCAGGCAGGGCGTCCCCATCGTGGGGTGCGAGCCAAGCTGCATCCTGACCTTCCGCGACGAGTATCCCGATCTCGTGGACGATCCCCGCACGCAGCACCTGGCCACACAGACCTTCATGGTCGAGGAGTTCCTGGCGGGCCTGCACGAGCGCGGCGCGTTGAAGCTCCCCTTGACGAACGGCACGCGGTCACTGCTCCTCCACGGCCACTGCCACCAGAAGGCCCTGATCGGCTCCGGCCCCAGCCTCACGGTCCTCCGCCTGCTGCCGGGGGCGACGGTGGAAGAGGTGGACTCCGGCTGCTGCGGGATGGCGGGGTCCTTCGGCTACGAGAAGGAGCACTACGACCTTTCCATCGCCGTCGGGAACCGTCGCCTCTTCCCCGCGGTGAAGGCCAAGGGCCCGGAGTGGGAGATCGTGGCGGCCGGCGTCTCCTGTCGCCAGCAGATCCCCCACGGCACCGGCCGGCGGGCGCGGCACCTGGTCGAGGTCTTGGCCGACGCCCTCCCCTGATCCCGGCAGGCTCACGGCGAATCGAAGCGCCGGCTCATCGCATCACAATGCATGCAGAGGCTGGGACCCTCTGTGAGAGAGGGACGGCACCATGGGATTTTTCACCCAGAAGTCTAGGATGCCTTCCGGGGAGGAGGCGCTGCGGGGCCGCACCCAGCGCCTGGTCGTCCCGGCCGCCCACTTCGTGAATGGGAACCGGCTCGAGCCGCCCTTCCCGGCGGGGACCGAGCTGGCCACGTTTGGCATGGGCTGCTTCTGGGGGGCGGAGAAGATTTTCTGGAAGGCACGGGGGGTCTATTCGACGGCCGTCGGCTACGCGGGAGGGTTCACCCCCAACCCCACCTATGAGGAGGTCTGCAGCGGACGCACCGGGCACGCCGAGATCGTGCGGGTGGTCTTCGATCCGACCGTCGTCCCCTACCACTCACTCCTCCGCCTCTTCTGGGAGAATCACGATCCGACCCAGGGCATGCGCCAGGGCAACGACGCGGGCACGCAGTACCGGTCGGCGATCTACTGCGACGGGGACCCGCAGCGCGCGGCCGCCCAGGCATCCCGCGAAAGCTACCAGCGCGTGCTCGCCAAGGCCGGGTATGGCCCCATCACGACGGAGATTCGCGAGGCGCCGGAGTTCTACTATGCCGAGGAGTACCACCAGCAGTACCTGGCCAAGAATCCCGGGGGCTACTGCGGGATCGGTGGGACCGGCCTCCGCTGCCCCGGGGACCAGACGCCGGTGGCATAGACCGTCCTCCAAGCCCCTGCACCGTACTCCCCCCTCGTTCCGCTTGTTCCGCGTTTTTTCCATTTGACAGGAGACTCCTGTCCGCTAGGGTGGCCGCGATCCCCAGAGGGCGATTCCATCCGGTGGAATTCACCCCACGGGTGTGGGGGAGGTGGTGGAGTGGGGCCACAGGTATCCGAGCTGCGAACGCGGTAGCCAACCACATAGGGGATGTTTCCTGGAGCACGGGACTGAACCCCCTGCCGACCTGCAGTCGGTCTTGTCTCCGGCTCCATCGAAGGAGAAAGCCATGAAGTATCTGAGCAGTATCATCGTCGCGGCCCTCGTTGCCTGCGCCACCTTTGCAGCCGCCTCGGACGGAACAGCGGGCAGAGTGAAGACGGTCGAGGGATCAGCCTCCATTGTCAGGGGACAGTCATCGCTCCCGGCCGTCGTCAACGAGCGGGTCTTCCAGGGAGATACGTTGAGGACGGGCCCCGATGGATCCCTGGGGGTGATTCTCAAGGACGACACATCGCTGTCTCTCGGTCCGAACAGCGTGGTGGTCGTGGACCAGTTCCTGTTCGCCCCGGCCGAGGGCAAACTGTCGCTCGTGACCCGCATGGTACAAGGCACCGCCGTGTACGTCTCCGGGATCATCGCAAAACTGTCTCCACAATCGGTACGGTTTGAAACGCCCAACGCATCCATCGGAATCCGGGGGACGAGGTTTCTGGTAAAGGTTGATGAAGACTGACCCTCGCCCCTCTCGGGGACTGCAGCGACTGGCCTGGCATTCCGAACACGGACACCCCACGCACCGTGGTCGAGGGAGGGGTTCCCGATGAAAGCATCCAGCGTCGTCCTCGCCTGCGGCGTCTTCCTGGTCTTCGTGACTTCATGCGCCTCTGCCAAGAAGAGCCTGGTCGTGCTCCAGTCCGACCCGGACGGCAAGACAGGGGAGATCGTCGTCGCGAACAAGGCCGGGTCTCAGGTCCTGGCACGGCCTGGCGAGGCCACGGAAGTCAAGGATGCCAATACGCCCCCCAGCGCACCCTTCCGGGTGGAGCAGGCCGAGGTCGCCAAGACCTTCGGGCCCGCACTGGCGGCACGGCCTGCTCCCCCTGGTCTCTACCTCCTCTATTTTCGAACGGGTTCCACCGACCTCATGGCGGAGTCCGAGAGGCTCATTACGCAGATCCTCCAAATCGTCAAGGCCCGGCACTCAACCGACATCCGGGTCGTCGGACACACCGACCGCGTCGGGACGAGGGAAGGCAACTACACGCTCGCCCTGGATCGCGCCCAGGAGGTAAAACGCATTCTCATCTCCAAGGGAGTCGATCCCGCCGTCATCGAGGTCGAATCCCATGGCGAGGACAACCCGCTGATTCCCACTCCAAACGAGGCTCCAGAACTCCAGAACCGTCGGGTTGAAGTGACCGTACGGTAAGCCTGCCCGTCTCACGCCAGGGCCCCCCATGGCCCGACCGGCAGAGGATCTGACCCAGGCTAGACGGTCAGAATGCGCTTTCCAACGACTGGGGACACGCAGAGAGAACTAGGCCACCAGACGAGTCGATTGCCCTGACCCCGGTGACGGGACACAAGACAATCCGGACAAGACCCAGACAAGAGCGCCACCCTCTCCTCATCGGGGGGATCATTCTCACAGCCCTGATCGCACTTCTCTACCTCTACGAGCCCCCCTTCTTCCGCTTCCTGGACAATCGGCTCTACGACACCCTGCTCCGCTCCACTGCGACCGGCGACGTCACCGGGGTTCCGGTCATCGTCGACCTGGACGAGAAATCTCTCGCACAATTCGGTCAATGGCCATGGCCTCGGTACCGGGTCGCCCTCTTGCTGAGGAAACTGAATGACCTGGGCGCCGCAGGCATCGGTTTGGACATGGTGTTCCCCGAGGTGGACCGTACGTCATTCGCCACCTTCCGACGGGACATCCTCCGGGATTTCAAGATCCGTGTGGACGTGAGCGGGCTGCCTGCAACCCTGAGGGACAATGATCGAGGGCTCGCCGCTGTCCTGGCTCAGGGGCCGTTCGTGTTAGGGTACAAGTTCACACTCTCCGATGAGGAACATCCTCGCGGCGAGCCTCTGCTGCATCCCATAAACGTGGTGACCGTAGGCCCCACGAGCGTGCTCCAAGACACCGACGTCCTCTATCAGGCACACGATGTCGTGAGCAACCTCACAATCTTCTCCGCGGCTGCCCCGGCGTCAGGATTCTTCAACGTCGCGCACGACTTCGACGGCATTCTTCGGCGGGTCCCACTTCTCATGTTCTACCGTGGCAAGTTCTATCCCAGCCTTTCCCTAGCAACCCTGATGCAGACCCTCGGCATCGATCAGGTCACCCTCAAACTGACCCGGACAGGCGTGGATTCCCTGCATCTCGGCCGCACCAGGATTCCCCTCGACTCAAGGGGGAACCTGTTGATTCACTACCGCGGCCGGTCCAGGACGTTCAAGTACTTCTCTGCGGCCGATGTCCTCTCGGACCACATCCCCCGAGAGCACATCCAAGGGAAACTCGTCTTCGTGGGCATGTCGGCCGCCGGGCTTGGGGATGTTCATTCCACCCCCCTGGACACGGTTTTCCCGGGCGTGGAAGTCCACGCCACGATCGCCGACAACATCCTGAAGAAGGATTTTGTCGTGAGGCCCACCTGGGCTCCGAGTCTCGAGCTGTTGCTGATTCTTGTGTTCGGAGTGCTCTCCGCCCTCCTGCTCGCCTGCACCGGAGCCGCCTGGAGCCTCATGGTCCTGGGGGGCGGGGCGCTCGGCCTCTGGCAGGGCGCCCAGTGGATGCTCCAGACCCGAGGCATCTTTCTCTCCCCGCTCATTCCCATTGTCGCCCTCGGGGGCAATTTCGCCTTGCTCACACTGCTCAAGTACTGGCAGGAGGAAAGGAAAGCCAAGGCGCGCGCCAGGGATATCCTCCGCACCCAGGATTTCACCATCCTGTGTCTCGCCTCGCTGACCGAGACCCGACATCAGGAAACTGGCAGACACATCCTGCGCACCCAACGCTATGTCAGATGCTTGTGCCGGCAGCTGGCATCCAACCCCAAGTTCCGCGCATTCCTGGATCCCGAAACGATTGAACAGCTCTACAAGTCCGCACCGCTTCACGATATCGGCAAAGTGGGCGTGCCGGACAGTATCCTGCTCAAGCCCGGGAAGTTAACTCCCGCTGAGTACGAGGAAGTGAAGAAACATACGACCTACGGGCGGGACGTGATCCAGCGAGCCGAGGAGAAGTTCGGGGCTGGCGCCAACATCTCCTTTCTTCGCCTGGCGAAAGAAATCGCGTATGCTCATCACGAGCGATGGGACGGCTCTGGATATCCTCAGAATCTCAAGGGGGAGAGTATTCCTCTCTCCAGCCGGATCATGGCCCTGGCAGATGTCTACGACACGGTGACCAGCCACCGGGTCTACAAGGCTTCCATCCCCCATGACGAGGCGGTCACGCTTCTTACCCAACTAAGCGGGAAGGCCCTTGATCCCGATCTGGTGGACGCCTTCCTGGCGGTCCAAGAGGAATTCCGGCAGATCGCTCTGGAGTATGGCGATCATGAGGGAAGAGAGGCGCGAGTCGAATCGCCACCCCGCACCGAGCAGTCATGCCCTCTGCCGGAAACTCAACAGGCGTGAGAGACGAGAGCACCCCCCCTCAGAAGGCCCTCGCTGGTTGCAACCTCCTTCGAATAGATTCTCTTTTGGCTGGGCCTGCGGCTTGGGTTCCCGAGCGAAGATCGGGGGCTGGGTTCAGCCTGAGAGTAGCCGCGCCGCGGCCAGGAGTTCCTCTTCGGTGGGGAATTTGTCCAGGCCCGCCAAGCCTTCCTGGGCGCACTCGATGCCGACCCAGCGAACGATGCCGTCTCGATCCACCAGGAATTGGCCCACGAACT
>Ga0214473_10009709_pt1 | contig 11360 bp, 10 predicted proteins | sample RVTome_7_FD_203509 | JGI IMG/M metagenome (GOLD analysis project Ga0214473, IMG submission 203509) | Soil microbial communities from uranium-contaminated site in the Upper Colorado River Basin, Wyoming, United States - RVT98D197 | ecosystem: Environmental > Terrestrial > Soil > Contaminated >...
CCATGGCCATTGATACTCTTGGAAGCATCGGAGCAAAGGAAAAGGGCGGTGAAAGCAACTTCCGATGGATCGATGAATCTGCGATGAGGGACAATGGAAAGAATTTTTTTAGCGGCTTCTTTCTTGCTCAATTTATGTAAGTCAGCTATTCTACTAATGAGAGAAGAGACCATTGGTGTGTCAATCCATGCCGGACATATGGCATTGACCGTGATACCATAGATGGCCAATTCAGCCGCCCAGGTTCTGGTTAATGCTAATAACCCTCCTTTACTTGCCGTATATCCACTATACGTTTCTGCACCTATTATTGCCATCATTGAAGAGATGTTTATAATTCGTCCCCACAGTTGTTTTTTCATATAGGGTGTGACTGCACGTGTACATAACATTGGCCCAGTTAAATTGACTTCCAATATTTGGTGCCATTTATGAGAATTAACAGCCTCGGCAAAATCCTTATGTATAATTCCTGCATTATTTACCAAAATATCTACCTTCCCAAATCGTTCCACGGTCTGTTTCACCATTTCATTCACATCAGTCTCAACGGTCACATCCCCTTTTATAAAGAATAGGTTTGGATGAGTCAGTTCCTTTTCATTCTCAAAGGCAAGATCTGAAGCAACAACTTTTGCGTCGTTTTCCAAAAACGCTTTAGCAATAGCTGCTCCCAAACCCCTGCCCGCACCGGTCATGATGGCCACTTTATCTTTGAGACTCAGAGAGTATGACATTTTTATCTCCTTCCAAAATCTGTGATATGGGGTTTTAATCCATTAACACCCCGCCATTCACATCTAAGACTTCCCCGGTAATGAACCTAGCCCCCTCCGATGCCAAGAAAAGGGCGGCGTGAGAGACGTCTTCCGGTGTCCCCAAGCGTCCTAATGGAGTTAAATGGATCGTTCTCTGAATGGCCTCGGCTCCAAGAAATCTGCCCATCTCCGTATCGATGACCCCGGGGGCAATGGAATTTACAGTGATGCCAAATGGAGCGAGGTATCTTGCAAACTGCTTGGTCATACACATCACGGCAGCTTTGGAGGCACAATAGTGAATTCCAGAAGCCGGACCACCTTGTTTCCCTGCGATCGAACCCATGTTAATGATCCTCCCCCATCTCTGACTCTTCATAGAATAGGTTACAGCCCTAATACAAAAGAAGACTCCTTTGACGTTGATGGCGAAGACCTGATCCCATTCTTGTTCATTCACTTCTTCCAAAATGGGGGTGAGATAATTGATGCCCGCATTATTCACTAAGATGTCAAGCTGCCCAAATTCTTTGAGAGTTTCTGCGACCATTCGATCAGCGTCTGCTTTTTGGGAAACATCCACCTCCACAAATAAGGCTTGTCCTCCAGCCTGCTTTATCTCTTGGACAGTTCCCTCTCCTAGCCCCTTCTTTATATCCGCTACCACAACATTCATCTTCTCTGCGGCAAAAAGAATTGCAATCGATTTCCCAATTCCCTGAGCTGCTCCAGTTATGATGGCCACTCTCCCTTTCATCATTTCACATTCCTGCCTCCGGTATTGTGAGACTCCATTCTATTTAACATCGAATTGAACTTTTAACCGCGACATATAGTCTGGGGCAACCACTACTTCAGGGTCCTTACCCAAAATCCTCTCAGCCATTGCCCAAGCCTGATCAAAATCTTTTGCGGGGGTACAACCTAATTTTCTTACGGCCTCTGGGTTTACATCTCCGGCGAATATGATTTTTCCTGCATGATCAAGTAAGTACTGGTCTTCATAAAACATCCAGAAGGAGTGGATGGGATGAACGGCATGGCAGTGTCGGTAACGGTAGAGGTAATCCTCCCTGGTTAGAAACTCCTCCTCAAAATCAAAGAGGTCTAGGGCTGAATGAACTTTTCCGAATAAGTTCCATACCTCCTGGTCTGATGGTCGGCGTCTTTTATCAATTGTCCCGTTGCACTTGACCATACCAATAAGGATTCCACCAGGTCTTAAAACAGGTTTGTTAATCCAGGTTCTCATCAGCATGGTCATATAAGTTAACGCTAAAATGGGATTATGAGTCTCCCCATAAATTTGCCTGATGGGTAATCCCACAACAAGAACATCAGCTTGAGGAGTAGGGACACGAAAAAATTTTTCAGCCGTTCTCCACTCCGATTCGTTGATATCTGGACAATGACCCACAAAAACGCTACAGATCTGGTCTTGACTATTCATGATGGTATCAACATAAAATATTTTCTTGCCCGTTGCTTTTTCGATCTGAGCATGAATAGCTTGTTTGTGCTTCATATATAAACTCTTACGGGGGTCTCCATGGCAAGAATCAGGATGGGCAATGACTTCTGTGTGTGTTGATCGAACACACCTCGCACTACCTAATCCGATCACCACCCCTGTACCTGTTACTCCACCCCAATTGAGAATACCAATTGTTCCTAAGTAGATTACAAGATCGGATTCCGCCACCCTCTTATTAAATTCTACATAGTCACCCAATTCTGATCGGCCAAGAAAAATCAAGTCCTGTGAACAATCATGGTTTAAAAGTCTGTGAGGCCAAAATTCAGAAAAGAGCTGGGCACCAAGGTTATTGTATAATTCATCTCTTGTCCGTTTCCATTGAGTTCCAGTGGCACAGATTAGAGTCACGTTCTCTTTAGGAACACCCGCCCTCCTCAGTTCTTCCAGGAGAATCGGGATAAAAAGTCTCTTGGGAACCCCGCTTCTCGGAGGAGCATCGAAAGCAATGGTCACCTTCGACCCTTTGTGCGCGAGCTCGCGAATGGGCGGCATTCCGATGGGGCTTTCGAGGGCCTCGCGAAATGCCTTTTCTGGATTAGTCAATGGAGGCGGATCCTCACAACGGATGATTGTGGCATTTTCGGGCACGGTTATTTCTAATTTTGATTCACCATAATCTACATTTACCTTTTTCTTTTTCATCGGACTTCTCTCTTTTCCTACCTTATGACTATTACTTTATCGGCTTATAAATACAGTATACGCACAAAAGATCTTTATCTCCCACATTCGTAATATTATTTTCCATAATTCCAGGGGTATAAAAGGCGGTTCCCGATGGAATTTCTTGTTTGTATGATTTTCCTTCAAATTTCCATTCCCCTAATCCCCTCCCCTCTATCACATAGAAAATTTCGTCCTCTCCCTCGGGATGAGAATGCCAACCCCGTCCATCGCCCGGCTTGATTCTTCCATACCCAAAGATGAGGCCCGCCTCTGTATCAACCGATTCGATCAGGCGATACCATGTTCCACCCCCTCCGGGTGGTGTCTTACCTTCCACTTGCTGGAAGTTCATGATCTTTGCATTCTTCACGTCTTATCTCCTCTCAAATAATCATTCATTGTTAAAGAATTAAACTTTAGCTTTATGTTCGTCTGCTCCTAGAGGTTCAGAAGGTTTATAGAAATAACCTCTGAATCGAATTAAAGGAATCTTCGAATCGTCCTCATCGTAACGAACCGTCTCACCTACAAAGACGGTATGGTCACCCGTCAAATAATAATGTCGGACTTTACATTCGATATTGGCTGCACAACCGTTGATCAAGGGCGCTTTGATTTTCTTAGCAGGCCGAGTGGAGATCTTTTTCTCTTTAAACTTATCCACATCTCTTCCAGAGATATTGCCGCAATAGATTGCCAAATCCATTTGATCGAAAGAGACAACGTTAATAGCAAATTCATTACTCTTCATGATGAGGTCATGGGTAAAACGACTCGTTCCAATATTAATGGAAATTAGTGGGGGATCGAAAGATGTCGGCGCACACCAGGCGGCTGTCATAACATTCCTCACCTTGTTGTGTTTCGCTGTCACCAAAATGATCGGCATACAGAGATTCCCTCTTGCTTTCTTAAAACGTATTTTTTTCCCCATGAGCACCTCCTTTTCCTATCCCCCTCGGGTTTATCTGGTAGACGGATGAATATTTTATGAAAAGTCATTGAGACTGTGGTAAACGTCCACCAACTGATCATGGGCTTTTTTATAAACTTCAAAAAGTTGAGTGTAACGTTCATGATTTTTAGGATCAGGTTTATTGTGGTAAGCAATCTGGACACACTTTTTTATTGCATCCTTTTCACCCTGAAAGATTCCTATTCCTACTCCTCCCAATAAAGCAGCTCCATACGATGCATCATCGACTGCTGGTTTTAATACCTCGACACCCAAAACATCGCAGACGATCTGCCTCCATAAAGCACTTTTTGATCCGCCACCGATAATCCTAGCTTCTTTTAATTCCAAGCCTAAATTGAGAATCGAATTCAGACAATCCTTCAAAGAGAATGCAATACCTTCGTATAGGGACCGGACGAAATGTTCTCTGCGATGGCGCATGGTAATACCGATGAAGTCAGCTTTTAGAAATGGATCCCAATAAGGTGATCTCTCTCCCAGGAGATAAGGATGGAAAATGAGCCCGTTTGAACCAACCGGTACATCCTTAGCGATTTCATCCATTACATCAAAGGCACCTTTTTCTCCCTCCTCTGCTTTCTCCATTTCCGTTTGGAAAAACTGATCTCTCAGCCATCGGTGGGCAGAGGCACAGGAATTTGTGGCAGCCACAGAATACCAGAGTCCTGGAATGACATGGTAATAGGTGAACGTAAGGGGATGGGGATAGGCTTTATCAGTCATAATATTAGTATTTCCTGCTGTCGCCAATTTTATAATACCTTGCCCTGCTTCAATGGCGCCAGCTCCGTAATCTTCTACAGCCGTATCAGAAGAGCCAGCCACAACAGGCGTTCCTTCTTGTAAGCCTGTATCTTGTGAGGCTTGGTGGCTCACTTTCCCAACCACGTCCCTCGGGGAAACAATCCTGGGGAGGGTATCCATTGGCCATCCAATGTAATCGCATAACTCCTTCGACCACTGTCTTTTCTCTGCATCTACCATCAATGTACCAAGGGCATCTACCCAATCTGTTTCCCAAGTCCCGGTTACCCTAAATCTTAAGTAATCTTTTGCAATCATCAATTTCCGCGTCTTCTCAAAAATATGTGCCTCATTTTCTTTTACCCACAAAAGTTGTGGCAACGTCCAAGTAGGATTTGCCCTCTGGTAACCAATTTTGAAAATACGGTCTCCATAATTATTATTAAGCCATTCCGCTTGTTTTACGCTCCGCTGGTCCGTCCATAGGATAGCAGGTCTCAAAATCTGATCGTTTTCATCCAAAAGCACAGGGGTATGGGCGGCTGCATCGAAACAGACAGCGACAATCTTTTTCGTATCAATTTTGCTTTGGTTCAGGGCTTCACGGAAAGTCTTACAAAAAGCCAAATACCAGTCATCGGGATTCTGTTCTGTCCATCCCGGATGTAAATAAGAAGTGACCAATTCTTGAGAGCTACTTCCCACCACGGTTCCGTCTGCCCTGACAATAATCGATTTAAGGTTTCCGGTACCAATATCCACACCTACAAGATAGACATCCTTTGATGCCATGACTTTATTACCTTTCCTAAATGATATTCTCAGCTACCAATTCAACAATATCCATGACATTGAGGGTATCTTTATCTGAAGATTGATTCAAAAAGGCACTCTTGCAAGATTGACAAGAGGTTACAAGGATTTCAGCCCCTGTTTTCTTTGCCTGTGAAAACCTATCCTTGGCAATATCATCAGCCAGTTTTGGAAAAGTCAAGGCTAAACCAGACCCATACCCGCAACAATTGGCCTTTTCGCGGTTCCACTTCATTTCAACGAGATTCAATCCATCAAAGCTAATAAGAACCTCTCGCGGGTCATTATAAATTCCACAGTAGCGACCCAACCGGCAAGGATCTTGATAGGTGGTTGTTTTATTTATTGGTTTAAGTTTTATTCGGTTTTGCATGATGAGTTCTCTGAGGTATGTTGTCGTATGCACAAACCGAATTCCTTTGGGTAGCTTAACTCCCCACTGAGGGTACCTCTCTTTTATTGTATAAAGACAATGGGGACATCCCATAACCAAAGTTTTACAACCGGAATCTTTGAAACGTTCCACATTCTTCTGGCCGAGAGCTTGCGCATCCTCCCTGTATCCCATAATATCCAGATAAGCCCCGCAACACTCCTCATCCGACAGGAGACTATATTTTATGCCTGATGCTTTAAGAACAACGAGTGTTGCACGGGCGATTTCCGGCCGACGATAAGCAGCCCCACACCCAGCAAAATAGAGCACGGAAGCTTCTTTGTTTACCGAGATGGGGCTAATGGAAGCAAATCGTTCATCTCGCTTGCCCCCATAGGGATTGCCTTCACCGATAATATTCTTCTGAATCTGGCGCACTTGTGGAGGCTCGATTCCAAGGGAAACAATTTTTCTGCGGGCCTCCACGATGGGATCCGTGATATCCCAATTCCCTACACACCACTCGTGACAGACCTGGCAGAGGGCGCACTGGTACATCACTTCTGCCACATCGCGGTCAAAGGTCTGAAGACCTTTGAGGATGGAAAAAAGAGTCAATCCCTTTCCCTTCGGGGTAACAGTCTCTCTGTGCATTGATTCGCTCACGGTGCAGACATGACGACACATGGGGCAGAACCGGCAGGAATTAATTGTGTCAAGGTGTCTCTCAAATTCTTTCATTAAACAGATCGCCTCCGAATGTAAGCTGAATTATTTGGGCGGGCCGAAACCCAACTTTCCAGGATTCATAATCCCATTAGGGTCAAACGCATTTTTGATGTCGACCATCTTCGGCCAGGCAGGACCGTATTGTTTTCTCATGAGCCAACCCAGCTTCAAACCAATCCCATGATGTTCATTCAGAACTCCTCCATTGGCGATGAAACATTTCGCTGTATCGGCCCAGATACGGTTATGCAGGTTGAGGACCAGTTCCGGATCCTGAGGTGGATCGTCAATCATGAATTGGGCATAAACCATCACTCCCCAAGGATACCAATGGGAAAAATGGGCGAAGAAAGATGCACCATAATCGCCGTATTTTTTTTCAACAATTTCTTTTGCGGCATAATAAAGGGGTCTGATATTTTTGAAGGTGGTTACGGTTTCAATCGTTCCGAAAAGCTTGGGCAGTGCTTTCGCAAAGGGTGGAAAGTAAAAATCATACCGATGATCCCACCACTTTTGTCCGGCTTCACTCCCTAAATCTTGACCTCCAAGATCTTTACAAATCTCGAAGATTTTTTTCCATATGACATCATTTAATTCCCTGAAACCATCCACGCCAATCACCATATAAGAACCTGTGACATCCAGATTCAGGACCCTTTTTACATATTTCTTCGTGTCCACTTCATCATAAAGTCGAATGACACAAGGGTTTAATCGCTGAGCCATGATTCGTCGGCCAGCTTCGATGCCTTTATTCAAGTCTTCAAAGAGAAAGCTCTGAAAGCGACGCTCTTCTGGGAGGGGATCGACCCGCATCTTAACCTCGACAATAATTCCAAGGGTCCCTTCTGATCCTACAAAGAGCTCCAGCAATCCTGGGCCGGACGCATGATTTGGAACGGGAAGAGTCTCAATAATCTCCCCAGTGGGACTCACCAACTTGATCCACATGACCATATCCTCTGCCTTGCCGTATTTCGTCGAAAGCGTCCCAGAACCTCTTGCAGCGATGTAACCTCCCAAAGTGGCAGCGTACTCTGAAGCCGGATAATGAGCGAGTGTCAATCCTCGTTCGTTGAGCTCCCACTCAAGCTTTTGACCAATAATGCCTGCCTCAGCAGTAACCGTTAAACTCTCTTCATCTATTTCGATAATGCGGTTTAGCCGTTTTAGGTCAATAATGATTCCACCATATAGGGGAATGACACCCCCCTGGGAACCAGACGCTCCTCCCCATGGCACCACTGGAAGGCGGTGAGTATTTGCCACCCTTATAATTTCCGAGATCTCTTGGGCATTTCGAGGAAAAAGGATGAAATCGGCTGTCGGAGGTTCCTGTCCCCGGTCTATCCACATTTGCGAAACCCAGGAATAATCCACCGCATAAGCCAGTTTATCCACCCGACGGCGGGTGATATATTCCGGGCCAACAATATCCGCCAATTCAGTATAAATAAGATCATATATAAGTTTGTTGGGTATGTTCATAGCTTTCCCTAATTATTGATTTACCCTTTAATCGCTCCTGCTGTAAGTCCCTTAACGAAATACTTGCTGAGAAAAACTAACATGATCAACAAGGGGACACTGATTAAAAAAGCCCCGGCCATAATTTCTCCCCAATTTAAATCCCCTGCTCCCAGCATAGTGGCTAATCCTATAGGGAGGGTCTTTTGGATATCAGATGAAAGAATAATTAATCCAAAGGTATAGTCTGTCCATGAAAGTAGAAATGAAAAAATAGAAACCGTGAGGATTCCTGGAAGCGATAAAGGTAGGACTACCCAAAAAAATGCTTTAATTCGGCTGGCTCCATCCACCATGGCCGCTTCTTCCAATTCAAAGGGCATGGCTTTAAAGAATCCCCACAACAGCCATACCCCAAGAGGTAGGGTAATAGTGGTGTGAGAGATAATTAATCCCCACAAGGTATCAGTAAGTCTTAATTTTGTGAAAATGAAATAAAGAGGGACAGCCAGTAAAAGAGGAGGGAACATATAAATAAAAAGCATGGAATGAAGAATGAATTGTTTTCCTCTCATTCGATATCGCGTTACCACATAAGACATAAGGATAGAACAGATTAAGGTGATCCCCGTCGTAACAAATGCAACCCATAAACTATTTTTAAAATTGATTAGGTATTTCGTCATCCCTAATAGATTTTCATAAGATTTTAGTGAAAACGGCCCTGGAATCAGGCTCGTACTTGAAAATAATGCGCGATAGGACCGACATGAAGAGATGAACATCCAATAGATGGGGAAGAATGAATAAATAGCAATGAAAATAACTAAACTATAGATGACTACTTTCTTTACAGGAGTATCTTTCTTGGGCATATAGGACTTCCTTATCCCTCAATAGGAAATATTTTTAAATAGATAAAGACGATGATAAAGAGAATGACAAACGAGATCGTGGCAACCGCTGTGCCTCCTCCAATATCGTATGTTTGAAATGCTTTTTGATATGTCAGAATGGGAAGATGCTCTGTCGCCCCGAGAGGTCCTCCTTTTGTCATTATCCAAATAATATCAAACTTATTAAACATCCATATGCCTCTCAGTAGGATGATGATCACCAGGATTGGTTTTAAAATGGGAAGGGTGATGTAAAAAAACCTCTGCCAGGAAGTAGTACCATCTACTTTTGCTGCATCCATTAAGTCTAAAGGAATGGTTTGTAGAGCAGCTAAAAAACAAGTTGTAACAAAAGGTGTCCATGTCCAAACGCTAACCATAATGACGGTGAACATTGCAAGCGTAGGGGTTTCAAGCCAATTGACCTTACCGAGCCCCAATTTGTTTACAGCGTGAGTGATGACCCCAATACTCCCGTCAAGCATCCACTGCCAAGTTAAGGCGACGACAACGGTAGGGAGAATATAGGGTAATAATGTTAAACCTCTTATGAAGGATTTTCCTTTAAATGTCTCGTTGAGAATCAGTGCAATTCCAATTCCAATTGAAACCTGAAGTGCAATGCTTATGAAGCCATATACGAAGCCATTTTTTAAGGCATTCCAAAAACTTGATTCATGAAATATTTGAATATAATTGGCAAATCCAACAAACTTGGGCGGACTGATATAGGACTCCATATGATAAAAGCCGAGTCTAATAGCCATAAAAAAAGGAACCACTATGAAGAAAAAAGTAATAAGAACTCCGGGTGTTAGGAAAGGTATAATAATATGCCTGTCTTTTCTTTTCATTTCGTTCTCTAAATTGAAAAAGTGGGGATACCTAATTATTTTTACCTTTTAGGTACCCCCACATAAACAATTTAACCTTCTTTGATCACTTCTCTTATCTGGTCGGCTGCGATCTTTACGCATTCCTCCGGCGCCATGTTCTTAAGGAGGAGATTCTGAAACATGGTGGGCAGGATAAACTTCCGGGTGATCTTTCCAGGCCTTGGATCGATCTCAGGCCCTTGAATATCAACGCAATCGATCACGATATCCTTCCGGGTGAGGAAGTTCTTCGTTGTTTCCACAACATTGGCATACTTCTTTACTCTTGGAAGGGCTTTCCAGCGAGGATCATTGTAAATTGACATCCTGGTGGGCTGATAGTGGATAGGCAAGGTGGCATAAAAATCGATGAGTTTATCGGTGACCAGCCAATGGAGGAGCTTCTTGGCCTCTTCTGTATAGTTTGTCTTTACGACAAACCAACCATCATAGCCATGGCCGACGGCAAAACGAGATCCATCGCTGCTGGGATAGAGGAAGGCCCCTACCTTATCCGCTAAATGGGGAGCGTATGTTTCGATATGTTCGATCATCCTACCGCTGTAAGGATTCATCGCCACTCTTTCACTCACAACCAATTTCACATGGTCAGCCCATACGAGTTGGGTCATTCCGGGGGGCATATATTTGTACAGTTCCTTAAAGAAGTTCAAGAATTTTACAACCTTCGGTTTCATCTGGGGGGAATCGAAGATGACGTTCCATTTGTTATCAAAAAGTTTCACTCCATCGGCCCACATGAAACCCACATTTAACCAGTCGACCCACTGGCCATTCCCGATTCCAAGGCCCAGGCCAAACATATTGTCGGCAGTGCACGCTTTGGCACAATTCAGAAAATCTTCCCAAGTCTTGGGTTCCTTCAGCCCTTTTTTCTTAAAAATATCGGTCCTGTAAAACCAGTAGGCGAAATTGTAGTCGTAGGGATACCACCAATACTCTCCCTTCATCGGGAAGAGGATGTCCGGACCAAAATCATCCACGCCGATCTTCTTGATGATGTCGGTAATGGGGACGATCCATCCATTCGCAGCCATGATATTAATGTTCCCGATAAAAAGCTCATTGCCCAGATGGTAAGGATTGCCGGCCTTCATGGATGCGGTCAGTTTGGGGAATACTTCACCTCCCGGTACCGTATCGAGCAAGACCTTCACACCGGTTTTGTTCTCCCATTCCGCAAAGTTCGATTCCAGAACTTTGATCGTCCCAGGGTCGGGTTCTTGACTGATCACTCGTAGGGTGATCTTCTCACTGGTGTGGACGAATGGCGCTGAAACCATCAGCGTAGCGCCTGCCGCTCCTGCCATTTTTAAAAACTTTCTTCGGGTCACCCCCTTGTGTTTGTTTCGGCCATCCTTTTTCTTCATAAGTTATTTACCTCCCTTTAATAGTTAGAACTTCATTTTTTATTTCACCTCAGCCCTACAAAGGATTTTATCTTTCACCTCCCTTCTGAAGGATTTTGGATCTTAGTTAATCACTTGTTATACAGG
>Ga0214473_10009710_pt1 | contig 11359 bp, 12 predicted proteins | sample RVTome_7_FD_203509 | JGI IMG/M metagenome (GOLD analysis project Ga0214473, IMG submission 203509) | Soil microbial communities from uranium-contaminated site in the Upper Colorado River Basin, Wyoming, United States - RVT98D197 | ecosystem: Environmental > Terrestrial > Soil > Contaminated >...
TTTGGGACAGATTATTAACCTTATTTCAAAAGGAGGAGAAAATGGTAAAGAAGAAGGCTGTAAAGAAGGTTGCAAAGAAAAAAAGAAAACCAAATCCTGCGTTCATGAAGCCCATGAAGATCAGTGCTGATCTGGCGAACATAGTAGGAAGCAAGCCGATACCGAGGACAGAGGTGGTTAAGAAATTATGGGCATATATCAAGAAGAATAAACTGCAGGATGCAAAGAACAGAAGAAACATCAATGCTGATGCAAATCTAAAAGCTGTGTTCGGGGGCAAGAGAACAGTATCAATGTTTGAGATGACCAAGCTGGTCAACAAACATTTATCGTAAAAATTCCCGAAAAAGTTGTGATAGAAAAAGGATTCAAGGGTTCAGTTCAGTGAACCCTTGAATCCTTTTAAAACACATGCCAGACTTCATGGATACTCCTGATATTCATTGCAGAGTTCGGGATTGTTAATCGTGGACTGTTGTGAGGGACAGGTTTAGCGTCTCTTTCTCTTTGTGACTTTGGATTTTTTGACAGGTTTTTTTGTAATTTTCTTTGTAAGTTTTTTCTTTACGGTCTTTTTTGAAGGTTTTCTAAGAACCTTTTGGGTCCTTACTTTTTTTACCACGGGCTTTTTAGGTTTTATTTTTTTAATAGGTTTTTTTGTAATTTTCTTAGCAACCTTCTTAGCTGGTTTCACCTTCTTCTTCGGTTTTGCCTTTTTCTTTTTTGGTCGGGCTCTCTCAGGCTCTATCTCTTTCACCTCCAACAGCGCCTTAGGAAGTGTTCTTTCAAGTATGGTTTTAAGTTCCATTGCATTTTTTGGGGCATAACCAAGGGCATCATTGTTAAAGTACATATAAACATCCTTGCCTTCTTTAAGATAAGTTTTTATTCTCTTAGCGTCTTCTTTCAGTTGTTCTGTGGTATAGTTTGTGGCATAGCTTCCAGCCTCACCGTGCCTTCGAATATACACAAAATCAGCAGTTACCGGTAATTCATCAATAAACCCAGGCCAGTCAGACATGCAAACAGCGATATTCGAATCTGACAGCAGTTTAAAAACCTTCCTGTTAATCCAGCTTTTGTGCCTGAACTCAAAAACATGGCGTACAGGATATGCCTCGAGCGCCTTAATAAAATCCGTTAAATTTTTCATATTGGCTTTAAAATTCGGTGGTAATTGCCAGAGCACTACCTCAAATTTCTCCAAGAGGGGTGAGGTGGTGTTAAAAAATGTTGAAAGTGGTAGTTCAACATCCTTGAGTTTTTTTATGTGTGTAATAAGACGGCTGCCTTTCAGAGAGAAGCAAAAATTAGGAGGGGTCTCATTATACCATTTTTCAAATGTCTCTTTTTTTAGTAAACGGTAGAATGTTACATTAAGTTCAACTGTGTTGAACTTTTCTATATAAAAAGCCAGCCATCTTCGGGGACTAAAATCATCAGGGTAAAAAATACCTCTCCAGGACTCATATAAAAATCCGCTACATCCAATTCTATACTTTGGCATCTTTGTGTAAGTATACACCGAAAATCCAAAAATTCAAGATAAAATTTTACCCCGTTAAAAACAATTACAAAGGCTGGGGACTAAAGCCCTATCCCGACTTTCTAAAGGGGTTATTCTATTATTCCTCCGCCAATGACCAAGTCACCATCATAAAAAACTGCACTCTGGCCCTTAGCAGGTGCCCACTGTGCCTTATCAAATTCTACCATAACTGATTGATTTTTATCAGGAATTATGATTGCGGACTCCTCTTTCATTGTAGAGCGTATTTTTACCTTTGCCCTCAAAGGCATCAACAGTGATTCTATGAAAATCCAGTTTAATCCCCTGACTTTAAAAACCTTTTTCATGGCATCCTCTTTTGCCCCTACTATGAGGGTATTCCTCTGGGCATCAATATCAACAACATAATAGGCTCTCAAGGTTGATATCCCAAGCCTTTTTCTCTGCCCGATGGTGTAAAAGGCGATCCCTTTGTGTTTACCGACAATCTCTCCTTCCATGTTAATTATTGGCCCTGGCTTTAATGCCCCCGGAGAGAAATCTCTTATAAAATCAGCATAACTTCCGTTACCAACAAAACATATTTCCTGGCTTTCGGGTCTTATAGCGCTCACAAGACCCAATTCCCCGGCAATGCTCCTTGTTTCATCTTTTTTTAATCCCCCAAGAGGAAATACGGTTTTTGAGAGTTCTCTCTGGGTCATTACATATAACACATATGACTGGTCTTTTTTCGGGTCAACTCCTTTTAACAACAGATTTTGTGATGGGTAATCCGTGATGCGTGATGAGTCTTGAATTTGAGAACTTGAGAAGTTAAGAGGTTGAGAAGTTAAGATTTTCTTATCTTCCCATTTTCTTAGCTTCTTATCTTCTGCCTTCTGACTTTTTACTATCCTTGCATAATGACCTGTTGCTACTAAACCAGCTCCGAGTTCTTCGGCTTTTTTAAGCAGGAATTTAAATTTAATGAACTTATTACAAAGAATGCATGGATTTGGTGTTATCCCTGAAATATAGGATGTGCAGAAGTCTTCAATTATATACCGATAAAAATCATCTCTCACATCTACGGTATAATGTTCTATACCGAGTTTTCCTGCCACCTTTTTAGTGATCTCAATTGTTTCAATGGAACAGCATACATTTAACCTTTTTACGTCTCTGCTGTCCCATAATTCAAAGCTCAAGCCTATCACTTCAATGCCCTGTTTTTTGAGCAAATAGGCAGCTACAGATGAGTCAACTCCACCGCTCATAGCAACAATCGCCTTCATTTAAAAACCTCTCTACCTTATAGGTCGCAGACGAGTCATCTCGGATCGAGTCGATTCGACGACCACACCATAAATATAGATATCATTCTAAATCATAACATAATTTTCACCTTGCTACTTCTCTTGTCTTAAAGAACAGGTCTTGAATTCTCTTATCCTTTTTGGTAAGGTTTAACATGAGAAATTCCAAGTTTTTTATTATCTGTGTTGTGTTTTTTGTCTCTGCATGTGCCACAACCCCGAGCGTTGAAGATATTAAAAAAGCCGAGGTTCACTATAAATTGGGTTTTTCTTATCTGGCTAAAGAACAGTTGCACGAAGCATTTATAGAATTTCAGAAAGCCATTAAACTAAACCCTGAAGATAAACTCTCCCTGAATGCCCTCGGATATATAAGTGCGAGGTTTAAAGAATATAATGAAGCTATATCCTACTATAAACGTGCAATCTCAATAGACACGAATGATTCTGACACTATGAACAATCTCGGCGTAACTTACTTAGAGATTGAACACTGGGATGAGGCAATTAAATACTTTGAGATGGCGTTGAAAAACCCTTTATACGCAACACCTGAAAAGGCATATGCAAACATTGGTTATGCATTATACAAAAAAGGCGATTATTCCGCTGCTGTAACCACACTTAAAGAGGCCTCTCAAAAATATTCTAACTACCCACAGCATTTTTATGTCCTTGGCATTGTCTATATGAAACTCGGTAAATACGAAGCTGCAATTGATGAATTTAAAAAAGCCATGAATATCGCCCCTGAATATATAGATGTCCACTGGGAACTTGCCCATGCCTATCTAAAGACAGGAAATAAGGAAAAGGCATTCAAGCATTTTAAAATAGTTGCGGAAAGCGGTGGGAATAACGAAAAAAGCAGAGAGGCATCAAAATATATAGAACTTCTTAAATAATTCCACAGATGAGCACAATTGCAGAAAAACTTATTAAAGAGGCTGAGAGGTCTATGCGATGTGCACTTGCTCCTTACTCAAAATTTAAGGTTGGCGTGGCACTCGCAACAAAAAAAGGTAAAATTTACACAGGCTGCAACATAGAAAATCTGTCCCTATCGTTAAGCGTATGTGCTGAAAAAATAGCATTGTTGAAAGCCCTTTCAGAAGGTGAACGGTCTTTTAAAGCGATAGCCATCGTTTCTAACAGCAAGGAGTATTGCTATCCCTGTGGGTCATGCAGGCAGATGTTATGGGAATTTGCTAAAGATATTGCTATTTTTTTATATAGCAAAAAAGGTATTAAGAAATATTCTCTGTGTGAGCTATTGCCTCATGCGTTCACACCACCAGAGAAAAAACTGTAATAAACCTATTGACAAAGGCTAATTTATGTTGGTATCTTCCTGGTATCCTTCGCGTGAAAATTTTTTCTTAAAAGCATAAACCCCGTTAGAAAGGACGGAGCTTTCTAACGGGGTAAACCTTTACCCCTGTGAGAGTTTTCTCTATTTCTCATGGGGTGGAATGAAAGGGGAGGCATTATGACAAAAGCTGAACTTATTGATGCGGTAGCAGGCGGTGCCAAAATATCAAAGGCCGCTGCTGGAAAGGCTATTGATTCCTTTATCAGTGGTGTTAAAAAGGCACTCAAAAAGGGAGACAAGGTAACCCTTGTTGGTTTCGGCACTTTTTCTGTTGCCAGAAGAAAGGCAAGAAAAGGCCGTAATCCGCAAACCGGTGCTGAAATCAAGATTCCTGCTACAAAGGTCCCTAAATTTTCAGCCGGTAAGGCACTTAAATCTGCTGTGAAATAATTACGTTCATCTCAGGAAAGTTGCAACGGAAAAGGAAGGGTTCAAGGGGCATCTGTGTGTATCAGGAAAATTTCAATTGTAACCGTTCAATACTGGTAGCAAGTCCTGATTTTGAATCTATATCTATTACAACAGCGGAGAGCACCGTGATGCCTTTTGCCACTTCAAAACGGATAGGCATGTGTGTAAGGAACTTCTCTATTATCTGTTCTTTTTTTATCCCTATGACAGAGTTTACAGGTCCTGTCATGCCAACATCTGTTATAAATGCAGTGCCCCCGGGTAGTATCATCTCGTCCGCAGTCTGCACATGAGTATGCGTACCTACGACAGCACTTACCTCTCCGTCAAGAAACCACCCAAATGCTGATTTTTCAGAAGTTGCCTCGGCATGAAAATCAACAATAATCACTCTGGTCTGCTCTTTGAGTTTCGGGATTTCTCTTTTTGAAGCCTTAAATGGGCAATCCACCTGATTCATGAATACGCTGCCAGAGATATTAAGCACAGCAATTTTTTCTCCTGAAGAAGCGTTTAAGACAATGCTCCCGTATCCCGGAACGTCTTGAGGATAATTAGCAGGCCGTAGCAGTCTATTCTCACGCAGGATATATTCAACTGCTTCTTTTTTGTCCCATATATGATTCCCCGAGGTAAGTACATCTACACCGAGGGGAAAAATCTCTTCACCTACAGACTTAGTTATTCCAAAACCACCTGCGGCATTTTCTGCATTGGCTATTACAAAATCTATCTTTAATCGTTCACGCAGACGGGGAATTCCTGTCTTTAGAGCCTTTCTTCCAGCCTCCCCTACGATGTCACCTATGAATAATACTTTCATAATTTAAAATCTTGGTTACGGTTACGATGCCAGTATGGTATAAAAAAGGTTAGGTTGTTGGGTGTCTTTTTAACGTAACCATCAGACCATAAACGATACGAGCTTCCTAACCATAACCCCCTTTTACTTTCGTCTCTTTTACTTAGCATATTCCACATACCGTGATTCCCTTATCACAGTAACCTTTATCTGTCCTGGGTAGGTAAGTTCTTCTTCTATCTTTTTTGATAGAGTTCTCGCAATCTGAGCAGAAAGTTCGTCATTCACTTCATCAGGCTTTACGATAATCCTTATCTCCCTGCCTGCCTGAATTGCATAACACTTATTCACTCCATTAAAGGATGTTGCAATTTCTTCCAGTTTTTCAAGCCGTTTGAGATAACCTTCAAGTGACTCCTTTCTCGCACCTGGTCTTGCGGCGGAAAGGGCGTCAGCCGCAGCCACAAGAGCTCCCTCAACAGTTATCGGTTCTCCTTCTCCGTGGTGAACTTCAATAGCATTAACTACCTTAATATTTTCTCTATATTTCTTGGCTATTTCAGCGCCGATGAACTGGTGTGAACCTTCAACCTCATGGTCAACCGCCTTGCCAATGTCATGCAGAATACCTGCCCTCTTTGCAAGTTTTACATCTACCCTGAGCTCTCCAGCCATAATACCCGCAAGATACGCCACTTCCTTTGAGTGTTGAAGTACATTTTGTGCATATGACGTTCTGTACTTAAGCCTCCCGACAAGTTTTATAAGTTCCTGATGTATACCGTGGAGCCCGAGCTCGAAGACTGCTTTATCACCTTCTTCTCTGATTGAAGCCTCGATTTCCTTACTAACCTTTTCAACAATCTCTTCAATTCTTGCAGGATGTATCCTCCCGTCAGCTATAAGACGCTCCAGTGAAATTCTTGCTATCTCCCTTCTGACAGGGTCGAAGCTGGATAGTATCACTGTTTCAGGGGTATCGTCTATAATAAATTCAACCCCTGTAACAGCCTCAAGCGCCCTTATGTTTCTACCTTCCCTCCCTATAATTCTGCCTTTCATCTCGTCATTCGGCAGGGTAATGGAAGAGATTGTGTTGTCACTGACATAATCACTTGCATATCGCTGTATAGCAAGGCTGATGATTTCTTTAGTCTTTCTGTTGGCTGATTCAATTGCCTCGTCTTCGACCCGCTTTGCTATTTTTGCAGCTTCAAATCTGGACTCTTCTTCGACCCTTCTTAAAAGTTCTTTCTTAGCATCCTCTGTACTTAAAGCTGAAAGCCGCTCAAGCAACTCATTCTGTTGTTTGAGAAGTTTTTCATAATTGAGTTCCTTCTCATGTAGCTCCTTCTCTCTGTTATTTAACTCCTTTTCTCTTTTATTAAAATTAGACTCCCTTTTATCAACCTGATCCAGTTTTCTGTCAAGAACCTCCTCTCTATGTCGCAGCCTTTTGTCAAATTGACTTAATTCCATACGCCGTTCCTTTAACTCCTTCTCAACTTCAGCCTTTGCATGAAGGATTTTGTCCTTTGCTGCAAGCTCAGTTTCCTTTTTAATGGACTCTGCCTCTTTCTGAGCTTCCTGTAAAAGTTTTCCAGCTTTCTTTTCCGTATCCTCCATTCTCTTGGCAGAAGTCATTCGGGAGTAGACAGCTGACAGAATAAACCCTATAATAAGTCCCACTGCCACTGCCAGGACAATTAAGTTATTACCCATTATATGATCCTCCTTTTATGTAGCCTCTTTTTAAATATCTTCTCATAGCCCTCTTCAGACGGATAGAAGAACGTCTTTTTATGTGGAAGGTATTCCTGAGCCACAAAATGACCATCATAATTATGCGGGTATTTGTACCCCATACCTGCTCCGAGGCGGGAAGCCCCTTTATAACCGGCGTCTCTTAGATATGATGGCACCTGCGCCATCCTCTCTTCTCTTACGGCTGTTAGAGCATTCTCTATTCCTGCATACGACGCATTGCTCTTTGGTGCCATTGCAATATAGATTGCTGCCTGTGACAAGGGGATACGTGCCTCAGGCATGCCGATTAGCTCTACAGCCTTCATTGCGTCAACCGCTATCTGAAGTGCCCGTGGGTCTGCATTGCCCACATCCTCAGATGCACAGATAACGATTCTTCGTGCTATATATAAAGGGTCTTCACCTGCTTCTATCATCTTTGCCATCCAGTAGAGGACAGCATCAGGGTCGCTCCCCCGCATGCTTTTTATAAAAGCAGAGATTGTGTCGTAATGTTCATCTTCGTTGTAGTATAAGGATTTTTTTTGTAGCACCTCTTTTGCCAGTTCAATGTCATAACTGTCACGATGTGCACTCTTAACAATAAAACTGCCGAGTTCAAGGGCATTCAATGCCCTTCTTGCATCACCTTCGGAAACCTTAGCAATAAAATCCATAGCTTCGGGTGCTAAATTTATATTGTATTCACCAATGCCTCTTTCTCTGTCATTCAATGCCCTCTCCAGCAATGTCTTAATCTCCTCCTCATTCAAAGGGAAAAACTGGAAAATCATTGATCTCGAAGACAAGGGAGGAATTATTGAAAAAAATGGATTCTGTGTAGAAGCACCTATAAGTGTAATGTTACCTGTCTCAACATCAGGCAATAAAGCATCCTGCTGGAGTTTGTTAAACCTGTGAATCTCGTCAATAAAAAGAATTGTTCTCTGTTGTGCTCGTGCCTTCTGCAAAGCCTCTTTTATGTCACCTACACCAGAAATTACAGCATTCAGGGAGACAAAAAATGCCCTGGTCCTTCGGGCAATTATATGGGCAAGAGCTGTCTTACCTGTTCCTGGCGGACCGTATAATATGAGAGAGACGATAGAGTCTTTCTCTATCGCCTCTCTCAAAGGTTTTCCGCTCCCGAGTATGTGCGGCTGACCAACAAACTCCTCTAATGTCTGAGGCTGCATCCTCCATGCGAGAGGAGCCTTCCTACATGAATTAAAGAGTTCCATGAATCTTATCTCCTTCTGGGGCATCGACAAGGGTTTTCCCCTCTCACAGTTGTGGGGCAGTAGCCTATGACAGTGGATGATTCGTAAGATATAAACTTATTCGGGCGGCAGGATAAACCTACGTAGATTTCTTGAGTCTATAGAGTAAACCCCGTTTAAATCCTCCTGTAGTGGTAAGATTCTTAAAAAGGGGCTGTAAAGTCCGTATAACATCTCTATTATTATCCTTTCCCGTATTATCCTTTCCCGAAAGACCTTATCTGTCAAGGCTAAAAAAATTAAAAACATCCCACTATCTGTGAGATATTGAGACCCACCTTGCCGTGTAGATAGATTTCTTGAAACCCTGAAATACCAGGTGGGTGCCTTGAAGGCAAGATCAGGCTTCTCCTCCCGAAACTTCGGGGCGCTCACACTTGCCTTACGCTGGCTCCCTAATTTAATTACTTGACGGATCAAGTATTCTACCTATCACGTACAAGGCAGGCAACCTTAACTGCCTTTTATACTTTTATATATAACAAAAAAGACACCTGTTATTCAAGTAAATTGTTTGTAGCCGCAACCTTTAGGTTGCGTTATTTTATCAAAACCCCATAATTAATAAGGGTTTTTCTCAACTTCTCTTTATTTTCATCACTCATGGGGCAGAGAGGTAGTCTTAATTCTTCCTGTATCTTTCCCATCATGCTGAGGGCAGTCTTTGCCGGGATAGGGTTTGTCTCTATAAACATCGCCTGGTTTAAAGGCTCGAGCTTGAAATGCAATCTCCTTGCCTCTTCTATATCACCCTGCTCCCATGCCCTGCACATAGCAGAGACATCTCGTGGGGCAACATTAGCCGAAACAGAAATTACCCCCTTTCCCCCGAGTGCCAGAAGTGTCAGGGTCGTGAAATCATCACCTGAAAGCACAGTTATCCTCTCACCGCAAAGGCGTATGACCTCGCTTACCTGTTTCATATCACCTGTGGCTTCTTTGATTCCTATTATGTTTTTTATCTCCGTGAGTCTTTCCACTGTTTTGGGAAGCAGGTTTACGCCTGTCCGGCCCGGCACGTTGTAGAGAATAATAGGGATATTCACTGTCTCAGCAACCTTTTTGTAATGCCTGTAAAGACCTTCCTGCGTAGGCTTGTTATAGTAAGGGGTAACAAGCAGGGCAGCGTCTGCGCCCATCTCTTTTGCCTTTTTGGTCATCATTATAGTCTCATCTGTTGAATTTGCTCCTGTACCGGCAATGACAGGTACCTTGCCCTTAGCCACATTAATCGTTATTTCTATGACCCTGTAATGTTCATCATAATCCAGGGTAGATGCCTCCCCTGTAGTACCACATGGCACTATGGCATTCGTTCCCTCAGAGATATGCCACTCGATTAAATCACCAAGAGCCTTTTCATCGATTTTATTGTTTTTGAATGGTGTAACTATTGCAACAATTGAGCCTTTAAACATAATCTCCTCCTATGATATAAAAAAGTAGAGAGTAACGAGTAGCGAGTAAAAAATCTCTCTACTCCCTGCCTGCCGGCAGGCAGGTCCACTCGCTACTTTAAAACAAAAAATCTGTGAAATCAAGATTGTCGAATTAGTGCAGGATTTATTTGAAGATAGTATGTTAAAATTTTTTATTAGCAGTTAGAAGGAGAAACTTCCGTCAGATGTTTGACCTGGGAATGCAAGAACTCATAATAATTTTTATTGTGGCAGTCCTTGTCTTTGGTCCCAAAAAACTGCCTGAACTGGGCAGGACGCTTGGCAGGGGGATGAGGGATTTGAAAACAGCCTTACGCGGGGTCCAGGAATCTTTAGAGGAAGCAGAGACAAGTGTGTCAGAGGAAATTAAGAAAGCAAAGACAGGCATTGAAGAAAATATATCCAAAGAAATTCAGCAGGTGATTGACACAGCAGAAAAGAAAGAAGAAAAGACAGAAACCAAAACAGATCAAGATAAATCCGGAGCTGTTGAGGAGAAAGATAAACCCCGTTAGAAAAGCTCGACCCGATAGAAATATTTTTTTCTAACGGGGTAAAGAAAAAGTAGAAACTAATAAAGATGGATAAGGCATCCCTTACAGAACACCTTGGCGAACTCAGGAATAGAATCGTTGTTTCATTAATTGCTGTGGTTATCAGTTTCGGTATCTGTTTTTACTTTTCTGAATATATTTTTAAATTACTAACCCTGCCATTACACAGCACCCCCAAATTTTCTCTGGATGTACCCTTTATCACCCTTAAGGCTACTGAGAATCCAGGTCAGGAGCTTGTGTTTCTTGCACCGGCAGAAGCCTTATGGATGCACTTTAAGCTCGCACTTATAAGCGGATTTATAATAACTTCACCTCTCATTTTTTATGAAATATGGAGATTCGTTTCCCCAGGCCTTCTATCAAAAGAGAAAAAATTTGCTTTACCATTTGTTATTGTTACCACAACCCTGTTTTTGCTTGGTGCTCTTTTCTGTTTCATTATTGTTCTTCCCTTAGCAATGAATTTTTTACTTACTTATAAAACCGAGAGCATAAAACCGATGCTTTCAGTAGGTAAGTATATAGACTTCTGTTTAAAATTTATCCTTGCATTTGGAGCTGTCTTTGAGTTGCCTGTTGTGTTAGTCTTTCTTACAAAAATGGGCATTGTTACACCTGACTTCCTTGCAAAGAACAGAAAATATGCTGTGCTTCTGGCTTTTGTAATTGCGGCGCTTCTTACTCCTACGCCAGATGCATTCAATCAAACGCTCATGGCACTTCCAATAATAGTGCTGTACGAGGCAGGTATCTGGGCTTCAAGGCTTTTAGAGGGTAAAAAAGGATGACCACCTTAAGAGGCAAAAGTCTTGTTGCTATTTCCAAGGATATTGCAGACGGATATGTAACTGTCAATCCGATATTTTTGAAACCCCTTGATGCAGAAACCCTGAAAGAGCTTTACCACCAGATTACAAAACTTCAAGCAGAGATAAGAGGCGAGA
>Ga0214473_10009711_pt1 | contig 11359 bp, 7 predicted proteins | sample RVTome_7_FD_203509 | JGI IMG/M metagenome (GOLD analysis project Ga0214473, IMG submission 203509) | Soil microbial communities from uranium-contaminated site in the Upper Colorado River Basin, Wyoming, United States - RVT98D197 | ecosystem: Environmental > Terrestrial > Soil > Contaminated >...
CCTGGGAGACCTCTTTGCTCGCGACGCCGTCCCCAGCGTGCGCGCACGCCGCGCCCTGGTGCATAGGCGCACTCCTCATTACCAACTCTTCGAGGAGCGCACCGAGACTCTGGCCTGGTTCGATGCCATTTTCATGCGCAAGGACCCACCGGTCGACATGAACTACCTCTCCGCGACCTACCTGCTAAGCCTGGTGGAGCAAGCCGGAACCTTTGTCCTCAACAGCCCACGCGGCCTACGCGAAGCGAACGAAAAGCTCTACGCGCTCAACTTCCCGGAGGTCATACCGGAGACGTTGGTCACCTCAGATCTTTCCCGGCTCAAGAGCTTTCTCATCGACCTGGGTGGTCAGATGATAATCAAGCCGCTCGATGGTTGCGGCGGTGCCGGCGTGTTTCACTTGCACCAGCAGGACCGCAACCTCAACGCATTACTGGAGCTCTCGACCGACAACGGCCGCCGTCCGATCATGGCTCAGCGCTACCTTCCCGAGATTCGCCAGGGCGACAAACGCCTCATTCTCCTCGACGGCGTCCCTCTCGGCGCTACCCTGCGCGTTCCCCGGCCAGATGAGCACCGCAGCAACATCCACGTCGGCGGCACCTGCATTGCATCGGCGATAAGCCCCCGCGATGCCCACATAGCCGCCGTCCTCGCACCCCGCCTACGGCAGGACGGCCTCTACTTCGTTGGCCTCGACATAATCGGCGACTACTTGACCGAAGTTAATGTCACCAGTCCGACCGGCGTCCAGGAAATCGACGCACTGAACGCTGTGAGCCTCGAAGCCGCAATCCTCGACTTCGTCGAAGCCCGTCTCCACTCCTCACCAGCCCTGTCACAACGCAGCTCGTGACGTCGATTCAACGCACCAAAAAAAACGGGGTGCCGTCGGCACCCCGTTTTTGGCCAATCAATGCAGCGGTTACGGGATCGTGATCGTATCCGGGTTGGCCAACGACCCGGAGAAATGCAGGTTGAAGGCAGCGCTGTGAACGTTATCACTCAGGAACGGGGCGGTTGGCCCAAACGGCGCGTCGCCGTGACGTTCAATTGCAACGCCGAGCAGACCGTAGGTCGGCAACGGAGATCCAGCGATCGGAGTCAACCGAGTCTGCCCAGTCAGTGTCCCAGAAACCGAGGCGCTGAAGATCGAGCGTGCGCACTGTGTAGTGTCGATGTTGCACAGGTTGATCTCCTGCCAGCAACTCACGGTCTTCGAAGTCGAGAAGCGCTGTTCAAACTCGTTGAACACCAGGTATTGAACGATCGCGGTACCGCCAACCTGTGATCGGTAGTTCACCGTGCACGGAACCAAGGTAATATCCGTAGAGATCGCCTGCCGACCAGCCGCCGAGTCAACCGGGTCGATCGCGCCTTCGAAGAAGTGGTTGAGGATCAACGTACCGGGGCAGCCGTTATAGCCGCCGCTGCTGCCGGGGCCCAGCGTGAGAGGCGCATTAGGATCGATCTCGTTACCAGTCGCCTGGATGCCGATGGCGTTGTAGCTCGCTACATCGAAGGTGTTGTCGCTGACGGCTAACGTCTCGATGATCGCCTCACCCTTGACATCGTTCGCAGGGATCGGTTGGCCGAGGTCGTTGGTCACGATACACCGCAATTCCCCAACAAACGGATCTTCCGCTACCGGAGGAATAGCTGTGCCCGCGTTGCTAAATGTGCAGAAGCCGCCGGCGTGCGGTGGGAATAAGCAGCCTTGGTTGCTGCCGCAAGGCTGCCGGTTGCCGATGCAGACACCGTGCGGAATAGGCAAGCTGCTGCCGAGCAGTCCATCGTCAGCATCCCACTCAATCGGCTGGCCAGGCGTCAGCACGATGTGGAAGTCGGTCTCAAGCCAGCCTGACGTACAGGTGCCGGCTGTCGAGCCGCAAGCGTAGTTTCTCAGGCCGATCACACCGCAAATCTCACCGCTCTTCGAGCAGTGCGAGTTGGCGTTGGTGTAGAAGCACTGCATGTAGACGGGTGCTTGCGTATTGGTATTGGTCAACCGGATCGCGGTATTCACGCCCGCCGAGCTGTCGACCACGATTTTCGGGTAGACGACAATCGCCGCAGGCTTGTCAGAGGCCACATCCGCCCGTGCGCTCTGTACGCCAGAGATAACGAATGCCGTCGCGATCGCCATCATCCAGCCTGTCCATCGCACCTTTCCCATGTTCAATCTCCTTTCCCCTGTCCTTGGACCCGTCACGGCTACTCTTCTGGCTGCGGCCCGATCTGGTCGCCCGGAATCGTCACCACATCGATACCCGGCTGATCGGTAAAGCCCGCATGCACGTTCTGAGCCGATTTTGCAGTAGCAGCCGGATCGGCGGACGCGTGCGTTTCCTCAAGGACCATCATTACGCCCCGCGGCGTTCCTGCCGCGGAACGCACTCGCGTCTGCAGCACGGAACCCAGCGAGGTAGCGGCGTTGAACGCGTCACTGACGCCTCCAGTCGGCGCCCCCAGGTCCCAAGAAGCCCAACAGGTGACCGTGGTCGAAGCCGACAGGTGGAGCTCGAACTCGTTAATAATGTCGAATTGCAGGGTCACGCTCGTGGGCCTCTGAGATTCGAGGTCAATCGTGCAGGGCACCACGGTGAGGTTCGGCTGGATGCGGTAGTTCGAGTCCTCGACGGCGCTGGAGGCTCCCCTGGCGGCGTGGTCGATCAGCCAAGTCGCCGGGCAGGCCTCGTATTCACGGCCGGGGCAACTTGCGTTGCTGGCGCCATCTGGACCCAGGCAAAGGGTCGCGTCACCGGTATTGGTGTTGTAGCCAATGAGGCCGATGGCGTTGTACTTGGATATGTCACCGGTCGTGATATCCTCAAGCGTCGCCTCGCCCTTGATGGCGTTGCCGGGATACGGCGAGTCGCCGGCGTCAGTCAGCACGCAGAAGAGCTCGCCGACGAAGTCCGGTGCAACCGGAGGAATGTGGCCCGGATCGAAGCCTGCGTCGCAGCAATTGGCCTTCGGCCCACCAGTCGTAGTGGGATCGCAGAGGGTGGTGTTACTGCACGTTCCCTCAAAAGCGACCTGGCGCCCCTGGGAGACAACCCAGTGGGTCGGCTGCTGCTTGGTGAGCCAGATGTCGAAGTCGATTTCGAGGCACAGCGGCGGTCCACCCGGCCGGCTCGGCGCCCCGTTAATGTAGAAGCAGTGCGCATGCTGCACTGAATTGGAGGTATTGGTAATTTGAATGATCGTATCGCGTGCCGGATTAGCAATTACCTTCGGAAACACCAATATCGACGCGCTTTTCTCCGTGGTGACAGCCGACATAGCCGGCTTGGCAACTACCGCCAATCCGACCAGCGCCGCCAGTCCCGTGAGCCCAACTAGCCCTCGCTGCCTACGCATTACCCTCCTCCTTTCGATCACGCCGCACCGAATTCGCCATAGCGAATCACTCGATCCAAGTGTCGGCCTTATATCTGTGAGCCGTCGAGTTGTCAAGTCAAAAGGCCCTTTTTTTGCCACTTTGCACCCTAAGGGAGATAAATCAAGTCACCTTGTGGACGGCTGCCGCCGAAATGCAGGTTGAAGGCTGCCGCCCCGCCGCCGGCGCGAAATTCTTCCGCCACACCCAGCAGGCCATGCCCATGCCCGGTATCTTTGTCGGGCACGCCCAAAATTCGGGTTTGCCCGGTAAGCGTGCCACTCACTGCCGCACTGAAAATCGACCTGTCCTCGTCGCGGGTGTTGATGATGCTCCAGATCGGCCGCTCATCGAAGCAGGTCAGCGACCGGCTGGTGGAAAGCCGCTGCTCGAATTCATTGAAGACAAGAAACTGCACGGTGGTCGTGTGCAGTGCCTGGTTCAGAAAATCCTCGGAGCAGGGGATAAGGGTCAAGACGGTCGTCACCGGCACGCCGTTCTGCCCCTGATTGGCCAATACCGGATCGCTGGCGCCGTGGAAAAAGTGATCCAGAATGAGGACGTTCGGGCACCCGGCGTATTCCCCTGCGCTGACACAGGTTCCCCCAGGACAGTCCGCCGCCCCGGCGCATACCTTCTGGGCATTGGGACCGCCGGAACAAAGGTTTCCGCCTACCCGCAAGGTATTGTCGCCATTATTGGTGCCGCTGATGGCGGGAATGCCGATGGCGTTGTAAGACTCCACGTCCACTTCCGGGCCGCCACCGGGGACGTCAACCCGGACGATTTCCACTTCACCCTTGAGATCGTTGCGCTCCACCGGAACATCGTTGCGGTCGACGGCGATGCATTTCATTTCGCCGATAAACGGGTCCTGCCCCACGGGCGGAATGAGACTGCCGGTGTTGGTCTGGCCGTTCGGAGCAAAAGCCCAGTCAGGGGTTAGCGGGAAACACGGCACATCGGGGGGAGACTGCGAACACGACTTTCCCCCTTGAGAGGCGAGCCAGGCAACGGGTTGGCGCGCCGTGATGTTGACGACGAAATCCAGCTCCTGGCACTGCGGCACCCCGCAGGTGCCGGTGCAATCCAGGTTGGGCCACAAGCACGAGCCCTGGCCGGTGCTGCAGACAGGCGTGGCATCAGCATAAAAGCAGCGCATCGAGATGGGCTGATTGGAGGTGTTACTGACACGGATAAGGGTGTCGAGTCGGCCCCGGCCAGCCAGGTTTGAGGTGTCGACCAGGATCTTGGGGAAAACCAGAATCGCGCCGGCCTGGTCGGAAGCGACATCGGCCCATACAGCCCCGGCCGCCAGCAACAGTAGAAGGCTAACGCGCAGCAACCCCGGTCGCATCAGAAGCTCCCCATGATGGTGATGAGGTCACCGCTCTGGTTTTGTCCTTCGCCGTGCAAATTGGCCGCCGCACGAGAGCCGGAATTGGATCCTGGTGGGAAGTGATACTCTTCCGCTACGCCGACAAAGCCTGACTGCACGCCGTCGCCAGTAGGAACGGGAGTCATGCGAGTTTGCACGAAGCGGGTGCCGAGGATGCCGGTCGAAAACACCGAGTTGACCCGGCTCAGGGGGAACGTTGCCCAACAGGAGATTGTCGTGCTGGTAGAGAAGACTTCCTCAAACTCGTTGATGAGGAGGAACTGGATAACTCCACGCCCTGGGATCTGGTTTTGAAAATCCTGCGTGCACGGCACCAGGGTCAGGTCCGTGTCGACGCTGGACGAGCTACCCAGAAGCTCATCCAGCACGGGATCGCTGGCGCCCATGGCAAAGTGGTTCAGGATGAGTGTGGCCGGACACGCATTGTACTCCGCCCCTGTTGGGCAGCTGCCTGACGATGCACCACCGAGGCAGAGGATGTCGTCACCATTGTTCGAATTGGTGTTGGTGTTCAGACCCATCACCCCGACCGCGTTGTACTTGCTCGCGTCCCCGTCGGCGGTGACAATGGTGGCTTCCCCTTTCAGGTGATTGCCGTTGATCGGCGCACCGGAAGAGTCGACTTCGATACACCGTAGCTCGCCCACAAAGAAGTCCGATACAGGCGGGATGCCCCCTGGATCCAGTCCGGCATCGAAACAATCTTTGAAACAACCAGTTGAGGTGCAACCACAGGTCTTGTCGGACGTATCAACTCGCCGGCCGCTAGACACCACCCAGTGGGTCGGTTGCTGCTTCGTGAGATAGATATCGAAATCTACCTCTTGGCACAGCGGCGGATTGGAGGCGCTCGGGGGGCTGCTCGGGTCCAGAGGGGCGGCGTTCACGTAGTAGCAATGGGCAAACGCCATCGAGTTGGAGGTGTTGGAAATCTGAATGATAGTATCGATATTTGCCGGCGCCGACGGGGAGGAGGCAGTAGCTATCACCTTGGGAAATATCAAAATAGAGCTGCTACGCTCAGTGGTAATATCGGCAGGGGCGGGAAGGCTGAAGGCGACCAGCGCGAGCAATAGGATACCGCTCCTGATCGCTCCCTTGGAACTTCCCATCGATCCCATGCTCCTCGATCGCGTCACCACACTTGGGATCCCGGCCGCGGCCCATCGGCACTTGCTACCCCAGCATCCGATCCATCCAACGAGGGAAAGTTATAAACCGGGAAACCCGGGGCTGTCAATCAATGTCAATCAAAATGATTGAGAAAATGGGCATTTCCGCAGTCCCACCTCCTTACCAAGGCTGAGCATTAGCCATAAGTCCCCCGTCCAAGGACTGGGAATTTGGATGCGATTGAATGACTTGCTACCAAGAGCGCTTTCGGCGCGCGTTGGCCCCAAAGGTGCGCCATTCATCAGCGCAGGGCAAAGCCCGGGGTCCTCGTCCCGGGGGTTGCGGATGATCCAATGCGTATGTGCAAAGCCTGCGGTACGGCGGGCTGTTCTACGCAAGCCCTTGGTACAGAAAAGCCTGCCCACTTTGAAAAAGGGGGCGGGAGGCGTAGCGTCCGGGGGATTTGCTCATTCCTGCCGCGCCGCCCGCCCTCTCCGCTAGCCCAGCGCTGCAGCGACCATCCGAAGGATCTCCTCGACTACCCCATCGGTGTTCTCCAAGACTTCCGCGTTGGTGAACCGCAAGACCCGCAGCCCCATCCCCGACAGCATCCCCGTGCGCTCCGCGTCGGCTAAGCGCTGCGTGGATGCGAAATGCTGCCCGCCGTCGACTTCCACAACGAGGTGCGCTTTCGCTGCGTAGAAGTCGACTATGAAGTTGCCCAGCGGCTTCTGCCGGTAGAATTGGACGCCCAGCAGTTGCTTGCCGCGCAGACGCGCCCACAGCCGGCTTTCCGCATCGGTCATGTTGGAGCGCAGCTGGGGTGCGGGCTGCTTGAGTTTGCGGTTGTAAGGCAGCCTCGGGCAGAAGTCCTGTGGCATACGTCGCTGGGTCTGATCAAATCCCCCGCTCGCTGCGCTCGCCGCCCCCTTTTTCAAAGTGGGCTCAGCCGGGGCCTCGCCCGGGCATGACGCTGCCTTCGCCTGATGGATCACGCCCCTTCGGGGCTTTGTTCAGTCTCTAGCGTGGGTACCTGTGGCTAATGTTCAGTTGGTAACGAGGGGGAACCCTCAGATCCTTACCAAAACCCTCACGCCTCCACCGGGGTAAGCCATGCGGATCGGCTGGCGTCTTCGCCACGGGTGATGGCGGTGAAGCGGGACTGGAGGTCGGTGGTAATCGGGCCGGGCCGCCCCACCCCTATCTGCCGGTCGTCGATCTCGCGCACCGGGGTCACCTCGGCCGCCGTACCGGTCATGAATACCTCGTCAGCCAGGTATGCCTCATCACGGGTAAAGCGCTCCTCGATGACATCCAGTCCCTGCTCGTGCAACATGAAAATGACAGCGTCACGGGTAATGCCTGACAAGATCGAGGTCGGAGGGGCGGTTTTGACACGCCCGTCCCTGACTATGAAGATGTTCTCGCCGCTGCACTCGGCCACGTAACCGTCCACGTCTAGCATCATCGCCTCGTCATACCCCCCCCGGCGGGCCTCGACAGCGGCGAGAATCGAGTTCACGTAGTTACCGACGGCTTTGGCCTTGGTCATATGGGTGTTGACGTGAATACGCTGGAACGATGAGGTACGCAGGCGTACGCCTTTGCGCACACCTTCCTCCCCTAGGTAGGCGCCCCATGACCACACGATAATGGCAACGCGAACGGGGTTATGGACCGCCGCCAGCCCCATCTCCCCATCGCCCAGGAAGACGAGCGGCCGGATGTAACACGACCGCAGCCGGTTGGCGCGCACGGTTTCGACGCAGGCGGCGTTGATCTGCTCGCGCGTAAACGGGATGGCCAAGCCCAGGATGTGGGCGGAGCCAAATAGCCGGTCGGTATGCTCCCGCAGCCGGAAGATTGCGGGTTTCCCGCCATGCCCTTCGTAACATCGGACGCCTTCGAAAACACCAAGTCCATAATGCAGCGTGTGGGTCAAAACATGCACCTGGGCGGCATCCCAGGCCACCAGCCGGCCGTCGAACCAAATCAATTCACTTTTCTCCACGGGGTCTTTCTCCTTGACTGGACATGGTGAGGGTTTGGGGTTTGGGGTTAGAAAGACCAAGTCCCAGTCCCAAGCCCCTGGTCCCTAGCCCCTGGTCCCCAAGCCTCATCTCAGTTCCGCTTCCATACGCTGAAACCAGCGTTCGTAGCACGCCCGAACCGCTTCGCGCCGCACCCGGAATTCCTCCCACAACAGCTCGCCGCTGTTGTCGGTTCCGTTTCCAAATCCCATCCGTTTGGCTATGGGGTTCAAGTCCATCTGCGTGCGATCCAGATCTTCGACGGGTCGGTCATACGCCAGGCGCAGCGAATTTTCTACCCGGCGGATAAAGCGGTACCCGTCGGCCAGCACCCGGTGATCGTCCGCAGGGAGCACGCCTGACTTGGTCAGGGCCTCCAGGGCCGCCAACGTATTGACGTTGCGCACGGCGGGGCAGCTCGGCCCATTATGCAGCTGGAGCATCTGGGTCAGGAATTCCACGTCGACCAATCCACCACGCCCGGTCTTGATGTTCATGCGTTCGACGCTTTCCCGCGCCAACTCCTGCTCCATGCGCCCGCGCAAACGTCGAATCTCGCGCACGTCATCAGCCTGCAGAGGGGCGCGGTAGACGAAATCGGAGATGATGCCGGCGACGCGCTGCGCCAGCACAGCGTCGCCGGCAACCGGCCGCGCCTTGATCAAGGCCTGCCTTTCCCAGATCTGGGCACTGGTCTCGTGATAGCGGCGGAAGCTGTCCAGAGACGACACCAGCGGGCCGGAGCGTCCCGAGGGGCGCAGACGGGTGTCGATGCGGTACACGATCCCTTCGCGGGTGGGCACTTGCAGTACGGTTATCAGGCGCTGCGCCAGCTTGGAAAACATCTCGTGCACCGGCAGGGACACTTCGGCGGCGGCCTCTTCGTACACGAAGATGAGGTCCAGGTCGGAGTTGTAGTTCAATTCTCCCCCGCCAAGTTTGCCCAGTGCGAGCACAACCAGCTGCCCGGGCAAGTCACCGCAGCTGTAGCGCGTACAGATCTCGAGCGTGGCTATGTCAGCTGCGCTGCGCAGGCACACTTCGGCCAGCGCCGTCAGTTCCGCTCCGACCTCCTCGGGCCGCAGCACGGATTGCAGGTCGTTGATGCCGATGCGCAAGAATTCCTGGTTACGGAAACGGCGCAAGGCATCGAGGGAGCCCTCAAACTCACCGTCCTGCGGTAGCACAGTGCGTAACTCGGCATCCAGCTCCGCGGCCGAACGCCGCACGCGCACCAGGTCGGCACGCACGAGCGTGTCCAGCAGTTCGGGATGCCGGATGAAGGCATTGGCCAGGTATTGGCTGCCGCCGAACAACTCGACCAACATGCGCAGCGTGGCGGGATTCTCCCGCAACAAAGCGAGAAAGCTGGTGCGGGCGCCGACCGAGGAGATGAAGGTGGCAACATTGCGCAAGGCAAGGTCAGGATCGGCCGCCTGCAAAACCAAGCGCAGCAACGACGGGGCGATGTCATAGAGCACTTGACGCCGGCGCACGCGGGCCGGGGCCGAGGGCGGCCCGTCACGGAGCAGGAGAAGATCGTCGTAGCTGGCCTCAGGGCGCGCGAATCCAAGAGCCTGCAAGCGGGCGAGGCTGGTCTCGCGGTCCTCCAGCGTCTGCAACAGATGCACCACCTCGGCATCGCCTGAGCGCCGGGTTTCCGCCGCCGGTTCGTAGAAGAGCTTCTCGAAGGCGCGGCGCACCCGCTCGGTATGGCGGACAAAGTCCGCCTGGAATTGCGCCGCCGCATCGGCGCCGCGGTATCCCAACCGCCGCGCCAGTGTCTCTTGCTCGCACGCGCCGGAGGGCAGCTGATGCGTCTGGCGCTGGTGCACGATCTGGATCTTGTGCTCGACGTTGCGCAGAAAACGGTACGCCTGCACCAGGGCATCGCCTTCGTCGCCCGGCAAGTAGTTCCGTTCCCTCAGCTTGGCCAAGCTCTGCAGCGAGCCGCGGCCGCGCACCCGTTCATCGCGTCCGCCGTGGACAAGCTGGAGGACCTGCACGAGAAACTCGATTTCGCGGATGCCGCCACGGCCGAGCTTGACGTTGCCGCTGCCGGCTTTGTCACCAAGCTGCGCTTCGACCCGCGCCTTCATCTCCTTCATGTCGGCGATGGTGGTGAAGTCCAGATAGCGGCGAAAGACAAACGGCGCGACCTCGCGCAGGAACTGTTCGCCGAGCTGCAAATCGCCGGCGATCGGGCGTGCCTGGATCAAGGCCGAGCGCTCCCAGGTCTGGCCGTAGGCCTCGTAGTAGAGCAGTGCGTCACTTAGCGCGTTGACGATCGGCCCGTTTACACCTTCGGGACGCAGCCGCAGGTCAACACGGAAGACAAATCCCGAGGCGGTCACCTCCTGCAGCGCTCGGGTCACGAGCTCTGCCAGGCGGGTAAAGAACTCACGTGTCTGCAACGTGCCGCGCGATCCGCCCTGGGTCTCTTCCGCGGCGGAGGAATAGAGATACACCACGTCGACATCGGAGCTGAAATTCAGCTCACCACCTCCGAGTTTGCCCATCCCGAGGACGACAAACGCATTCTCCTGGTGTGCCGGGCCGCTGCCGGCGAGTGCGGCAGGAAAGGGGCCGTACTGCTCGTGCAGGAACCGGCGCGCCCAGCGGCAAGCAACGGCGAACAGGCCAGCGGCCAGCTCGCTCAACTCCGCCACGGTGGTCTCTACCGGATAGCGTCCGGTAAGATCCCCCAGCCCGATGCGGAGGTACTCGCGATGCCGCCATTGCCGCAGTCGACTGGAGAACGACTCCCAGGGCTCGCCCAGGGCGCTCTCGAGCTGCCGCTCGTGGTCCGCCGCCGAGCGGATAGGCGCGGCGCGGCAGGCCCGAAACAGCTCGATCGCCTCGGGACCTGCGGTCTGCAGCACCATGGTTAGCGACGGGCTGGCGCCCAGAAGTGTGAAGAGCTCCGCCAACTCGGTCGGGTCCAGGCTGGCCAGGGCGATGCAATTGGCGCGATCCTCGGTCAAACGCTCCAGTGCGATCAGCGCCAGGGCCGCATCAGCGACCGCCGCCAGCAGCGCGGCGAGTTGCTCCGCCACTGCCGGTGCGGAGGGGCGCAGCAGGTCCGCGGCACGTTCGACGCGCGCCGGCTCGACCTCAAAACGCTGCAGCACGGCATCAGCCGATTCCATGGTGGACGGACTGTAGCGTAACGACGGGAGCGCTGCGACCCGTTAGAGCCCCGTGCGGCGCAGGGCCAATATGCTCCCTCGCCCGCGCATTTGTTCCGCGCGGGAGAGGGTTGGGGTGAGGGCGCAAACCTACGTTACGTTGCCTGCGCGCGGCAAACAGGTGCAAGCGGGGACATGGGTAACAGAATAGACCGGGCACATGGGTGACACAGTTCATTGCTTTTCTTGGCTTCGCTCTGGCGGTTGTGGAGAACGTAAGGAGCCCGAAGGGCGACTGGAGTTTTCC
>Ga0214473_10009712_pt1 | contig 11359 bp, 12 predicted proteins | sample RVTome_7_FD_203509 | JGI IMG/M metagenome (GOLD analysis project Ga0214473, IMG submission 203509) | Soil microbial communities from uranium-contaminated site in the Upper Colorado River Basin, Wyoming, United States - RVT98D197 | ecosystem: Environmental > Terrestrial > Soil > Contaminated >...
GAACGCCACCAGCCGGTCGTGGCGAGTCGGGGACATGCGGACCGGGCGTCCGCCGATCCGTTCGATCCAGCCCTCGAGCCGGTTGATCGAGCCGGTGGCCACGGCCTCGTCGGGCGTGAGCACCCACACGATGCCGTCGACCACGGAGGCCGAGGCGTGCTCGGCCCCCGAGCGTTCGGATCCGCCCATGGGATGGCCACCGATGTAGCGCTCCGCGGCCGCCGCGCCCCTCGCCTCTCGGACCTCACGCACCAGATGCTCCTTGATGCTTCCGACGTCGGTGACGACCGCCGTCGGCGCTGCCTGCAGCGCCCGGGCCACCAGATCCGACGTGGCCGGGATGGGGGCACACACGACCACGACGTCGGCGTCACGCACCGCCTCCTCGAACGTGGGGGCGATCCGGATGTCGGTCCGCTCGGCCGCTCGGGCCGCAGCCTGGGCGTCGGGATCCCAGCCGCTCACCCGGCATCCCACCCGGGTCGACGCCATGGCTATCGACGTCCCGATCAGGCCGGTGCCGATCACGGTGATCCGCTCAGCGGGGATCGAGTCAGCGGGGATCGAGGTCATCGCGCAGCGACTCCGCGCCGTCTAGGTACACGTGAACTATGTCCTCGAGCGCTCGTTCGCAGTGGAAGTGAACCAGGATGCGCACGACGGAGGGCATCGAACCTTCGACCTGGATCTCCCGCGCGCACATCAGCGGCACGCGACCCAGGCCCATCCGACGGGCAGCCTCGGCCGGGAACGCCGAGCGCAGATCGTCCGTGACTGTGAACAGGATGCTGATCAGTTCCGCGTGATCCACGGCGTTGCGCTCGAGCAACGACTGCAGGAGCCGTCCGGTGGCGGCGAGCAGCGTCTCTGCGTCGTCTCGGGCGACGACGATGGCCCCGCGGGCCGCGCGAACACGCATCAGGCGTCCCTCCCCGAGGCGGTCGCCTCGGAGCGACAAGGCTACATGCCGGCGGCGCGCGAGAGCTCGCGGACCTCTTCGGGCGTGAGCTCTCGGATCGCTCCCGGTGCCATCCGTCCCAGCCGAACCGGTCCGATCCGCAGCCGCACCAGCCGCGTGACCGGAAGGCCGACCGCGGCGAGCAGCCGCCGAACCTCACGCTTGCGACCTTCGGTCATGACCAGACGGACGGCTCCGCGCCCCCCGCTGGACGCCACGATCCTGGCCGACTTCGGCATCGCCGGGCCGTCATCGAGGTCGACGCCCCGCCGAAGTCTCGCGATCTGACGCTCCGAGGGCGTGCCGTCGACCTCGGCCAGGTACTCCTTCTCGATCGCGTATCGCGGGTGCAAGAGGCGGTTGCCCAGCTCTCCGTCGTTCGTTACCAGGAGCAAGCCCTCCGTGTCGCGGTCGAGGCGACCGACCGGGAACACCCGGGGTCCGTCCGTGGGCAGGAGGCTCCGCATGTCGGGACGACCCTGCGGGTCGCGCATGGTCGTGACGACCCCGACAGGCTTGTGGAGCGCGTAGTACCTCACGTTCGGGTCGAGGTTCACGCTCACACCGTCGACGGTCACGAGATCGGTCTCGGGCTCGAGCCGATCACCGAGCGTCGCGACCGTTCCGTTCACGCTGACCCGACCCTGCACGATCAGCTCCTCGCAGGCCCTACGGGAGCCGAAGCCCGCACGTGCCAGGGCGCGCTGCACGCGCTCCGCAGGCATGAGCTCAGGCGCGGTCGTCGTCGCTGGGACCGGGGGCGTCGCCGGCGGCCTCGTCGCCCTCGAGGGCATCCGGTGGACCCTCGAGCACTTCGACGTCCGACGCGGCGTCGTCCACGTCGGCTCCGAGCAGCGGTGCGAGCGACGGCAGCGACGCCAGCGACGGCAGCCCGAGCCGCTCCAGGAACCCCGGTGTGGTCCCGAACAGGACGGGGCGGCCTGGTGTCTCCTCCCTGCCCGCCTCCTCCACCAGTCCTCGATCGACCAGCGCCCGCAGGACGCCGTCGGAGTTCACACCACGGATCGCCGATACCTGGTGCCGGGTGACCGGCTGCTTGTACGCGACGATCGCGAGCGTCTCCAGCGCCGCTTTCGTGAGACGAGCCTGCCGAGACGACAGGACGAACTGCTCCACCACCGGCGCCGTGTCCGGGTGGGTGAAGAGTCGCCAGCCACCCGCGACGTTGCGAAGGACCAGGCCGGATCCCCGCTCTTCCAGGTCCCGGGCCAACCTGTCGCAAAGACCCTCGGCCGTACGGCGATCCACCTCGAGCGCCTGCGCCAGGACGGACGCGGTGAGGGGCTCGTCCGAAACGAAGAACAGCGCCTCGATCGCCCTGGTGTCCACGGCCGCCACGTCGCTCATCTCAGGCCCTCCACTCGACCTCGATCTCCCCGAACGTCGGCCCCTGCTGAAGCTCGACCTTCCCTTCACGGTACAGCTCGAGGATGGCGAGGAACCGCACCACCACGTGGATCCGGTCCGGACAGTCGGCCACCAGGTCGCGGAACGACGCGGGCCGTCCGAACCCCACCATGCGCTCCTGTACCGCGCTCATCGCATCCTCGACCGAGTAGCGGATCGGCGTCACGTGTGAGAGGTCGAGGGTCGGCGGTGGCCGCAGCAGCTGGGCGGCCACGCGCGCGAGGTCGGCCGGAACCGTCTGCAGCAGCGGGTCCGGGTACAGGTGCGAGTACTCGGGGCCCGGTCCCACGTCACGTGCGAAGTAGCCGGCCTCGTCCTCCAGGCGTCGCGCGAGCTCCACCACCACCCGGCGGAACGCCGCGAGCTCCAGGCTCCTCGCGTATGCGAGGTCGGGAGAACCACCGAGCAGATCCTCCTCGTCGGGCTCGCGGTGCCGGGGCATCAGCCGGCCGACCTTCATCTCCAGGAGCATCGCGCAGATCGCCAGGAACCAGGTGGCCTCCTCCAGGCTCCAACCCTCCGCCTCCTTCGTGTAGGCGAGGTAGCGGTCGGTCACGGTGGCGACCGGGACGTCGCACACATCCACCTTCTGCTCCAAGATGAGCTCCGCCAGCAAGCGAAAGGGTCCCGTGAAGACGGGCAGCTCGACGGCGAAGCTCCCCGTCGGCGGCGCGTCGGTGTCCTTGCTCATATGAAATGCATGCCGGCGCGAACGGCCGCCATGGTCTCGGAGACGACGGGGCGGGCGCGTTCCACACCCTCGGCGAGCACCTTCTCGACCTGCCCCGGGTCGGCCGCGAGCTCGGCGCGCCGTTGGCGGAACGGCCCGAGCTCCTCGATGATCCGGTCGGCCAGGTTGGTCTTGCAGTCGACGCAGCCCAGCTCGCCCGTCCGGCAGTGCTCGTCCGTCCACTGCAGGAGGTCCTGAGAGAACCTGCGGTGCAACGCGAATACCGGGCAGATCTCTGGACGACCCGGATCGCCCTTGCGGAGCTTCTGCGGATCGGTGATGAAGGAGCGAACCTTCGCGCGGATCGCGTCGGGCTCATCGGCGAGGTCGATGGTGTTGTCCAGCGACTTCGACATCTTGCGCCCGTCGGAGCCGGCGATCAGCGGCGTCTCCGACAGGAGCGGCTGGGGCTCGACCAGGATCTCGCCGTACAGCCGGTTGAAGCGCCGCACGATCTCGCGCGAGATCTCCAGGTGCGACACCTGATCCTCCCCCACGGGCACCAGCTCGCCGCGCACGATCGTGATGTCCACCGTCTGCAGCACCGGGTAGCCGAGCAGGCCGAAGTTCGCGATGTCGCGCTCCGCCATGTCGCGCAGCCGCTCCTTGAACGTCGGGACGCGCTCCAGCCAACCGAGCGGTGTGATCATGCCGAGGAGGAGCGCCATCTCCGCGACCTCCGGCAGATCGGACTGCCGATAGACCACCGATCTCTCCGGGTCGATCCCCGCGGCCAGCAGGTCGAGCACCAACCCCTCGACCGCCGAGGGGAGGGTGTCCGTTCGATCGTAATGCGTCGTGAGCATGTGCCAGTCGGCGACGAAGTAGAAGCATTCGTACCCGTCGCTCTGGAGCCGCACCGCGTTGCCGACCATGCCGGCCCAATGGCCGACGTGGAGCGGCCCGGTCGGGCGGAACCCCGTCAGCACGCGGGCGCTGCGGGCGGATGCGGGGGTTGGCTGGTCGATGCGGGCAAGGATAGCGCGGCCCCACGGCCCGACCGTGGAGCTACGTGCCGTAACAGGTGAGACCGGCGAGGAGCGTGCAGAGCGAATCCGTCAGCGAGCGGACGATCGCGATCAGTGGCCCAGCGAACAAGAACAGCACGAGTAGAACGATCAGCGGGAGGTACTGGTCGGCGTTGCGATAGACCTCGGCCGCCCGCGTCGGGAGCGCCAGTGCCAGGATCCGGGCGCCGTCGAGCCCGGGGATCGGCACCAGATGGAACACCATGAGCGACAGGTTCGTCAGCATGAACGCGGCCGTCGCCAGCCCGGCCTCACCGCTGACTCCGACTCGGAGGACCAGGCCGGCGACGGCCGCGAGGGCAACGTTTGCCGACGGTCCAGCGAGAGCTGAGAGCACCGTGTCGCGCGTCCGGTTGCGGAAGTAGTTGGGGTCGACCGGCGTCGGTTTCGCGTATGCCACAGGGGGAGGCAGGAACGTCGAGCCGACCGCCCAGAGCAACAGGATCAGCGCCGGCAGCATCCCGCTGCCGAAAGGCTCGAACCAGGACTTCGGGTTCAGGCTGAGCCGCCCCCAGAGACGCGGCGTGGGGTCGTGGAGTCGCGACGCCACGAGCGAGCGCGCGTACTCGCGAGCGACCATGCCGACCAACAGCGACGCCGCCAGGTACACCGAGAAGCGAACGTCGCTCACGCGCTCACTCCGCCGTCCAGCCACCGGTGGATGAGCTCGGGTGGATCGACATGGTCGTCCGAGAGGATGAGCGCTCCGAGGGTACGGTCGACCGCCTGGTCGGCATCGCCGTTATGCCGGCTGTGAACCTCGCCGAGCGGGTCTCCCGTCGTGATCCGATCGCCGATCTTCGGGTGCAAGACGATCCCGACGGCCGGATCGATCGGGTCGCCCTTGCGCACCCGGCCCGCGCCGAGCGCGCCGCTGGCCAGCCCGATCGCCTCTGCATCCACGGCAGCGAGGGTACCCGTTCGATCTGCGACGATCGGCACCACGACCGGAGCCCGCGGCAGCAGGCCGACCGGGTCGTCGACCACGTGCGGGTCTCCACCCTGAGCCTCGATCATCCGGCGGAACCGCTCCAGGGCCTCTCCCCCATCGAGCGCGCGCTCGGCGCGCTCGATGGCCTGGGCGTGCTCGACGGCCTCCGTCGCTTCCAGCGCCCGAGCCGCGAACCAGACGGCGAGATCTCGGAGGCGCCCCCGGAGCTCGCCGCGCAAGAGGGCCACCGCCTCCACGACGTCGAGGGCGTTGCCCACAGCGTCGCCGAGCGGCTGTGACATATCCGTCACGGCCGCCCCAGCCCGTCTCCCCCATCCTCGGGCGAGGCCCAGACACGCCTCGGCCAACGCCTTCGCGTCCTCGGGGGTCTTCATGAACGCTCCCGAGCCCGCCTTCACGTCCAGCAGGATCAGGTCGGTCTGGACCGCCAGCTTCTTCGACATCACGCTCGCCGCGATCAGCGGGATGGAAGGCACCGTGGCGGTCGCGTCGCGCAAGGCGTAGAGCGCCCCGTCGGCCGGAACCAGGTTCGGCGACGGGGCGGCGACCGCGCATCCGACCTCGGCGACCTGTCGGGCCATCGCGTCGGGGCTCAGATCCGTCCGTAGGCCGGGGATCGACTCCAGCTTGTCGAGCGTTCCGCCGGTGTGCCCCAGCCCGCGCCCCGAGAGCTTCGCGACGGCCAGACCGAGCGCGGCGGCGAGCGGCGCGAACACCAACGTGACGCCGTCTGCCACCCCGCCCGTGGAATGCTTGTCGACGACAGGCCTCTCCAGATCACCGAACGTCACACGATCCCCCGAGTCGACCATGGTCCGCGTGAGCGCCAGGGTCTCGGCATCATCCATGCCCCGCAGGAGGCACGCCATCAGGAACGCTGCCGCCAAGGCGTCGGTGACCTCTCCCCGTGTGTAGGCACCGACGAACGCCTCGATCTCATCGGGAGCCAACGTCTCGCCATCGCGCTTACGGGCGACCGTGGTCCGCGGGTCAGCGAGCGTCACGCGGACCCTCCCGTCGTCCTGCAGCCATGGTTGAGGTGGACCTCAGGTGAAGCCTCAACCAGCTCATCCGTCGAACCCGATGCGATCGGTGAAGCTCGAGCCCTCCAGACCCTCGACCTGCACCCCCAGGAGGGACGCGATCGTATGGCCCAGGTCGCCGAACGATCTCCTGGTGCCGATCCCGTACGGGCCTCCGGCCAGGCCTGCCGCCAGGAGCGGGGTCCGCTCGCGCGAGTGATCGGTCGGCGGCGTGGTGGGGTCGCATCCGTGATCACCAGTGATGAACATGACCCCGCCACCGAGCGCACCCACCAGCTCGGGCAGGTGCGAGTCGAACGCCTCGGCCGCCGCCGCGTAGCCCTGCGGATCGTTGCGGTGCCCGTATTTCGAATCGAAGTCCACCAGGTTGGTGAACACGAACGACGGCCCGGGACGTCGGAGGTACTCGAGTGTCAGGTCCACGCCGTGGTCGTTGGAATCCGAGTACCGGCCCTCGGTGATGCCCTGGCCGGAGAAGATGTCGCGGATCTTGCCGACGCCGTAGACCGCCACTCCCGCCTCCTCCAGGTGATCGAGGATGGTTCGGCCGGGCGGTGGGAGCGAGAAGTCCCGTCGCTCGGGGGTCCGCACGAACCGACCGGGTTCCCCATCGAAAGGCCGCGCGATCACCCGCCCGACGGCGTGTTCGCCCGTGAGCAGCCGCCGCGCCACGCGACACCACTCGTACAGCGTGGCGAGGGGGACGATCCGTTTGTGGCAGGCGATCTGGAAGACGGAGTCGCCACTCGTATAGACGATGGGCCGGCCGGTCCGCAGATGCTCCTGTCCGAGCTCCGCGATGATCTCCGTGCCCGAGGCCGGAACGTTGCCCAAGATCTGGCGTCCCACCGCCTCTTGGAAGGGCTCCACGATCTCGGGTGGGAACCCGTCCGGATACAGCGGGAACGGATGGGCCAGCCGGATGCCCATCATCTCCCAGTGCCCTGTGGTTGTGTCCTTGCCGGCCGACCGCTCGGTGGCTCGCCCGTACGCGCTCCCGACCTCTGCGCGAGGCTCGACCCCTTGGATCATCGTCAGGTGGCCCAGTCCCAACGCTTCGAGGTTCGGCAGATGCAGTCCGCCGACGGCGCGGGAGGTGTTCCCCAGCGTGTCCGAGCCCGCGTCGCCGTAGGCTTGGGCGTCGGGAGCGTCGCCCACTCCCCACGAGTCGCAGATGACCAGCAGGACCCGTGGAACGCGAGCCTGCGTCACGCCGAAACGCCCTTCTGCTTGCAATCGATGCACAACACGGCCCACGGCAGCGCCTCCAGGCGCTCGGGGGCGATCGGGTTGCCACATCGTTCGCACGTCCCGTAGGTGCCACCGTCGATCTTCGCCAACGCGCGCTCGACGTCGCGGAGGTTCGATCGGAGCGCCCTCACCACCGAGATCAGGCGCGACCGCTCCTCGGTGCTGTGCGAGCGATCCGAGAATCCCGCGTCGTCGACGAAGGCCACCTCGTCGGCATCGGGATCGGCCCCCTGGTCTTCGATCTCGCGACGCAGGTGATCTCGCTGTTCCTCCAGCTGGGCCCGCAGGCCCGCGACGAACGCCGGGTCCGCCATCTCATCTCCCTCCGCTCGCCCCGCGCCGCGCGCGGGGATGCGACGAGTAATACACCTCACGCAGATGCTCCTTCGTCACCAGCGTGTAGATCTGCGTGGTCGCGACACTCGCGTGGCCGAGCAGCTCCTGAACGACCCGGACGTCCGCTCCGCCCTCCAAGAGATGCGTCGCGAACGAATGCCGCAACGTGTGTAGCGTAACGCGCCGATCGATGTCCGCAGCCTTCACATAGGTTGAGAGCAGTCGCGCGCAGCTCTGCCGGGTCAGACGCCCGCCGCGCGTGTTGAGGAAGAGCGCAGCGCGGCTGGTTCGTGACGCGAGCAAGGGCCTGGCGCGGCTGAGGTAGGCGCCCACCGCCTCGCGAGCCATCCTGCCGAGCGGCACCTCGCGCTCCTTCCCGCCTTTCCCCAGGACGCGCACCGAGCCTTCCTCAAGATCGACCTCGTCCACATCCAGCCCGACCAGCTCGGAGATGCGGAGCCCCGCGCCGTAGAGGAGCTCCAGGATCGCCCGGTCGCGAAGACCCGCGGATGTTCGGGGATCCGGTGACTCGAGTAGGCGCGTGATCTCGTCCAGCGAGATGGGATGCGGTAACGATCGGGGCAGCTTAGGCTGTACCAGCGTCGAGGCGGGATCGCGATCCACCACTCCCTCCCGCAAGAGGAAGCGATGGAACGACCGAACGGAAGACGCGGTTCGGGCGACGGAGCGGGCGCTGTAGGGACGCTCGTCCTCCCCCCAGGTCGAGGCGGAGATCGAGGCCACGAAGGACCGAACCGTCGACGCCTCGACCTCGCCGGGCGTGCGCACGTCGCGGGCGCCGCAGAATGCCACGTAGCGACGGAGGTCCCTGCGGTAGGCGGCGAGCGTGTTCGCGGCCAACCCTCGCTCCACCGCGAGATGGTCCAGGTACCGGTCGAGCCACGTCGCCAGAGGGTCTGCCATGGCTCCGCCTCGTCGACGGTCAGCCGAGCCCGTCGACCAATGATGCCAGCGACGTGAACGGAAGACCGTGCGCCTGGGCGACCGCGGCGTTCGTCAAGTGTCCGCCGTAAGCGTTCACGCCGAGCGCCAGCGCCGCGTCTCGGCGGATCGCATCGTCCAGGCCCCGGCTCGCGATCTCGATCGCGTAGGGGATCGTCACGTTCGTGAGCGCATAGGTCGACGTCCTGGGAACAGCGCCGGGCATGTTCCCGACGCAGTAGTGGACCACGTCGTGACGCACGAACGTCGGATCGGAGTGGGTGGTCACATGCGACGTCTCGAAGCACCCGCCCTGATCGATGGAGATGTCCACTACCACCGAGCCTGGGGGCATCGCTGCGACCATCGCCTCGGTCACCAGATGCGGGGCCTTGGCGCCCGGAACCAGGACGGCGCCGATGACCAGGTCCGCGCCCGTGATCAGCTGCTCGACGGCCAGGCGGCTGGACATCACGGTCTGGATCCGTCCGCGCCAGATCTGATCCACGAAGCGCAATCGCTCGACGTTCTTGTCCACGATGGCCACCTCGGCCTCCATCCCCGCCGAGATCCACGCCGCGTTGGTGCCGGCCATGCCGGCCCCCAGGACGACGACCCGGGCTGGGGCCACACCGGACGCCCCACCCATCAGCACGCCACGCCCGCCCTTCGGCCGTTCCAGGTTGGTCGCCCCACAGTGAGGGGCCATCCGCCCGGCGATCTCCGACATGGGCGCGAGGAGCGGGAGGCGGCCGTCGGGGGTCTGGACCGTCTCGTAGGCCACGGCGGCGATCCGGCGGTCGACCAGGAACCGGGTCAGCGGCTCGTCCGTCGCGAGGTGCAGATAGGTGAGGAGGGTCTGGCCGTTCCGGAAGCGCTCGTACTCGGCAGGCTGCGGCTCCTTGACCTTCATGATCATGTCGGCGGCGGCGAAGACCGCGTCGACATCGGGCAGGATCTCGGCGCCCGCGGACGCGAACTCGGCGTCCGGGAGGGCCGACCCTTCGCCCGCACCGGATTCCACGACGACGCGATGGCCGGCGTTTACCAGCTCGCGCACACCTTCCGGGGTGGCCGCGACCCGGTACTCGTTGTCCTTGACCTCTGTCGGGATCCCGACGATCATGCGCGCCCCCTCTGCGCTCGCCGGCAAGCCTACCCGAGCCTCACTCGAGCCTCACTCGAGCCTCGATGCTCACGGGAGTGGAGGTCGCCCGGTTCACCAAGAGCACGTGGCCGTTCGGCGTGATCGGCAGTACCGCGGCCGCTCCCGGGCGATGAACAACCTCGTACGGGGGATGTCCTTCCCAATCCTCGATGTCTAGGCGAACCGATGCGCCCCGGAACGCCTGGCTGGCTCGCCCGGGGCTTGGTCATCGGTACAGCGGCTCAGCCGACGGCCACGGACCGATCGGAGCGAGCCCTGCGGCGAACCTGGGCCGCGCCGACGAACTCACGGAAGAGTGGGTGTGGCCTGGTGGGTCGCGAGCGCAGCTCCGGATGGAATTGCCCCGCGATGAAGAATGGATGATCCGGGAGCTCGATGATCTCGGTCAGTCGGCCGTTGTGGGAGTTCCCGGACAGGAGCATCCCGGCCTGTTGGAGCGTCTCGTGGTACGCCGGGTTCACCTCCCAGCGATGACGGTGGCGTTCCTCGACCACCGGGACCTCGTAGCACCGCTCGGCGAGCGTGCCCGGCACGATGTAGCAGGGCTGAGCGCCCAGACGCATGGTGGCACCCATGTCGGTCACGTTCTTCTGCTCGGGCAGCAGGTCGATCACGGCGTGCGACGTGGCGGGGTCGAACTCGCTCGAGTTGGCCCCCTCCAGTCCGCACACGTGTCGCGCGAACTCGATCACCGCGCACTGCAGGCCGAGGCAGATCCCCAGGAACGGCACACCGCGCTCGCGCGCGTACCGGACGGCGGCGACCTTGCCTTCCACGCCGCGCACGCCGAACCCTCCGGGGATCAGGATCCCGTCCGCGTCGGCCAGGGCCTCCTCGGTGGCCGCGCCTCCCAGATCGTCGGAGGCCACCCACTCGATCTGGACGTCGGCGCCGTGCGCGAACCCTCCATGCTTCAACGCCTCCATCACCGACAGGTAGGCGTCACGCATGTTCACGTACTTGCCGACCACGGCGATCTTCACCGGCTCGGTCGCGCGATCGATCCGTTCGACCAGCGTCTCCCACTCGGTCAGATCGGGCTCCACGTCGATCCGCAGGTGACGGGCGATCTCCTCGTCGAGACCTTCCTTGTGCAGCACCAGCGGCACCTTGTAGATGGACGCCGCATCGATCGCCGAGATCACGCCGCTGATCGGCACGTCGCACAGGAGCGAGATCTTCTCCTTGAGGTTCCGGCCGATCGGACGATCGGAGCGGCACACGATCACATCAGGCTGCAGACCGAGCGAGCGCAACTCCTTCACGGAGTGCTGAGTCGGCTTGGTCTTCAGCTCGCCGGACGGACCGATGAACGGCATCAGCGAGACGTGCACGAACGCGCAGTTGTCGCGGCCGATCTCGTTGCGGAGCTGCCGGACGGCTTCCAGGAACGGCAGGGACTCGATGTCACCGACCGTGCCGCCGATCTCCACGACCACCAGGTCGGCGGCCTCGGTCTCGGCGAGCGCCCGGATGCGCTCCTTGATCTCGTCGGTGATGTGCGGGATGACCTGTACGGTCTT
>Ga0214473_10009713_pt1 | contig 11359 bp, 6 predicted proteins | sample RVTome_7_FD_203509 | JGI IMG/M metagenome (GOLD analysis project Ga0214473, IMG submission 203509) | Soil microbial communities from uranium-contaminated site in the Upper Colorado River Basin, Wyoming, United States - RVT98D197 | ecosystem: Environmental > Terrestrial > Soil > Contaminated >...
CGCCCGCGGGGCCCGCCGGGGTCCGGATCGACATCTCGGGGATCGCGGTGGAGTACGACGGCCTTCCCGATGACGTCGCCGCGGCCATGCGCGGGCACTACGGCTCGTTCCTCGGTCCGCCGACCGGGGCCGGCCGCCCGCTGGTGATCGAGGTCCGCCGCGCCGATGTCGATTACTTCGTGCCTCCCGGCTTCACGCGGGCTCCCGAGTACTACCGGATGCTGACGGAGCATGACGGAAGGACCTTCCGGACCACCTCCTACCGCCTGGCTTCGTGGATCGACATCGCGGCCCGCCGCGGTGTCGTCGCGTTCGGGCGCGGGCCGCTCGACCCGCCACTGCGGGCCTTCGAGAACTTCCTGCGCAGCGCCGTCGCCTGGCTGGCGATCGACGCCGGCGGTTTCTTTCTCCATGGCGCCAGCATCGTGCGCGGCGGCTCCTGCCTGCTGTTCTACGGGCCGTCGGGCGCGGGCAAGTCGACTCTCGCCGCCCTCAGCGACCAGGGGACGGTGATCAGCGACGATCTGACGCTCCTGCTGCGTCGCGACGGACGGCTGCTGGCTTCGGGCGGTCCGTTCCGCGGCACCTACACCCGCGGCGCAGCCGTCACGGGGCTCTTTCCGGTCGGCGGTTTCTACCGTCTGCGCAAAAGCGACGTGACGCGGGTCGCACCGGACGATGGCGGCTGCTTCGCCGATTTCCTGGGTAATCTGCCGTTCGTCGTCGATCAACTGCCGCGCCTCCCCCACCTGATCGATGCGGTCCGTGTCCTCGTCGAGGGAGAACGGTTCCGTTACCTTCAGTTCCGTCGCGACGTGTCGTTCTGGCCGGCGATCGACACGGAGGCGCACGCGAACCGGGTGTCCGCGGATGTCGCCGGGGATTCTGGCTAGGGGACGTACCCGGACGCCCGGTAGAAGGCCCCGCCGTCCCATTCCGTCTCGGTGAAGCCCGCGGCCCGGGTCTCCGCCAACACCTCGCGGGGTCGGGCATAGTGGACGAACGACGTGCCGAGCGTGCCGACCGGCGTCTCCAAGGACGAGATCGCCCGGGCGCGGCGCGACGCGGGGGGCCACCTCGATGCGGGCGCCGTCGGGCAGCCCCGGCTCCATCGCGTGGCCGGCGCAGACCAGATGCAGGGGCTTTCCCCCGGACAGCAGAACGCGCAGCGTGGCTGAATCCACCAGAAGGAGGCCGGGGCTGAGCCGCACCGATCGTGGGAATCGCTGGGCCCACGGCGACGGGATCGGCTCAACGGACATCGCGGTAGCCTTTCGCCAGTTGCTCCGGGTCGGCACCGAGCGCGTGGCGGGTCTTGAGCCAGGCGAAGGCCAGCGCGGTCCGCAGCACCCCCCCTTGGAGGAAACGGCGACCCGAGGTCGCGACTGCGATCGGGAGGGTGCGGACGCGGCCGGCCCGCCGCAGCGCCCGGGAAAACCGCAGGTCCTCGAACAATCGGATGTCGGGGAATCCACCCAGACGCTCGAAGACCCGTCGGCGCACGAAGATCGCCTGGTCGCCGTAGTGGACGTCGAGCAGCCGCGATCGCGTCGTCGCCCAGGCGGCGACGATCCGCAGCCGCGGATCGGCCTCGTGATAGGCGAGGCGGAATCCTCCGCCGACGACCTCCGGTTCGGCGAGCGCATCCCGCACCGCCGCCAGTCCGCGCGGCGGCAGGAGGGTGTCGGCGTGCAGGAAGAGCAGCGCCTCCCCGCACGCCGCCGCCGCGCCAAGGTTCATCTGCGGGGCCCGGCCCGGCCGTTCGGCGATCACATCGTCGGCGCGTCGCCCCGGGCCGATCCAGTGACGGGTCAGGTGGCGGAAGCGGTCGACCGTGCCATCGCGGCTCCCGCCGTCGGCGAGGACAACCTGGAACGGAGGTGGATCGGCCTGGGCCGCCAGCGATCGCACCAGCGCCTCGATAGTCCCGGCCTCGTTGAGGACCGGCACGATGACCGATATCGCGCAACACGAAGCGCCGGTCGGGACCATGGCGGCGCCAGCCATGATACAGGGATCGTGCGGCCCGGCGAACAGCCTGGCGGCACGATAGGATCGGGATCGGCGCCGCTCCAAACGGACGACCGGCTACTCGCGCGTGGCCGGGCCCCAGATCTCGACGGTCCCGTTCCGGCGCACCAGCTCGACGAAGATGTTCCGGCCGCTCTTGTGCTTCGGCACGAACGCCGCGTAGCGCGCCGGCTCGCCGTTGATGCACTCCTCACAGGGGATCAGCACGGAGTTCTGCTGGGTGCGGTTCCCCTGCGCGTCGAAGACGACGACGTTGTACCCGAGGACGTCCACCTCGTGGCTGGTCGTCCAGGAGACGGTGCCCGAGCCGCGACCGATCGGGCTCGTGAACGAGATCGCGATGTTCTCCACCCGCTGCTCGCACGCCAGGGGGTCCTGTCCCGGGTTGGGCACGGTCGGACACACGTCGCAGGCATCGCCGCGCCCATCGTAATCCTGATCCTCCTGCGCCGGGTTGTGGACGTCGGGGCAGTTGTCGCAGGCGTCCGGGATCGCGTCGCCGTCCGGATCAGTGCCGGCGGGACCCTCGTCAACGAGGCCGTCGCAGTCGTTGTCCCGGCCATCGCAGATCTCCGGGGCGCCCGGATGGACGTCGGCCCGGGAGTCATCGCATTCGTCGCACGATGAGAAGCCGTCGCCGTCCTGGTCCACGCAGTTGCAAGTCATCCTGGCGAAGAAGATCTCGTTGTCGTCGGTGCGGCTGTCGCGCCAGGCCGTCCCGAACTCCGCCCCGGTCCATGCGAGCGCCGGGTGGTCCGAGAACCCCGGATCCTCCGTCAGGCGGATGTCGGGGCCGGCCTTCGCTCCGGTCGCGTCGAGACGCGCCAGGTAGATCTCGAAATTGCCGTCACGAGCGTCGGGCCATGCGACGGCATACTCCAATCCGGTCCAGGCGAGTGACGGTCTGCGGAGGTTGGCGGGGTCGTTCGTGATCCGCACATCGTCGCCGATCTTTGCACCCGTGGCGGTGAGACGGGCGAAGAAGAGCTCCGGGTTGCCCGAGATCCGAAGATCACGCCAGACCAGCCCGTACTCGCTCCCGGTCCAGACGAGGGATGCCGGAAACGGCCCATAGCCATCGTTCTCCACCGGGGTGCTGGTCACGAGCATGTCCACCGCAAGGACGTGACCCGAGCCGTCGACCCGGGCGAAGCGGATCTCCCTGAAGGCCCCGTAGGAGTCCGAACGGGTGTAGACGATGCCATAGTCGGCGCCCGTCCAGACGATGGACGGCCGGCCACCGCCCCCGGGCGGCGCGGTGACGCGAATCGCGTCGCCGATCAGCAGACCCGTCCGATCCACCCGCGCGAAGTAAAGGTCCACGTCGCTCCAGACCACCCCGTACTCGCTGCCGTTCCAGGCGATGTCGGGAGAGGTCCCGCCAAAGCCGGGCTCCGTGAGCCGCACATCGGCGCCGAGCCTGGTGCCTGCGGCATCGAGCCTGTTGAAGTAGACTTCGTTGTCGATCCCGGAACGAGCATCGACCCAGACGACCCCGTATTCCGCCCCGTTCCAGGCGAGCCGCGGGGATCTCGAAGGACCTGGTCCCTCACTGACCCGGACGTCGCCGCCGATCTTGCCCCCCGTCGCCGACAGGCGGGCGAAATAGATTTTGGCGTCTCCATCACGATGGTCCTCCCAGACCACCCCATATCCAGATCCGGTCCATACCATCGCCGGTTCCCACGACAATCCCGGCGTCGAGGTCACGGGCATGTCAGACCCGATCTTCCGCATCGCCTCGCAGCGTCCTCCGCAGGCGCCGTGGTTGTCGATCAGCCCGTCGCAATTGTTGTCCAGGCCGTCGCAGATCTCGGCGACCTCGGCGAGACCGTCATCCAGGACCCCATCGCAGTCGTTGTCCACGCCGTCGCAGACCTCGGGATTCCCCGGGAAGCGGCGCGGGTCGGCGTCGTCGCAGTCCCCCAGACAGTCCGTGACACCATCGCCGTCGGCATCGAGGCAGCCCTGGCCGGCGATCGTCGCAAACCCGGTGATCCCGCCGCTCTCGTAGCCATTGATCGCCGTCGTGCCGCCGATGAACAGACATTCGGCGCCGCCGGGCCGGGCCAGCGTCACGGTGGCGTTGCCGGCCGCGTCGGGAACGATCCCGGTGTCGGTCCAGGCCGCGAGTGCGAGGGGGGGAGCGGTCGTGCAGGGGCCCACGCGGGAGTAGACCCGGGCCGGCATGGTCACGGCGGTGAACGAGTCATTGCAGCCACCCGAGTTTTCGGCGATACCGAGCGAATCCGGATCGCAGTCACTGAAGACCGGAGGAAACTTGAAGCGAAGCGAGACCGTCACGCTCCCTGCCTCGGAAACCTGCGACAGCATTTCGGGCGCGCCGGCGGCGTCGGTGCATGGAAGTGGGATGGGTGTATGGAGCCCCCCCGAGGAGTCGAACTTGTGCGCATAGTCGACCGTGTAGGACCCGAGGGAATCCGCATTGATCGATGCCAGGATTCCCCGCCCATCGTTCCCTTGGACGGCGATCACGACACGTTGATAACCGCTCAGTGCTCCCCATGGGCAGCCGACAATGCCGGACAGGAACCAGTCGGACTCGATGGTGACCTGGCCGTCACCGGCGACACCGCTGTTGAGGTAGCAGAAGCCGCCCAAACCTTCGCAGACAATGTCCACGGCACCTGTATTGGTGAGCAACGGGTTGGTGAGTTGGTAAGCAACCGCGGCGACCGGAGCGGCATCGGCACAGGTGAAGTAGGTGCTGTACTGCGCGAGCGGCAAGGGGGTGGCGCAGTTCCCATAGGCGCCCTTGCTTGCAAGAAGCGCGACGACGATGACGGGACCTGAGGCTCGGAGGAGTCTGGTCATGGCAGCCCTCCCTGATCTGAGGCGGGTGAAAAACCACTGGTCAAAGCCAATGCCCGATTCTACTACCGAACGATGCGGCTGAGAACGCAAAGCTACCGTCGGAGGTCGTCGGCATGGCCTGCACCCGCGCCCCTCAAGGGGAGCCCGGGGGACTAGCGCACCCGGGCATGGCGGCTTCTTCGTCGAGCGCCGGAACCACGATCGAGAGGCCGACCGGGGTCGCTTTCATGATCGCTCCTCTAAAAAGCGGTCGCTCAATCGGTTAGCCGCGCCACCCGGGTGGCGGGCGGGCGTGCCGGAATATATAATTTCCCGGCCCTTCGGGGCCTCATCGAGGTGGGCCGCTGGACCACGACAATCGCACTCCCCCATCCTCTTCGACTTCCTGGCGGCCAGCGCCTGCCCCGCAGGTGTCCGCGGGCGGACCGTCGGCCACCGGTGGTCCGGGCATCCCGCCCGCGTCCGGGCCTGCCGGCCCCGGCGCCCAGCGGCCGCCCGGTCCCACCAAGCCTCCGGTCCCCTGGTGGCGCAGCCGGCGCGGCATCGCCATCCTGTTGGCGTCGGCGTTGGTCCTCGCCGGAGGCTTCGGCTCCGGCTTCGGCTACTTCCTGACCTTCGACATTCCCGAGGTCCGCAGCTTGCAGGACTGGAAGCCGCCGGTGGTGACCACCATCTACGGCGCCGACGGCGGGATCCTCTACCAGTTCGGCGCCGAGAAGCGCATCGTCGTCGCGCTCGATCAGGTGCCACCGGCGTTTCTCGACGCCCTGATCGCCACCGAGGACTCGCGCTTCCAGACGCACGTCGGGATCGACCCCTGGGGGATCGCGCGCGCCATGATCACCGACATCATCCGGCTGCGCCGGGCGCAGGGCGGGAGCACGCTCACCCAGCAGCTCGCCCGATCGCTCTTCCTGAAATCGGAGAAGACGCTGCGCCGCAAGCTGCAGGAGATGGTCCTCGCCCTGCAGATCGAGAAGGCCTTCACCAAGAATGAAATTCTCGCCTTCTACTGCAACCAGGTCTACATGGGCCATGGACGCTACGGCGTCGAGGCGGCGGCGAACTATTACTTCGCGAAGCCGGCGAAGGAGATGACTCTCGAGGAGTCGGCCCTGCTCGCCGGCCTGGTGCAGCGCCCGGAGGCGTTGTCGCCGATTCGCAACCCGGATCGATCGAAAGCCCGTCGCGATCTGGTCCTGCGCCGGATGGTGGAGGAGGACAAGATTCCCCAGGAGGTCGCCGACGCCGCCACCGCCCTGCCGGTGGCGGTCGCCAAGGTCCAGGAAGACGACAACATCGCCCCCTACTTCGTCGAGGAGGTCCGCCGGTATCTCGACGCCAAGTATGGCGAGGTGGCCCTTTACGAAGAAGGGCTCGAAGTGCACACGACCCTCGACACCAAGATGCAGAAGGCGGCCAATGCCGCGATCTTCGAAGGCCTGCGGGTGCTCGACAAGCGCCAGGGGTTCAGGCCGGCGCGCCAGAACGTCCTGAAGGAGGGGGGCGACCTGGCGTCGTTCGAGCTGAGCGCCTGGAGCCGGCCGCCGGTCGTCGGCCGCCTGCGCACCGGGCTGGTGACCGAGGTGACCCGGAGGGGAGCGGTGGTGAAACTGGGTGCCTGGACGGCTCATCTCGGACCCGAGGGGATCGAGTGGACCCGCAAGACCGCCTTGAACCAGGTGCTCAAGGTCGGCGACGTGGCGCCGTTTCTCGTCCTCGCGGTGGACGAGCCGAAGCAGGAGCTGACCGTCAGGCTCGACCAGGAGCCGCTGGTCGAGGGGGCGCTCCTGGCGATCGATCCCTCGACCGGCGAGATCAAGGCGCTGGTCGGCGGTTACGACTTCAACCGCAGCCAGTTCGACCGCGCCATCCAGGCGCGCCGCCAGGCGGGGTCGGCGTTCAAGCCGTTCGTCTACACGGCGGCGCTCGACGCCGGCTACACGCTGGCCGACACGGTCTTCGACGAGCCGACGGTGTTCACCGATCCGGCCACCGGCGACGAGTACCAGCCGAACAATTACTACCGGAAGTACTACGGCATCACGACCCTGCGCGAGGCGATGGAGGAATCACGCAACATCGTGGCGGTGAAGCTGCTCAACCAGATCGGCTTCAATCGCACCATCGAGATCTCGCGCCGCATGGGGATCTCCAGCCCGCTCCAGCCCTATCCCTCCATGGCGCTCGGCACCATGGAGGTGTCGCTGCACGACCTGACCACGGCCTATTCGATCTTCCCGAACCAGGGCGTGCGGGTGGAGCCGCACTTCATCCGCTACGTCGCCGATCGCGAAGGGCGCATCCGCGAGGAGACCAAGCCGAAGGTCATCGAGGTGCTGCGCGCCGACGTCGGTTACGTCATGACGTACCTGCTGGAGGGGGTCACCGAGTCCGGCACCGGCGCCGCCGCCGCGCAGGCCATGAACCGGACGGTGGCCGGCAAGACCGGGACGACTGACGATCTCGCCGATGCCTGGTTCGTCGGCTTCAGTCCATCGCTGGTCGCGGGGGTGTGGGTCGGGTTCGACGAAAAGCGCAGTCTCGGCGAGGGCGAGACCGGCGCCCGGGCGGCGCTGCCGATCTGGATCGATTTCATGAAGGCCGCCCACGAGGGGCGCCCCCCCGAGAAGTTCACCCGGCCGGCGAACGTGCAGTACGTGCCGATCGACCGGCGCACCGGGCTGCGCGCCACCGTCGAATCCGGCTGCACGAACACCTTCCTGGAGGCGTTCGTGGAGGGGAGCGAACCGGCCGAGGCCTGCTCCGAGGCGCGTCACTTCCAGATGGAACTCCCCTACTTCCTGCAGCGCTTCCCCATCACCCGGGGCCTCGAGATCGACATCGACCCCGACGCGGTCGTCCGCCTGGTCAACGAGGGACAGGGCGAGGTCGAGCTCGATTCCGACGGCCGCACGCTGATCCTGCGGGGCGAGGGGACCGAGCGGCGGATCGGGCTCGATCTGCGCCGCGCCGAGCGCCGCGACGCTCTCGCCGGGATCGACCCGGGCGCGGCCCCCCCGGACAATCCCCCGGACCAGGCCACCGAACCGACGCATGTCGGCGTGGACGGCCGGCCGGCGACCATCATCCCGATCAAGTACGACTAGGAGCCTGTCCGGGTATTCCGTTGGGCCGCGCGCCTGGGGCTTGCGCGACGCCGCAGGCGCCCGCAACCCCCATGCGCCCTGCGGGTTCGGGCGGCGTGGCGCCGTCCGTGTCGTTGCCGCTCCTCCACGATGGATCCCCATCGTGTCGTCGCGGCGCCTCGCGTCCGACGCCACGGCGCTCCGAACGCGGCCCGACGCAATACCCGGACAGGCTCCTGATTCGCCCGCTCAGGCGAGGACCGACTCGGCGGGGACATACTCCAGCCCCTGCGACCGGGCGACCGCTTCGTGGGTCACACGCCCCGCATGGACATTGAGACCGGCGCGCAGGTGCGGGTCGGAATGAACCGCCTCCGCCAGCCCCCGTTTGGCGATGGTCAGCACGAACGGCAGCGTGGCGTTGGTCAGGGCGCGGGTCGAGGTGCGTGGCACCGCTCCCGGCATGTTGGCGACGCAGTAGTGGACCACGCCGTCGACCTCGTAGGTCGGGTTCGAGTGCGTGGTCGGGTGCGTGGTCTCGATGCAGCCCCCCTGGTCGACGGAGACGTCGACGATTACCGAGCCCTTCTTCATGGTGGCGATCCGATCGCGCGTCACCAGCCGCGGTGCGGCGGCGCCCGGGACCAGCACCGCGCCGATCAGCAGATCGGCGCGGCGGACCGCCTCCGCCACGTAGGCGGTCGTCGAGTAGACGGTGGTCACCTGGCCACGGAAGATCTCGTCGAGATAGCGCAGCCGCGGCAGCGAACGATCCAGGACGGTCACCCGCGCCCCGAGGCCCAGCGCCATCGCGGCGGCATTGATGCCGACCGTCCCCCCGCCCAGGACGACCACGTCCCCCGGCGGCACGCCGGGCACCCCGCCCAGCAAGATGCCGCGGCCTCCCAGGGTCCTGGCCAGGTAGTAGCAACCGACCTGGATCGACATCCGCCCCGCCACCTCGCTCATCGGGGTCAGGAGCGGCAGGCTGCCGTCCGACGCGGTGATGGTCTCGTAGGCGAGCCCGGTGACCCCGTTGTCGATCAGCGCCCGCGTCAGCTCCGGGGCCGGGGCCAGGTGCAGGTAGGTGAAGAGGATCTGGCCCCGGCGCAGGAGCGGCCGCTCGCGTTCGAGCGGTTCCTTGACCTTCAGGATCAGGTCGGCCCGCCGGAAGATGGCGGCGGCGTCGGCGACGACCACCGCTCCTTCCACCTCGTAGGCGGCGTCCTCGATGCCGGATCCGAGACCGGCCCCCTTCTCGACCAGGACGACGTTCCCGGCGTCCACCAGGGCGCGCACCCCGGCCGGCACCATGCTGACGCGGTATTCGTGATCCTTGATCTCCTTCGGCACCCCGATCTGCATCGATCCTCCACCCCGGGGCCGGGTCGCGGCCCCGCCTCTCCCCGCCCGACGTCTCAGTGCGTGTCGATCTGCGCCTTCTGCAGTCTGCCCGAGTAGTCCACGTAGACCGTCTTCCATTCCGTGAAGATGTCGAGCGCCGTGTGCGCCGCCCCCTCCCGGTGGCCGTTGCCGGTCCGCTTCACGCCGCCGAACGGCAGATGGGTTTCGGCGCCGATGGTGGACGAGTTGACGTAGGTGATGCCGGTCTCCAGGTCACGCGCCGCCACGAAGGCGCGATTGACGTCCTGGGTGTAGATCGCCGAGGACAGACCGTAGAGCGAGTCGTTGGCCATCTCCAGCGCCTGCTCGAGTCCGTCGGCCGCCAGGACCGCGACCACCGGGCCGAAGATTTCCTCGCGGGCGATGCGCATCGCCGGTCGCACGCCGGTGAAGATCGTCGGCGCGAAGAACCATCCCCGTCCGTACTCGGCCTTGGTCAGTCGGACCCCTCCCGCGACCGGGTCGGCCCCCTCGTCGCGGCCGACCTGGACGTACTCCATGATGCGGCGCAACTGCGATTCGTTCACCACCGGCCCCATCGCGACCGACTCGTCGAGCGGGTCGCCGACCTTGAGAGCAGCGGCCTGCTGCACGAGGCGATCGACGAACTCCTTGTGGACCTTTTTGTGCACGATGATCCGGCTGGTGGCGGTGCAGCGCTGTCCCGCCGTGCCGAAGGCGCCCCACAGCGCCCCCTCCACGGCGAGATCGAGACGCGCGTCGTCCATGACGATCATGGCGTTCTTGCCGCCCATCTCCAGCGACACCCGCTTGAAGGTGTCGGCGCAGGCGAGATTGACCTGCCGGCCGGTGTCGGTCGAGCCGGTGAACGACACCAGGTCGACGTCCGGGTGGCGGGTCAGCGGGCCACCGACTTCCCCGCCGCCGCCGGTGACGAAGTTCAGCACGCCGCGCGGCAGGCCGGCCTCCTGGCAGATCTTGACCAGGTGATAGGCCGACAGCGGCGCGTCGGTGGCCGGCTTCAGGACGACGGTGTTGCCGCACACCAGCGCGGGGATCAGTTTCCAGGAGGGGATCGCCATCGGGAAGTTCCACGGCGTGATCAGCCCGCAGACCCCGACCGGCACACGCATCGAGAAGCAGGCCTTGTCGGGAAGCTCCGATGGCGTGGTGTGGCCGAACAATCGGCGTCCCTCGCCGGCGACGTGATAGCAGACGTCGATCGCCTCCTGCACGTCGCCGCGCGCCTCGCGCACCGGCTTTCCCATCTCGCGGGCCATGGCGCGGGCGTACTCGTCCTTGCGACGCGTCAGGATCTCGCCGACCCGGAACAGGTACTCCGCCCGCTTCGGCGCCGGCACCAGGCGCCAGCGCCGAAACGCCCGCCGGGCCGCCTCGATCGCCGCCTCGGCATCGGCCGACGTCGAGTCCTGGAACAGACCGACGATCTCGGATCGATCGGTCGGGCTGCGGTTCTCGAACGTCCGGCCGCCCCGGGACTCGACCCATTCCCCGTCTATGAAGTTGCGATAGATCCCGGTGTCGCCCATGACTGTGTCTGCGGCCCGCGTCCCGGCGAAGCCGGGCCCCAAGTTCTTTGCGGCCAATCGGATGAGAGGCCGGATGCTAACAGAGGGTCTCCGCCGAAGTCAACGCACGGCGCCGCACCCCGAGCCATCCCCGGATCCGCGTGGCGGGCGGCAGCGCGTCGCGGTTCCGCGCTCGCACGCGCGGGCCATTGGGCGCTCGTCCATCACGCATGGCGCGGCTCGAGGTCGCCACGCCGCGCTGCCGCCCGCCCCGGTCTTCCGGAGATACCTCGCTCCGCCTGTCGTGCGGTGCCCGTCGCTGCTATGATTTGGATTCACTGAGGGCCGTGCATGCGGTTTGGCTCCTCGTTTCTCGCCTTCGTGACTGTCCTGTTCGCCTTGGACTCCGTGTCCTGTTGCCTCCCGATCAGGAACCGGCACCAGGAGGCCGCCAGCCCGTCCCCGGTCTGGACAACAGACCTCCGCCGGCTCGGCTTCATTCCGCACGAG
>Ga0214473_10009714_pt1 | contig 11358 bp, 9 predicted proteins | sample RVTome_7_FD_203509 | JGI IMG/M metagenome (GOLD analysis project Ga0214473, IMG submission 203509) | Soil microbial communities from uranium-contaminated site in the Upper Colorado River Basin, Wyoming, United States - RVT98D197 | ecosystem: Environmental > Terrestrial > Soil > Contaminated >...
TTGGGGCCCGCCACTCCGGCTCGGGGCGCCATCGGAGATCACGTTGATCGAGCTCGTCGCGGCGGTCTGACGTCATGAGCACGACCGTTCGCTGCACGGCCGAAGCCTGCGCCGTGACAGCTACGAAGTGTTCAAGGAGGCCGGGGCCGAGGTGGTCGGCGTGGCCTCGTTGTTGGGTCTCCTCAAGGGGCGAACAACCTTCGTGATCGACCGGCAAGGGATCGTGCGGCACGTGTTCGATTCCCAGGTCCAAGCGACGCGACACGTGGCCGAGGCGCTCCAAACGATCCGACCGCTGTAGCGGCTCTACAGTGAATCGGGGAGAGCGACGAATTGTCCTCGACCGATCTCCCCTGTCCTCACCCGATAGACCGTGATCCCCGAGCGGAAATGCAGTCCAGCGGCATCACTCGGCCCCACCACGGCGGCCGCCTGTTCGAACCGTGTCGTTTGGCCGCCAAGGGCGTATTCCAAAGTCTCTCGCATGTGCATGTGACCGCCCAGCGCCAGCGGATAGCGATGGCCTCGCAGGCTCTCGAGCAGGGTTCCCGCATTGGATACGACGTGTCGGAAGACCGTTTTGCCCCCGACCGTGATCAAGGTCGGCGCCGGCGGCTCGTCCGTGTAGCCGTTGATCATCTCCGCCGCGGTGAAGAACGGAATGTGGTTGAACGTGACCACGGGCATTCTCGCCGGAACCAGGGAAAGGTCCTCCCGGAGCCACGCCAGCTGCAGCGAGTCGACGTGCCCGTAGTACCACTGGTCGTCGTAGTCCTCTGAATTCAGTCCCACGAAGTGGACGCCACCATAGGTGAACGAGTAGTAGTCCGGTCCCAGGTAGTGCCGATACATCGCCCTGGCGTAGAGCGGATGATCGGAGCGGACGTGGGAACGCGCTCGCTCGATGCCGAAGATTTCGTGGTTGCCGGGGATGGTCCACACTGGCCGGCTGAATCGGCCCTGCTCCCCCAGGAATAGCTCGTAGCGCGCGGTGGCTACGGTGTCGGAGACTCGAAGGGCGTCTCGCACCAGGTCGCCGGTGATGAGTACGAAGTCGGGGCGGATCGAGTCGACCAACCACTGCAAGCGCCGCATGCGAGGCAGGCTCGCTGAGTCGAGGTGGGTATCCGAGGCATGGATGAACGTGAACTCGCCCCGCGATGGCACCGCGGCCAGCGGAAAGTCGGTGGGCCGTTGATCGGCCCGCTTCCAGAACGGGCCGACCGCGCGATACCCATCGGGAATACTCACGAAGACGAGCCCGAATCCCGCACCGCCCGCGAGCTGGAATGCGCCGGAGGCATCGGTGCGCACCGCGTGCATTTGATCGGAGACGACGACGCCTGCGAGCCCGGGCTCTCCCGGGTCCCTCGAACCGTTGGCGTTGCGATCCAGGAAGACCGTGCCGCGCACGTCCGCCCCCGGCGAGCGGAGCAAGACGAGGAGAACGACGACACCGAGGCCCGGGCGCGGCACCCGGTTATGGCCAGCGGGCGTTAGCACGCTTGAGCGGTTCCCGCAACATGGTCATTGGAGGCACTCTAGACGAGGGCGCCGAAGGTGTCAAGCAAGACGCATTGCTCTGGCAGGTGAGGGGCGCTATCAAGTAGCCTATGCCGTTACGGGAGCGTTACTGCGTGCCGCTCGTGTGGCTCGTCACCGCCCTCGCCCCGATCGTGTCGTCCCAGTCTCGGCTCGCGATCAACGGGCTCCGCGTCGAGTATCTGACTAACCCGGTGGGCATCGACGCTCCGCGCCCGCGACTCTCGTGGCGGGTCGTGAGCGTCGAACGCAACACGATGCAGGCCGCCTACCAGCTGCAGGTCGGACGCAGCGCAACGACCCTCAGTCGCGGCAGCGGATTGCTCTGGGATTCGGGGCGAATGAGCTCCGACGCCTCGGTGCTCGTCGACTACGCCGGGCCACCACTGGAGTCCGGTACCCGCTACTACTGGCGCGTGCGCGTGTGGACCACGAGCGGACGCGCTTCCGACTGGAGCCCTCCGGCTTTTTGGGAAACCAGCCTGCTCCAGAGCGGGGACTGGACCGCACAATGGGTCGGGCCCGCGCCGAGCGCCAGCGACACCGCTCCCGCACCCGCGCCCCTATTGCGTCGCGCTTTTCGTGTGACGGGTCCGGTGCGCTCGGCACGCGTGTACGTGACGAGTCTCGGTCTCTACGAGCTGCATCTCAATGGCCGGCGAGTCGGCGATCAGCTGTTCACGCCGGGTTGGACGTCCTACCGCCACCGACTGCAGTACCAGACCTACGACGTCACGGCACTGCTTCATCCCGGCGCCAACGCGATCGGCGCGATGCTCGGCGACGGCTGGTACCGCGGCTACCTGGGATTCTTCGGCCAACGCAATCTCTACGGCCGGCGGTTGGCGCTGCGCCTGCAGCTCGACATCCGCTATCAAGACGGCCGAACGGACCGGATCGTCTCCGACCCGGAATGGAAGACGACCACCGGGCCGGTGCTCGCATCGGACATCTACGGGGGTGAATCCTACGACGCGGGACGCGAGCGCCCCGGTTGGGTCGCTGCGACGTTCAACGACTCCGACTGGGCTCCGGTCGCCGCGCTCGAGCCGCCCGCTGCGGCCCTCGTGGCCTCCGTGTCACCGCCGGTTCGCCGGGTGCGCGAACTGCATCCTGTGGCGATTCGCCGGGCGCCGTCGGGCGAGACCGTATTTGACCTGGGCCAGAACTTCACCGGCTGGGCGCGGCTGTTGGTGCGCGGGGCGGCTGGGACGACCGTGACCCTTCGGTACGCCGAAGTGCTCGACCGGTCGGGCAACCTCTATACCGCCAACCTTCGCAATGCGAGCCAAACGGACCGCTACACCTTGAAGGGTGGCGGCGAAGAGCAATACGAGCCGCACTTCACGTTCCACGGATTCCGCTATGTCGCCGTGGCGGGGCTTTCCGATGCTCCGGATTCGACCACGATCGCCGGCATCGCCGTGTCCTCGGATCTTTCGCAAACGGGGTCGCTGGAGACATCGGACTCGCTCCTGAATCAGCTGCAGCGGAACATCGTCTGGGGAGAACGCAGCAATTTCCTCGACGTGCCCACCGACTGCCCGCAGCGCGACGAACGATTGGGGTGGACGGGAGACGCTCAAGTCTTTTCGCGGACCGCCGCGTTCAACATGGACGTGGCCGGTTTTTTCGCGAAATGGCTCGGCGATCTCGCCGCCGATCAGGACTCGAGCGGCAGCGTCCCCTGGGTGATTCCCAATCTATTCAGCGATTCGGTGCACTTTGGCGGAACGGCGGGGTGGTCCGACGCCGCCGTCATCATTCCCTGGACGATGTACCGGTCCTATGGCGACCGCGGGATCCTCGAGCGGCAGTACCCGAGCATGCGTGCGTGGGTCGACTACATGCACCGCCGGGCCGACGCCGACCTGATCTGGCGACCGGGGTGGCAGTTCGGCGACTGGCTCGCGTTCCACAGCGATGATCCGTCCTACCCCGGAGCCACGACCGGCACGGACCTGATTGCGACGGCTTATCTCGCCCACTCAGCCGATCTCGTGGCGCGCTCGGCGGCGGTGCTCGGGAATGCCAGTGACGCGACCACGTATGCCGAACTGTCCCAACGCGTTCGCGGGGCGTTCAACCGGGAGTTCGTGTCCCTGGCCGGTCGGGTGGGGGAGAACTCGCAGACCGCTTATGTCCTCGCCATCGCCTTCGATCTGTTGCCGGATTCGCTGGTGCCGATCGCCGCCAATCGTCTCGCGCAGGACGTGCGCGCTCGCGGCACGCATCTCACGACCGGCTTCCTCGGCACGCCGGCGCTCCTCCACGCCTTGAGCGGCACGGGGCACGCCGATCTGGCGTTCGCGCTGCTCACGCAGCGGTCCTATCCCTCCTGGTTGTATCCGATCACTCGTGGGGCGACCACGATGTGGGAGCGGTGGGACGGCATTCGACCCGACAGCTCGTTCGAGGACCCGGGTATGAATTCGTTCAATCACTACGCGTTCGGCGCCGTGGGAGACTGGATGTACCGTAACATCGGTGGCATCGATCTGGATCCATCGGCGCCCGGGTATCGTCGGTCGCGGATCGCGCCGCGGGTTGGGGCGGGTTTGACGAGCGCGCGTGCGTCACTCGAAACCCCGTACGGAACCCTGGCCACCGCTTGGAGACTCGACGACACGCAGTTCGTACTCGACGTGACGATCCCTGCGAACACCAGCGCCGAGGTCGTCCTGTGGGACGCGCGCATGGACCGGGTTCGGGAAGGGGGACGCGCTTTGCATGACGTCGCGGGAATTCGAACGGCCGACCAGCTGGGCGATGGCGTCCACCTCGTAGCCTCTTCGGGGCGGTATCGGTTCTCCGTCACCCGGGAGGCGCGAGGGTCTCCATGAGCGATTTGGTGAACGCGATTTCGTCGTCGTTCACGAGGTGCCCCATCCCGGGGTAGATCCGCTCGGTCACGACCGCACCCATGCGCGTGAACAGCGCCGCGCTCTCGTCCACGCGCGTCTTCGGCACGTGCGAATCCACGTCGCTGCACCCGAGGAAGACCGGCGTGCCGTCGAACGAGCCGGGGTAGTCCCAGGTCGTTCCCGGGGGTCCAATCACGCCGCCGCTGTAGAGAATGACCCCGCCGAAGCGCGCGGCGTGCCGTACCGAGAATTCGGCCGTCAGGCAGGCGCCCTGGGAAAAGCCGAGCAGCATGATCCGGTCCTTGCGAACACCTTTTTCGACCACCTGGTCCACGAGGCGTTCCAGAACCCACAACGCCGAAGTCAGGCCGGGCTCGTTCTTCTCCTTCTCGGCCATGAAACTGAACGGGTACCAGGTTCGACCGGCGGCCGCGGGTGCGAGATACGTGAAGTCCGAGTGCTCGAAACGAGGCACGAGATCCAGAATGTTGGCCGGCGCGGCATTGCGGCCGTGCACCATGATCATCACCGCCGCGCTGGTGCCAAGCGCTGCTCCGGCGGTGACGACCGGCTCTGCGGCGTGCGGCTTCATGCCAGACGCGGCAGCACGGCTTCGATCTGGGTGCGATGCGGCTCTTCCCATGGTGGCAGCTTGAGATCCTGGCCGAGGCAGGGCAGGGTCTCGTCGATAGTGAACCCGGGCGGCACCGTCGCGATCTCGAACAGGACGCCTCCCGGCTCCCGGAAGTAGATCGAGCGGAAATACTGGCGATCGCGCACTTCGGTCACCTGGGCGCCCCACCGGATGAGCTCCTGCCGCATGCGCAGCTGCTCATCGGCGTCGCCGACGGCCATGGCCACGTGGTGCACCGTCCCCAGCCCATTCATGCCGCGCGGCGCGTCGGCGGCATGGATGATGTCGATCACCCGGCCGGGGAGGTCGCCATTCACGGCGAGCCGGGTGCGTCCCGGCGACTCGTTGACCACAGTGAACCCCAACACTTCGGTCATGAGCTGGAGCGTCCGGGCCGGGGCCGCGATCGGCATCGCCACGCTGTGGATCCCCCGGATCGCATGCTCGGCGGTCACGTCCGCGCCGGTCCAGGGCTGCCGCGCATCGGACTGCGTGCCGACCAGCTCCAGCACGAGGCCTGATGGGTCGCCGAAACTGATCGCCTGTTCGCCGAACCGCGGCGCCTCATCGCGCACCTGGACGCCCCGCTCACGCAGCCGCGTTTTCCAGAAGGCCAGTGAGGCGTTGGGGACAGAGAACGCCGTGGTCCGGATCTGCCCGGCTCCTTTCCGGCCTACGGGGACGCCCCGGCCCTTGTACGGGAACGTGGTCATGATGGTGCCCGGGGTACCGGCCTCGTTGCCGTAGTAGAAGTGGTAGACGTCGTGGTTGTCGAAGTTCACGGTCTTCTTGACGAGCCGCAGGCCCAGGAACCTTGTGTAGAAGTCGAAGTCCTGTTGGGCGTCGTCGACCGTGGCCGTGACGTGGTGCAGGCTGCGAACCGGTTTTTCCATGCGGGGCTCCTTTCCATGCCTGAAGCTGCCGTTGCATAATAGCTTCCCTCTGACCCCCTGGGTGGCGATGCGCGCGACCGATTTCGAATTCCGGCAGCGGTTCTGGCTGATCACGGCGGTGTTCATCGCGGGCTTCGCGTGCTCCTTCGTGGACCGGCGCAACGCGGCCGAGACGGCGGCCCGCGTGCTGGGTGGGGATACCCGGCGCGGCATGCAGATCGTGTTCGGGGTCGGCGCGCTGGTGGCGGCGACGGCCGCGTGGCTGCGCACGTGGGCCAGCGCGTACCTTCGATCGACCGTGGTGAAAGACGGCGCGCTCCATACCGACCGCCTGGTCGCCGACGGTCCTTACCGTCACCTGAGGAACCCGCTCTACCTCGGCACGCTGCTCCTGGCGGTGAGCTTTGGCCTGATGGCGAGCCCGACCGGTTTTGTCGTCCTGGCGGGGGGCATGGTGTGGTTTCTGTCCCGGTTGATCGGCCGGGAAGAGGCGGAGCTGGCGCACGCGCAGGGGGATCGCTACCGGGCCTATCGGGAGGCGGTGCCCGGGCTCTGGCCCGCGCTCCGACCCCGTTTGCCGGCGAGTGGAGCGCGCCCCGAGTGGCGGCAGGCCGTGATCGGGGAGCTCGCGATGTGGGCGTTCGCCATCGGCGTCACGCTCTTCGCGCTTACCTTGGACCAGCGGATTGTGTACGCGTTCCTCGTCCTCGGATTCATCGGCTACTTGCCGGGGAGGATCGCCGGGCGCCGGGCGGCTTGACCTCTCTGTGGCAGAGGGCGACACTACGCGCATGGAAGAGCGTGAGTTGATTCACGACTGGAATCTGGTCGGCGCCCAGTTCGATTGGTCCGCCGCCCGGGTGGACCTGAACGACGAAACACTGCGCGACGGGCTCCAGTCGCCTTCCGTGAGAGACCCCTCGCTGGACACGAAGCGCCGGCTGCTGCATCTGATGGCGGACCTGGGCATTGTGGCGGCGGATATCGGCCTGCCGGGGGCCGGGCCGCGTGTGGTGGAACAGGTGCGGGCGCTCGCCAAGGAGATCCGGGACGCGAAACTGCCGATCGCGCCCAACTGCGCCGCCCGGACGGTGATCGCCGACATCGAGCCGGTGGTGCGGATCTCGCAGGAGATCGGGATCCCGATCGAAGCCGCGACCTTTATCGGCTCATCGCCGATCCGGCAGTATGCCGAGGACTGGACCCTGGACCGGATGCTCAAGGCGACCGAGGACGCCGTGACTTTTGCGGTGCGACAGGGCCTCCCCGTGATGTACGTGACCGAGGACACCACGCGTGCCAAACCCGAGACGCTGAAGCAGCTGTACGGGACGGCGATCAACTGCGGTGCGACCCGGATTTGCCTGGCCGATACGGTCGGGCACGCGACACCTGCCGGCGTTAAGGCGTTGGTGGACTTCGTCAAGCAGGAGATCGTCAAGAAGCAAAGCGTGAAGATCGACTGGCATGGGCACCGCGATCGGGGCATGGGATTGATCAACTGCCTGGCGGCGATTGAAGCCGGAGCGGATCGGGTGCACGCGACGGCGCTCGGCGTGGGGGAGCGGGTCGGCAACGCCGAGATGGACCTCCTGATCGTCAACCTGAACCTGCTCGGCACGCACAAGGCCGATCTCTCGAAACTGCCCGAGTACTGTCGCACCGTGGCCGACGCGGTCGGCATCCCGATCCCGTTGAACTACCCGGTCATGGGGAGCGACGCGTTCCGCACCGGCACCGGCGTGCACGCCGCGGCGATCATCAAAGCGAGGAAAAAGGGGCACACCTGGCTCGCGGACCGAGTGTACAGCTCCGTCCCGGCCGAGGAGCTCGGTCTTGAGCAGGTGATCGAGATCTCGCCGGTTTCGGGGCTGTCCAACGTGAAGTACTGGCTGCAGAGTCACGGCTACGATCCCGACGACGAGGCCGCCTGCAAGGCGCTGTTCGACGCCGCCAAGCACGCCGACCATACGTTGACCGCGGAGGAATGCCGCCGCCTGCTGCAGCAAACCGCATGACGGGTGGCGAGTTTCGGGACCTCGAGCGGTCCTGCCTCGATCTCCGCTGGCATCTCGATCCGGTGGCCGCGACCATGGCCGGGCTCACGGCCTACGACGATCGGTTCGGCCGTTACAGTCCCGCTGCGATTGCGCCACATCTCGCCGCACTCAAGTCCTTGGCTTTGGCGCTCGAGGAGACGGCCGTCGACGATCTCGAGACCGAGATCGATCGCACGGCGCTGCTCAACGACCTTCGGGTGACCGTCTGGCAGCTCGAGCAGGATCGCCCCCAAGCCAAGAATCCGGAGTTCTGGCTCACGCACCTGTTTTCGGGGTTGCACGGTCTGTTGCGCCGCTCCGATCGCGGTGCCGCGCAGAACGCAGCGGCCATGGCGGGCCGGCTCGAAGATGTGCCCGCGCTGCTGGACGACGCCCGCATCTCGCTCGTCGAGCCGGTGCGCATGTTCGCCGAGACGGCGCTCCAGATGTGCCCGGGGGGCGTGGTGTTGATCCACGACATCCGCTCGCTCTACGCCGACGGCCCCGCTGGAGAGCGGGTCGCGGCCGCCGCCGAACGGGCCGGGGCGGCCCTCGCCGCGTTCGAGCACGACCTCGATCGCTGGGCCGAGTCTGGAGGCGAGCATTTCGCGCTGGGCGAAGACGGCTTCAACTTTCTGCTGCACTACCAGCACGCCCTCCGCGACACGGCGCCCGAGTTATGGCGCTACGGTTTGCGACTCACCGAGGAGATCCTGGCAGATCTCACCAGTCGCGCCGAGCATCTGGGCGGCGGCTCGGATTGGGCGGCCCTGGCGGAACGGCTGAGGGGAGATCACCCGGCGGCGGAAGAGCTGGTGGGTGCCTACGCGCTCGAGATGGAGCGCGCCAAGAACTTCGTGGCCAACCACGGCCTCGCCCCGATTCCGGCGGTCCCCCTGGACGTCATCGCGACCCCCGAGTTCATGCGGCCGCTGATCCCGTTCGCCGCCTACGACAGCCCCGGGCCCTACGCCGCGGATCCGCGGGGGTTGTTCTACGTGACCGTCCCCGACCCGGCGCTGCCGGCCGCGACGCGCGAGCGGGTGCTGCGCGACCACTCCCGGCACGAGCTCGCCGCGACCTCGCTGCACGAAGGGTATCCGGGTCATCACTTGCAGCTCGTGATGGCCCAAGGGAACGCCTCCGAAACCCGGAAGAACGTCTACACGCCGCTCACGCTCGAGGGCTGGGCGTTGTACTGCGAAGAGATGATGGCGGACGAGGGATTCTACGCGAGTGAAGAAGAACGATTCTTCCAGCGTGTCCATCTGTTGTGGCGCGCCGTGCGCATCGTGCTCGACGTGGGTCTGCACACGCGGGGCATGAGCTTCGCGGAAGCCGTCACTCAGATGGTGGACGTCGTGCACATGGAGCGGGCCAACGCCGAGGCCGAGGTCACCCGCTACTGCGCGTCGCCCGGTTATCAGATTTGCTACGGCGTCGGCCGGCGGGAGCTGCTCAGGCTGCGGGACGATTTCCGCGCCGCTCGCGGCGGCGCGTTCACGCTGCGCGGCTTCCACGACGCCGTGCTCGTCTATGGCGGCCTTCCGGTCACGCTGATGCGATGGGGGATGGGATTGGGTGAGTAGGCTTCCCCGTCCGGTGAAGTTGTTCGGTTTCGTTTCCCTCCTGAACGACTTCGCGAGTGAGATGATCTACCCGCTGCTCCCCGCGTTCGTGACCGGTGTCCTGGGTGGCGGCGCGATCTCGCTCGGCGCGCTGGACGGTGCGGCGGACTTCGCCGCGGCGCTCGTGAAGTACCGGGCGGGCCGCTTGTCGGACCACCCGCGGCGCCGCGGGGCCTTGATCGTGCTGGGCTATCTCGTCGCGGTGGTCGTGCGGCCGGTCATCGCGTTCACCGGCGCCGCCTGGCAGGTGATCGGGTTGCGCGTGACCGACCGGATCGGGAAGGGCATCCGCACCCCGCCGCGCGACGCCCTGATCGCCGACGTGACGCTGCCCGAGCTTCACGGCCGGGCCTTCGGATTTCAACGCGGGCTGGACCATGCCGGGGCAGTGCTCGGCCCCTTGCTCGCGTGGTGGCTCCTGTCGTCCCACGCGCTGGACATCCGAGGTGTGATCGCGGCGAGCATCGTCCCTGGCGTGTTGGTGTTGGTGCTGGCTGTATGGGCGGTCCGGGCGGTAGATGGCGGGAGAGATCGGACGAAGGCGGAAGAGGTCGACAAGGCGTCAAACTCTGTCCCGCCCTCTCCCGCCTTCTCCCGCCCTCTTCCGCCCGCTCTTCTCGCTATCTCCGCTTTCTATCTGCTCCGCATGCCCGAGACGCTCATCCTGCTCCGGACCCAAGACCTCGGCGTCGCGGTGACGTCGGTGCTGCTGTTGTGGGCGGCGCTGCACGTGGTCCGCTCAGCGTCGAGCTTCTTGGGCGGGGTTTTGAGCGATCGATTCGGTCCTCAGCGCACGATGTGGCTCGGTTGGGTGAGCTATGCCGCGATCGCGTACGGGTTCGCGCGGGCAGGGGGCCCTCGTACGGCGTGGGTGTTGTTCTTGGTCATGGGCGTGGTCGCCGGCCTCACCGAGAGTCCCGAGCGGGCGATCGTGTCGCGGCTGGCCGGCGGGAAGCAGGGAACGGGGTTTGGCGTGTATCACGCCGCGACCGGGATCGCGGCGCTGGCCGGAGGAGTGTTACTGGGAGTGCTCTATCAATGGGCGAGCGCGAGGCTTGCCTTTAGTGTGAGCGTCGCAGGCGCGGTCGCGCTGGCGCTGATGTGGCCGGTAGTTGCCTCCAAGCGCGGGGGCCTCGCCGCGCCGACCCCAACGCCGTAGCATTGCTGGACCCTCCACCGAAGGGAGTCTCGATGCGCGCCATACTGACCTTCGCCCTCTTGTTTGCTCCCCTTGCCGTCGTGACGGCGCAGGATCGCCAGATCGTGCAGCCGCCCAACACCGGCGTGGGCCTGCCGTTCTCGGCGGGTGTGCGCGTCGGCAACCTCTTGTTTCTGTCGGGACAAATCGGCAACAAGCCCGGGATGCGCGAGCTGGCCGATACGGGGATCACGGGGCAGACGCGCCAGACGCTCGAGAACATCAAGGCCACGCTCGAGTACGCGGGCAGCTCGCTCGAGCGGGCGGTGAAGTGCACCGTGTTTCTGACGAACATCGCCGACTACCAGGCGATGAACGCCGTATACGCGACCTACTTCCCGAAGGATCCGCCCGCGCGCTCGACGGTGGCGGGGAGCGGGTTGGCGCTCGGCGCACGGGTAGAGATCGAGTGCCTTGCGACGGTGGGCTGACGATGGGGTGATGGCATGCTGGCTCGTCTGATCGCGGCCCTCTCCGAACGCTACACCGTTGGGCGCGAGTTGGGGCACGGCGGGATGGCGGTCGTCTACCTGGCGCGCGACCGGAAGCTCAACCGGCCG
>Ga0214473_10009715_pt1 | contig 11358 bp, 12 predicted proteins | sample RVTome_7_FD_203509 | JGI IMG/M metagenome (GOLD analysis project Ga0214473, IMG submission 203509) | Soil microbial communities from uranium-contaminated site in the Upper Colorado River Basin, Wyoming, United States - RVT98D197 | ecosystem: Environmental > Terrestrial > Soil > Contaminated >...
CACGATTAAAAAAGCGGTGGCCCAACTCCCCCTTGATCGGAAGGTTAGGAAGCAGCTGAAATTTCTCACCGATCCCCTTACTGAGAACCGCTAAACCTGGCTTGAAACGAATAGATTGGAGGTAAAGAGAATTAATGACTGCGTGTGGCTCGGGGTATACATCCTTTGTCGGCAAACCGCTCGCGTCCGTGCCGATGGAAAGCCGCTTTCTGCATACGAAGCGATGAAGTGTCTCAATGCAATAGCTACCGCCCAGAACCTCTACTTCTCGCCGGGGATGCTGAGGAAGCGCCTCTCACGCCGCTATGGTTCCTCTTGGAAGGATCTTTCACGATCCGGCGACCGACGCTTCGACGCGCTCATTGGGCGGTTCGAGGAAGAGGGTGGATTTCCTGAACCCGTGTTTTGTCGAGCCGTCCCCAAGGGTGAATTGAACCAAACAGGCTGCCCCCCCCAAAAACGGTCTCGCGTAAAGTAAAGCTGGAAATTTCGCTGGAAAAAATCGGCCTTTCGCCAACCGCCAAACCCCTATCCTAGGATTTCCCCCGGAAGGACCCGGCCGGGGGGGGGGTAGGTTCTACGTTTCTAAAACTTCCCCGTAGGATGTCTACAATCGTTTTTCTCGACCCGGTCCGACCTCGGACTCGACCCCCGATCCGGTCGCTGACTACCGGTGAGGATCGCCGGACGAATCGAGAAAAAAGCCTTCACCGCCCGGCTTTCAACCGCCGCCGTTGCCGGTACGTTTCCACCGCTTCGGGGGAGTAGTTCCGCTGCCGACTCCGATACTTCAACCCACACACTCTACACTTGTGATAGCGGATCGGAAGATAAGTCTTATAGGTTCGACTCAAATTTCCACAGTCGAGACAGACGCCAGGACTCGACCATTCAATGATCCGACTTTTTTCGGTTCTCGCCTCAGTGTGTTCTTGTTGGGGTTCGGGACGGGTGCCTTCGGCGTGATCTGTTTGGGAAACCTCGGGGATCGGGGAGGGGCTTGTCTTTCTTCGAGAAACGAAGCGAGAAGAATCTACCAGCCGTCTTGGTTGCCAACTTCCGCCGCGTCTCCGTGACTCGTCCACCGCTGAGTTCTCCCCCCGCCGGCCCCTCCCCACGTGAAAAATCTCCGGGGGACCCCCCTCGCCCGTCTACCGGTCGAGTCCCAGGGGTCCCCCGAAGGGGTTGCCTACTACTAACATCGAAAGCTTTGTTGCCAGAATGTTGCCAAACGGAGGCTGGAATCGGGCCGAAACGGAGCCGGAACGAAGGTTCCGAAGCGAAGGCCGAAACTTCACGAAACCCCTGTAAACATTGGCTGAAATGGTGGAGCCGAGAGGGGGACTCGAACCCCCGACAAACTGATTACAAATCAGTTGCTCTACCGGCTGAGCTATCCCGGCAACTCAAGTAACATCAACCCCTTATGAGCGGTACGGCTTTTTCATTTTGGGTCGGAACTGCACCCAGACTGCACCCAACCGCCTTCTGAGGCCGCTCCTGGATGTGTTTCTCAACCGGGAGAATAACCTGTTCACGGAATTTTTCCAAGAGAAGAAACCGGTCCGAGGTCAAGTAGTGGGTTGGAGAAACACGCCCCGACCTGTCCCGCCGACGAAGGTCGCCGACGTTCCAGGCGTGGGCGGCGCAATCCCATTCGGTTCCAATCGAGTATTTATGCCAACGAATATTTCGCCTTGCCAAATTTCCCCTAAAGAGGTAGGATTCGTCTGTCTTAGTGGCCGGGATCCACGTGAGATTCCCACAGAGGAGCCGTTTGTGAGGGGTTCCCACACTCTGAAAAGCAATGAAAACAGCAACCAAGCGTTGTCTCGCGGAGGCTGAAGCCTCGCGCTTCGGTTGCGAAGCCTCCTGAAGGAGGCTGAGCCGGGTAGTCCGCGAAGGCGGACTTGGCAGACGGAGCGCGGACGTTTTAACGTCAGCGCGACCTCCGCGAGGGTCCCATTTTCAGAATAGCCGTTTACGTGTGGTTCCCCACACTCTGGGAGGCAATGAAGACGGGCGTGGTCTGCCCCGGGCGAAGGCTCTTTGGAGTGCGCAAGCCGTGCCTGCGCTTTCCCTCTACGAAGCCATGCTTCGTAGTCCCTGCCGCGTGAGGAATTTCCTCCCCGGCGACGTGGGATTCTTCACTTCGTTCTAAAATGACGTGGGGGAACGGAACGGGACCTTGCTTGTTTTCAGGATAGAACCGTAGAGTGACAGATCTCGTAGCGTCGAGGGAGGAGCGGACAGAGATGGCCAGACTCAGGAACCCGCACTGGGGGTCACATCTTTGGGTGGGGTGTTTCACACCTTCATCCTCACTCCTATTGAAGAACCAACTGACAGCGGTGATCGACCTCCGATGAAGCGCAAGAAAACCTTCCTCTTTTCCACCCTCCTATTTGTAGTCCTTGTCGTACTCGCGTTCTACGCGATCCAGCGTAGGCATCAGGTCCGTTACACCATCACCGACCTGGGGTCACTGGGAGGGGGTTACACCATTCCCGTTTCGATCAACAAGCAGGGCCATGTTGTAGGGGCTTCAAACACAACCACTGGTTCGCAACACGTCTTTTTATGGTCAGACGAGGGAGGTACGCGAGACATCGGTTCATTCTTTCCCCATGGGATGAATGATCGTGACGAGATCGTGGGACACGTTCTGGCGGGGGGAACCGGCCATGCTTGTTTGTGGACACCCACTGAAGGGCTGATTGATCTCGGAACGATTGATGGAGGTGTTTCGGCAGCCTATGGGATCAACAAACGGAGCGAAGTTGTCGGGACTTCCAATCAGTCTGGTTTCATCTGGACGGCCACAGGCGGAATGGAGAAGATCCGCCAAGGATGGTCAGCCTATGACATCAATGATGCCGGGCAGATTCTTTGCTCCACCCATTCCAATAGAACAGAACCATTCCTTTACAGCAGAGTTCAGGATGAGGTCATCCCCCCTGAAGATCTGAATTCCCCACTAAAATTCCCCTATTACGAGCCTCAGAGGTCATGGTCAAGGCAAGGTGGAAAGATCCGCTCTTGTGTTCCATTCTTCAGCACAGATGAGCAGATCTGGACTCGTGCAAAGGAGAACTATGTGGTGGGTATCAGCGATTCAAACGGAGATCAGACTATCGGGTTTGTTCATTACGAGAATCCCTATTTGGAGAGTGCATTCTCGATGAGATGGTTGCCCAGAATTTTCCTCAAGGCTTTGGACAAACTTGTTCCACTCCTCCATCTTCAGTACTCAAAGGCTATCCTATGGGAGGGAGGAGAAGCCATTTACCTGACGAATCATATCCCACCTGAGAACGAGTGGACCCGCCTGATAGAGGCAAAAGGTATCAACCAGTCAGGACAGATAACGGGTTTTGGTGCCATCAATGGTGAATGCCATGCATTCCTGCTCAACCCGATCAAGGAATCCACTGACGGTGACTAGGTTATGCCAACCCGTGGATGTGGAAATTGCCACGTACACAGGCAACACCGACAAGCGTCAAGAGGAAGAGAATGGAAGGATTGGAATTGCCTTGGAAGTATCCGGAGAAAACAAAACGTGATTTCTCTGCGGTTTGTCAAGATCGATTTTCGATCACAGATCGGTTGCTCCACCGGCTGAGCTATCCCGGTTTCTCTTGAACCGGATCTCCTCGACCAGGCCGTACGTAACCGGGACCACAAAGAGTGTGATCAGTTCGATGCACATGCCGCCGAAGGAGGGGATGGCCATCGTTTGCGATTCGGGTTCTATCGCCGTCGGTCTGACCTCGGCTCGGCTCGTCCAGTGGTCGTCTTGATGCCATCCCGAAAAGACCCTTCTCATGGGTTTGTGCGGATTCGTTGGTTTGCGGATTGCCTTATGGTCTCTTCCAGTCTCAGGACACATTTGGCGTCTAGCTTGGTACCAGCTATGGAATGCACGATTTCAAGAGCCTTTTCCGAGTCCATTCCGACTTTGTAAGGTCGGTTCTCCGTTAAAGCGCAGAATACATCCGCCACGCTCAGGATCTTGGCCTCTTCCGGGATCTCATCAGCTCGAAGACCGATGGGATAACCCGAACCATCTGGGCTCTCGTGATGGGCCAGGACAATTTCGGTGATTCGGCCAGCTCCCTCGATCGGTCGTAGGATCTCAGCGGCCACTGCGGGATGCCGTTTCATCGCATCCCTTTCCGCATGAGAAAGTCGGTCTTCCTTGAATAGAATGTCGTCCCGTACACCAATTTTCCCAATGTCGTGAACGAGGGCTGCGAGACGAAGATCCTCCAGTTGGGCGTCACTCAAGCCGCGTTTCCTTCCTATCTCGACCGCGAGGTCGGCCACATTCTGGCTGTGCTCCCGAGTGTATTCATCGCGGGCCTTCAAAGCGCCGGACAAACTCGCGAACCCTTGAATGACCGCTTCGCGCTGTGCGCGCCTTTCCGTTTCCAGCCGCGCTTCTCTTTCCCTATTTTGCAGTTGAACGAGGAGGCCTGAGAGGGTGCCAAGGATGAGGTACACACCGATCGTCGCTGCCTGATTCACATTCTCCATCGGATCGTCCGCCCAGGAGATGAGAACGTGCAGGCCAAAGAGAAATGAGATTGTAAGTGACGATCCTATTCCACCTTTCAAGCCGTACCATACGGAGGAAGCGATAATGACGAGCAGGTATAGGGATCTCAAGAAGACATGAATGACATGCAAGCGATGGGTTTCCGTTCCGAGAATGAAGTGCGCTCCCGTCACCAGCAGAATGCCGGTAGACAGGAGCGCCAATCTGGAAAGGTGAATCCGAAATCCTCTTTCCATGACTGCATCCCGGAATTCCCGGACGTCCGTTCGATCCTCATGAGTTGTAATGTCTGCGGGGTCGCTCCACCCAGTCGATCCTCGAGCGGGGGAATCCAAACTGGACCATGGGCGAATAATTTTACTTCCACGGTTCGATCCCGGTATTCCTCCGGGATGGGGAACGTTACCTTGACCGGCGAGCGTGGGACAACGACCGGAGACCCGACTGATATTCCCTCCACTTCGGCTGAAATCGCTTGCGGTTGATCCGGCGTTGCCAAGAGAGCGGTAAGCGTCACTTCGATCCGGTCTCCGGGTCCAGCCAACCGAAGGAGACAGTAGCGTGCCATCTTGCCTTCCATCTCGAACCCGCCAATCATTCCAAGGGCGCCTTTCCCGGCCGGGATGTCAATGACTCGAGGTGCGTCCAAAGCCCGCCGTTCAAGGGCCTCGACAGCCAGCGGATCGTAGCGTTCGGTGTAATGAGGATGCGTGGCCAGGCGGTTCACAACCTGTGGCGGAACGACGCCCTGGTCCAAGAGAAAACAGAAAAGACGTTGGGCCATCAATCGATGGCCGTCAGAATTGCAGTGTGAATCGTAACCGAGGGAATGCTTTTTCAGGTAGGTATCCCTATCAAAAACGGGGAAGGTGGTCGCATGAGGAACGCCAACTCTTTCACAAGCTGAACCAACGCGAAGAAATACCGGCTCGGAGTGATTCCGCAACCCGAATGAGTAAACGAGAAACGGCGCCCCCACCGATTGACACAACCCATTCATCCTTCTCAGTTCGGTCTCGAACTCTTCCCACCTTCGGTTCGTCTCCGGGTGGGACCCGATGAGAAGAGGAGGAGGGGTATCAGAGGCAACTTCCAACCGGTTATCGAACAGAGAAGCGATCTTGCCGGATACATCCTTTTCCTGCGCCGCTTCTCGACGCATTAGCCAGACCGCAGGGAAATCGTCCGCAATGAAAGGTTGGTCGGGGGACTTGGTTGGATCGTAGGCGACGAGCCAACCACCGGGGCCGACCGATACACTGTCATCAAGATCGTTTTCGACAAAGGCGTAAACCACCGCGTCTGGTCTCAGGTAGTTGATGTATTGCTGAAGCAGACCCCTGATGTTGCGGGCGTTGTACGCGCTGATTCCCGCGTTGATTACATCGATGGTCATTCCCGGCGTCGCGACTTCTTGAATCATACCCTCCAAAACGTTTGGATACGTTTGTTCGTTCGCGACTCCCGTCCCAAACGTGACCGAGTCGCCAAGGCACAAGATCCGAAAGACTCCTGGGGCCTTATCGAAAATGGGTCTGTCCCTGAAACCCAATTCGTTCGTTCGGAAGGGAACGCCGAGTGTTGTGAACTGGCTATTCGCCCGGAGAATGTAGGTCATGTCCGGGTTCGGCGCGGGATCGCAGAGCCATTTGTTGTCGAGGTTTGGGACGCCGTCCGACTTCGGCAACGCAATCACGATTCCTGCAATCACTACGATCGGCGCGATAAGACGAATCGTTTTCTTGCAGCCACTCCCCGTCCGGCCTAATCGTCCGGGTGTATTTCCATTTGCGCTTTGACGAATATATCGATTGAACACTTCAATATCCTCCTTCTCGCTTTATTCGTGTTTGCGATTTCCATGCGCATTCCGCGCATAGTTATGGAGGACTAAATGAGGAGGGAGGAGAGTTCCGGTAAGAGGTACCCCACTTTCAGATTGGGTAAGATGAGGCGAACGAACGGGTCCCGTTTCTCGCGGTCCTGGAGGAGGCGCGAGAAAAACCCAGGCGTGGAAACGTTGGCGCCAACAAGCTCTAAGCCGAGGTCTGCGCATTGGACCGTGGGCAGCTTCGCGGCTTCAATATTGCAGAGGCCATGACCGCAACAGCATCCGTCGCTTGGAGAATTCTGGGCCGATTCCTTTTGCTGTGAGTGATGTTCACAGCAGGGAGGGCTGGAAGCATCATTCACGCACTCCAAGTCAAACGAACACCTTTCCTGGCAAGGACAGGGCGCCCTCCCGACCAGAATCAGCACAAGAAGGCTGGCGGTAATCCCCCTGAAGGCTGAGGTTTTCGTCATCTTGAGACCCATTATTCGATCGCTTTCACACACTCGTGCAGTCTCATCTCAGTCAGTCCCCGGTTGTACCGAGACCTGCACGGAATCGGATTTCTTGGACCAGGCAGTACGTCACCGGAACGACAAAAAGGGTTATCAACTCGATGCACATCCCGCCGAAGGAAGGGATGGCCATCGGAACCATGACATCCGAACCACGACCTTGCGATGTCAAAACCGGAAGAAGGGCGAGGACCGTGGTTGCGGTTGTCATCAGACACGGCCGGATTCGACGCATGCCGCCCTCAAGCGTCGCATCTCGTATCTGCTTGATAGATTCCGTTTTACGGTCCCGGAAACTCTGATCGAGAAACGTGGCCATCACCACACCGTCGTCCGAAGCGATCCCAAAGAGGGCAATGAAGCCAACCCACACCGCGACGGAAAGATTGATCGGATGGACCTGAAACAAGTCTCGCAAGGAGGTGCCCCAGACTGAGAAATCTAAGAACCATGGTTGCGCGTAAAGCCAGAGCATGATGAATCCGCCACACCAGGCGATGACAATTCCCGACCAGCAGATCAGAGGCGTTGAGACGCACCGGAACTGCAGATAGAGGATGAGAAAGATGACAAACAGAGCGAGAGGAAGGACAATCGAAAGGGTCTTGGCCGCCCGAACCTGGTTTTCATAGGTTCCGGAGAATTTGTAACTCGTCCCAGGCGGCAGAACCAATTCCCCGGATCGGATCTTTTCCTGCAGATATCGGTTCGCTTGTTCGACCACGTCTACCTCAGCGTAGCCGGGTTTCGGCCCAAAGGTGACATAGGCCACCAGGAACGTATCCTCGCTCTTAATTGCTTGGGGGCCCCGGACGTACTCGATCTTTGCAATCTGGGAAAGGGGGACCTGAACCGGACCTGCAGGTTCATTCTTCATGACGGCCGGCTTGACCGCCCCGCCGAAAGTGCGCATCGGTGTGGCCCTCTTCATGCTTGGCACCAATATCCGTCCCAGTTCCTCGATTCGATCTCGTAATTCGCGCTGATACCGAACCCTAACCGGGTATCGTTCACGTCCTTCGACGGTCCTGCTAATGGGCATTCCTCCGATGGCGATTTCGATCACGTCCTGAACGTCTCGGATGTTGACCCCGTACCGGGCGATCGCTTCCCGATCGAGATTGATCTCAAGATAAGGTTTCCCGACCACACGGTCGGCCACAACGGTGTCGGGCTCGATAGAAGGTACTTGCTTGAGGTATTTCTCGATCTGAAGATCCAGTCGATTCAAGACTTCCAAACTCGGACCGTATAACTTGAGCCCCATAGGCGCCCTCATTCCCGTCTGCAACATGACCAACCGGGTTTCAATCGGCTGCAGCTTCGGCGCGGAGGTTGAACCGGGAAGCTGCGCTTCCTTGACGATCTCATCCCAAATGTCTTGAGGCTTCTTGATATGGGGACGCCAGTTTCGGATCCGCTGGCCCGTCTCCGGGTCTCTGCTGTATTCAGGTCTGTAATTGATGACTGTTTCCACCATTGATATTGGCGCAGGATCCAATGCGCTATCCACCCGACCGATCTTGCCGACGACTGTATCGACCTCGGGGATATTGTTGATCAGCCTGTCCTGTTTCGAAATGACATCGATGCATTCTCCCAAGGCGGCGTGCGTCATGGTTGTCGGCATGTACAGAAATGTCCCCTCATCAAGCGGGGGCATAAACTCCTTCCCCAAACCGGGGAACTTGTGGGCACCCGCAACCCAAAGGGGTTGTGAACGTAGTTTGCCGCCGTCCCATCCTATCGTGTCGAGCATCTTAGGAAGCGTTCCGAACGTCTTGTCAAATCCAAGCCATACTGTCGCTCCGAAAAGCAGTATTAACAGCGGAATCGGATAGAAGACCCACTTTCGGTTCAAGAAGAAACGCAGCAGGTACGGGTACAAGTATTGAAAAACCAGAAAACCTCCAAGGACGACACCCGTAACGATAACGACAAATATCAAGTTTCTGACGAACCCCGGTTCAGGCCCCAGCGGCATCCAACTATGGGTCAGGAAGAGGGCGACGCCTAGAATCGCGACGACGTTCAAACTCCACTCAGCGCCTTTCTTTGCCCAAGTGGGGAACGCGGGTTCGAGCAAACGATAGGCACCAAAAAAGATGACGATTAAGCCAAGCCAAAGGTTCACCTCGAGCGTCAGCCAGATCCCCAGAATCATGGTTAGAGTGGGAAACAGAATGCGGATGATACCCTTTTTCCGCTTCTTCTTGGCAAGGAGGAACATCGCCAACGTCGGGATAATGGTGAGGGCAACGAATACGGAAGCGAGGAGCGCAAATGTCTTCGTATAGGCCAGGGGCTTGAAGAGTTTTCCTTCCGCCCCAACCATTGTGAAGACCGGAAGGAATGAAACCACAGTGGTTGATATGGCTGTGACGACAGCGCTGCCGACCTCACTGGCGGCACCGTATATGACCTCCAGCCTCTTCTCCCTTTCGTCCGCCCTATCCAGGGCGCTCACAATGTTCTCGCAGAGAATAATGCCCATGTCCACCATCGTCCCGATGGCAATCGCGATCCCGGAAAGGGACATGATATTTGCATCCACCCCGTAAGTCTTCATGCAAATGAAGGCGATCAAGACGGCGAAAGGCAAGGTGCTCGAAATCAAGAGAGAACTCATAAAATGGGAAAGCATGACAACCACAATAATGATGGTTATCAGGATTTCCTCGGACAGCGCCTCTTGGAGAGTTCCCAAAGTCTCATGGATGAGCTGAGTGCGATCGTAGAATGGAACCAAACTGATCTTGGAGACGGTCCCGTCCGCAAGTTTTTTTTCATATCCCCGAAGAACCCAAGTCTCCTTGCCATCGACCATCTCCTTGTCGCCTATGCGATCCAGCGTCTTCTTGACCTCCTTGATGACAGAGAGGGGGTTTTCCCCATACCGGACCACGGCCACGCCTCCCACGACCTCGGCTCCCTCCTTGTCCAATACCCCCCGTCGGAGAGCGGGACCTAAAGAGACGTTGGCCACGTTTTTGACGTAGATGGGAACGTTTTCATTCTCCTTGATGACCGCGTTCATCAAGTCTTCGGGTTTCTTGATATAACCGATACCCCGAACGACATATTCGACCTGATTTACCTCGATGGTTCGAGCTCCCACATCGATGTTTGACCTCTTTACAGCTTGGACCACTTCTGCCAGAGAAACGCGATGGGCGCGCATGGCGTCGGGATCCACGTCGACCTGATATTCCTTCACGTAACCGCCTATCGAAGCGACCTCGCTGACGCCGTCGGAACTCACTAAGGCATACCTTACCACCCAGTCTTGAATGGAGCGCAACTCTTCCAAACCCCATTCACGTCCTTCTAGGGTGTACCAGAAAATCTGCCCCAAGCCCGTCGCGTCGGGACCCAGCTCGGGAACGACCCCCTCAGGAAGGTCCTTCTGAGCCACGGCCAATCTTTCCAGGATTCGGGATCGCGACCAATAGAAGTCGATCTCTTCTTTGAAGATGACGTTCACGCTGGAAAACCCAAAAATGGAAAAGGACCGCACTTCCTTGACGCCTGGAACTCCTAACATCGCCACCGTCATCGGATAGGTGACCTGATCTTCGACATCCTGAGGCGAGCGACCGGGCCATCGGGTGAATACGATCTGCTGGTTTTCGCCGATATCGGGGATGGCGTCCACTGGGACGGGATTCGTTGGAAACCCTCTTGAATCCCATTCGAAGGGCATGACATAAAGTCCCCATCCCAAGAAGAAAAGGATCAAGAGACAGACCACCAAGGGATTCTCAAGACAGAAGCGAATGACCTTGTCCAGAAAAGAAGGTGCGCTCTTTTGGCTTGTCACATCTTGCCCTGTCATGGTCCCTAATCCTTGTCCGCCAAATGGCTCGCATACGTGGCTTTGATTTCACCGCATCGCAACATCGAAGCGCCGTAGTAGGGGTTGGAAATAGTTTCTTCCGTTTGGAGCCAATAGGCCCCCTTCTCAAAAGCCATGGGACAGAATGCGCGGCGCAATGGTTCCGGGCGAACGTTCCCGAAATGTCGAACAAAGCCGTCAATTGTCTCGGAAAGAGGGTAAAACTCCACACGCAGCGTTTCGATTTCTGTCGCTTGGCCCACCTTAACTGAAGATTGCCTGAGTGCGGAGATGTCGGCGTTCCACTTTGCCTTTGCCTCCCAATCCGAGGGTCCTTCAGGAAGTCCGGCTGAGACTTTGGTCAAATCGTTCGCGGCAACCTTGGCCTTGTCAAACGCGTCATCCGCCAGAGCCTTTTGGAGTGCGAGGTACGAGTCAAGAACCGGTCTTACCCTTTCGGCGAAACCTTCGGGAGGCTTTGTGGGTTCATAAAGTCCCTTCGCATCCGCCGTGCTCGGATAGCTTTCTTGGACCTCTCCACACCGGAGCATCGAGGCTCCGAAATAGGGATTCGTGATGGTCTCTTCCACTTGGAGCCAGATGGCGCCGCCATCGA
>Ga0214473_10009716_pt1 | contig 11357 bp, 8 predicted proteins | sample RVTome_7_FD_203509 | JGI IMG/M metagenome (GOLD analysis project Ga0214473, IMG submission 203509) | Soil microbial communities from uranium-contaminated site in the Upper Colorado River Basin, Wyoming, United States - RVT98D197 | ecosystem: Environmental > Terrestrial > Soil > Contaminated >...
CCTGCGCGGTGATCGCGGCTAACACCAGCAGTGCCGGCAGGATGACGATATGAATGCGCTGGCTGCCGGGAACGCGATGCTCCGGGTAGCTGATCGCGAAGATCAGCATAGCCCCGTAGACCGCAAAGAAAATCGCCGCGGGCAGGATAGCTGCAACCTGCACGCGGCGCCACCAGGCCCGCCAGCGCTTGCGATTGCTGCGCACCGCCAGCAAAACCAAAAGCGCCGCGGCCAACAGCAAAGGTGGAGCCGTGCGCAATATCGTTTCTGGCACGAACCAACTGAAAGCCTTGCTCAGCCCAGCGACAAAGTTACCTATAGGATTGGCCGGCAGGTGCGATCCCAAAATGGAGCCGGTCAACCGGTAATTGTGGAAAAGAATCCAGGCGCCGATCGGCACACCAGCCGCCGCCACGAACGCGGCCGCCGGCCAACCATTGCGAGCGACCCTGAACGAAGTGAAGGGGAAGCGTGGCAATCCCCAAGTTCGTTGCGAAGATTGCTTCATCGGGAGATTTGCTACTAACATGATCAACGCACCGCTAATGACCAGAGCCACCCCGGCGTAGCGCAAAAAGCTGCTTACAATGGCCAGTGCCGCCATTTGCAACCAGCTCTTCTGCGAACGCGTATGCAGATAATCTTGCGCGGCGAGCAGAAAGAGCAGAGTGCAAACCATGAAGATTGGATCCGAGGCAATGTTGGCCGAAACCTCGATGAGCGGCAGCGAAGTTGCTAGCACTAGGCTGGCTAGCGCAGCAAAGGCCCAGTTTCCGGGCAGGCTGCGCTCAAAAAAAATGCCCCCAAACCAAATAATGCCGCCAAAGGCCAAGATATTGACCCATTGACCCAGAATAAAAACGTCCAGCCCGGTGAGCCAGTTAAGCGCCGCAAGCAGGATCGGGTAGAGAGGCGGCCAGTTTATTAACGGTAGGCCCAGATAATCGATGACCCCGAGACCGCCCGCGATATTTTCCGCCGTAGAAAGGTAACGCGCCCCGTCAGTGGAGAGGCCTGCACCGTAGCCGCTGGTGGCCAGATAAACCATGAAACTGCCGGCAAGCGCCAGGAAAGCCAGAAAAATGTGGAAGCGCGTTTCCGATTTCATGCGCCGGTCATTGTATCGCGAGGGTGTACAGGTGACGCGTGCGTCGCCCCTTATCGTCATTGCGAGGAGGCGCCGTCCTGAGCGAATGCAAAGGAGCGCCTGGCGCCGTTTTTAACGGCGCTGCCCAGAGCCTGCCCTGAGCCACTACCCTGAGCGAAGCGAAGGGGAAGCGAACGGGTGGCAATCCGCTTGATTATTGTGAGACCTTGCAATTATTAGATACAGTGAAAATCATCTAGTAGATTGCTTCGTCGCTTCGCTCCTCGCAATGACGGAGAACCCTTACCCACTTTCGCCATTCGTGGTTAAATATCTGCACGCCTCTCTCCTTTCGCCTAAAGGATAGGACCCATGACCACAATCGCAAGAAGACCCGCACAATCCAATAAAGTCCTGCTGGGCGGTATCACCGCCCTGGCGCAATCCGCCTGGATGGGTTTTGCCATGGCCTCCAACGTGCTCGAACAGATCTGGACCGCACCGGCCGGCGTTGCCCGCCGCCTGAAAGGCTTCCGCCTCACTGCGCCGAAGAATTTGAGTCTGAAGGGTTTACTCACTCGCGAGTTCAGCATCGGCGAGGCCAGCTTCATTTTGATGGCGGCCTTCTTCCTTTCCGCCGCACTGGGCTCGGTGCGCCAGGTGCTGTTCAACGCCCAGTTCGGCGTCAGCTCCGCCGCCAACGCTTATTACGCCGCCTTCCGCCTGCCCGATACGCTGTTCAGCCTGATCGCCGGCGGGGCGCTCTCCAGCGCCATGATCCCGGTGCTGCTGAACGCCAAACAAAAAGATGGCGAGGCGGCGGGCTGGCGCTTGGTCGGCGCCATCCTGACCCTTTTGCTGGGCATATTTATCCTGCTCATTCTGGGAATTGAGATCATCACGCCGACGTTGGTGACCCGCGTGCTGGCCCCCGGCTTCGACGCGCCCACCTCGGCGCTGACCATCAAGCTCACCCGCATCATGCTCATCCAGCCGCTGATCCTGCTGCTGGGCAGCGTGGCCACCGCGGTGCTCAACAGCCGCAACCAATTCCTGCTCACCGGCCTTTCGGTGGTGAGCCACAACATCAGCCTGATCCTGGGGATCGTGGCGGTGGGCTTCTTCCCCGGCTTGGGCATCCTTGGTCCAACGTTGGGCGTGATCGGCGGAGCGATCTTGCAGGCCCTTATCCTTTCGCCCGGCCTGCGCGGCCAGGGTTATCGCGTCCAGTTGGGGCTGGACCTGGCCAACCAGCGCGTGCGCGAGGTGGGCCGCCTGCTGGTGCCCAATGGCCTCTCGGTGAGCGTGAACTACGCCGGCTTCATCGTAGATACTTCTTACGCCACACGGGCGGTCAACCCCGCCGGGTTGGCCGCCATCTACAACTCTTTCCTGCTGGTTGGCTTGCCCATCGCGCTGTTGGGCCAGGCGGTGGGCCAGGCGGCTTTTCCGCGGCTGGCGGCGCAAGCCGAATCCGGCAACTGGAAAGAAATGCGCCGCATCCTGGTGCGCTCGCTGGGCGGGGCCATCGGCCTGGCTTTGCCGGCGGTAGCGGCGCTGATCTATTTGGGGCGTCCCACCATCCGCATCCTGTTCGAGCGCGGCGAGTTCACCGCCGCGGCCGGCGACCTAACCTACCAGACGCTGGTGGCTTACGCGGTGGCGCTGCCCTTTTACATCGCTACCGAAGTGATCACGCGCGGCTTGATCAGCCTGCGCGATACGCGCACGCCGCTGCTCACCAACAGCGCCCAATTGATCATGCGCATCCTGCTGATCACCGCGTTGATCAGCAGCTTCGATGTGGTGGCTATCCCCGCCGCGTTCGCCATCTCGGCCACGCTGGAAACGTTGGCGCTGTCCACAGTGCTGTTCGTCAAGCTGCGCAAGCGTATGGCCGCCGCCAAGAAATGACCGCGGCAAAAGGGGATAGCGAAGTTCGGGAACTCTATCAGAACCTGTTGCAACGCTGGAACGAGCGCGATGCGGCCGGCATGGCCGGCTTGTACACAGAAGATGGCAGCCAGGTGGGCTTTGACGGCGGCCAGCTCAACGGACGAGCCGAGATTGCAGAGCATCTCAGCCAAATCTTCGCCGACCATAAGACGGCAGCTTACGTTGGCATCGTGCGCGAGCTGCGTTTTTTGAGCCCGGAAGTTGCGCTGCTGCGCGCCGTGGCGGGCATGCTGCTGGATGGGGCCACCAAACTCGACCCGGCCACCAATGCGGTGCAAAGCCTGGTGGCGGTGAAAAAGGCAGGGGTCTGGAAAGTGGCGCTGTTTCACAACACGCCGGCCGCCTTCCACGGCAGGCCAGAAGAAAGCGAAAAATTGACCGACGAACTGCGCCGGGAGCTGCACGCGTCTTTATCCGATTGAAAGATCACATGCAAGCCAATACAAAAAATTTTGATCCCGCTAAGGTGGCCTATTTCGAAAAAGCGGGCTGGCAGGCTTATTACAAGCGCCAGTGGGGCCGCGCCTTCCGGCTCATGGTGCAGTTGAACCGCGAGGAGTTCCGCATGCCGCTGCTCACGGCGATCGCCGCGGCGCTGGACATTGTGCGCGCCAGTATTGCTTTCGCACCGCTGGAGGGCAACGACGTGCCCAGGGCGCGCGAGTACGTGCGCCGCTATTACGCCAAGGCGCGCCGCACGGTGGGCATCGCGGCCGACGCGGATACCTTGGCTGATCTGGAACTGGATTACTGGGTGGTGCACCGCAAACTGGCGCTGGAGCGCAAAGCGAATCAAAGTATCCAAAATACCGCGCCCATGGTGGAGTCGTTCAACAGGCTGCACGCCGCGCTGTTTAAAGCGCAGCCGAGCGCCGTCAGGCGCTCCGCTGAGCTGCGTGCGGAGGCCGCCGTGGCGGTGGACCGCATCACCGGCGGCTATTCGCAGGATGTAGAAAAAGATTGGCATGAGGCGGAAGAGAAGTTGAAGCAGGCATATGGGGCGCTGAGTAGCCCGAGCGTTTAGCGTAATCCTCTCCGATTATAATGAGACACGCATCTACTAGAGAAAAGGAGAGCCATGATTAAAGTTGAACACAGCGTCACGATTAACAAACCCGCCGCGGATGTTTTTGCCTACATCGTCGACCCGGCCAACACGGTCAAATACGATGATGAGCTGCTGGAAAGCAAGCTGCTCACACCCGGGCCTATCGGCGTGGGCTCGGTCATCACCGATAAGCGCAAGCTCCTGGGCCGCGAGCTGGAATCTGAATTGAAAGTAACCGCCTATGAGCCGAATAGCCGTTTTGCATTGAAAGTTACCAAGGGGCCGGTGCCCTTTGAGATCACGTACACGCTCAGCGCGGCCGGGGGCGGCACCCAGCTCAATGTCAAGGCAGAAGGCGAACCGGGCGGTTTCTTCAAGCTGGCGGGAGGCATGGTGGCTAAGCAGCTGCAAGCGTCGCTGGAGAAGACTTCGGCTCAGATAAAGAAGAACCTGGAATCCTAGGAAAGCAAGCTCCCGAATTTACGTTCATCCCGGGAACCATTTCACCTTCTCGGCGTCCTCATTAAGAGAGGACGCTCCATGAAACCTAAGGGCATTGCATTACTTATTTTTGCCTCCTTGCTTTTGGCCGCCTGCGCGGCTCCCGGCAGCGGGGCGCTGGCGAGCACCAGCTGGGTGCTGCAAAGCTTGGATGGCAGCAGCCAGGTCGGCGCGGCGCTCGGCGGGCAGCCGGTCACGCTTCAATTCACATCCGCCAGCGAGATGGGCGGTTTCGCCGGCTGCAACAGCTACGGCGGCAGCTACCAAGCCGGCTCTGCCAGCATCTCTTTTAGTAACATCGTTTCCACCCTGATGGCTTGCGCCGATGAAAACGTCACCAACGTGGAGAGCGCCTATTTCCAGGCGCTCAGTGCTGCCGACAGCTACGCTATTACGCTGTGCGAATCTTGCGCTAACGACCAAACGCTCACGCTCACTGGTGGCGGGCACACGTTGGTTTTTGTCGGAGCTTAGTATCATCGGTAGAAACGATTGGCAAATTTGGCATTTGGTTGGATAGGTTGCTTTAGGTAAATTCTTTTTTCGTGGGGTCTCTGACCCCACACCCCGCTGAGGGGGGACCATGCTCCCCCCAGACCCCCCGAGGGCTGTAGGCTGAGAAGTGTGGGGGTCGCAGGGATTCGCGCCGCATTGATTTGTCTTCGGCGAAGCCTTTTCCAGCGCTTGTCATTGCGAGGAGGGCGAGGCGAAGCCGTGCGCCCGACGTGGCAAGTCTCGAATCAATACATTTGCAAGCAAAGCATGCCGAGTCGTAATGAATTGTGAATTGGGTCACATATGACAATCATCGTGTGCGCCACCTTTCGTGGGGTCTCCGACCCTGATCCCCACGCCGACCCTCCGGGGCGGCTCGGGACAGGCCCCGCTGGGGGAGTTGCGAACGGTGAAACTGTTCGCGTTGGAGTTTGCGATAAAACTGCAAACTCCACAACCCCGGACCCCCTCGCAATGTGATGAGATGCAAAGATGAGGTAATAGTAAGGCCGAACATGTTCTTCTACTTTTTGGGGGCTTAAGGAGTAGAAGAAGTTTTTAATGTTCATTGGTGAGTCCGGGAAGAGAGGAGGCGGCGACCTCTGTGAGTGAGCTGAAGGAGGGCTGTTTTGCCCTGACCGCCACCGTCGACGCGGGAGATGAACCCGGAAACGATGAGGTCATGGACGGATTTGCGCAGGCCGCCGGGAGTGCCAAAATCCAGGGCGGAGACTAGAGTCGGGGTGGTGACTTGACCCTGGTCGGATAAGAATTGCAGAATGCTGAAGGCGGCCGCGCTTAGCTGGGCGGGCTTAGGTGGTGGCGCCTCGTCCGAGGGGAGGAGGAAGAACTGGTCGGGTTGGAAATGGGCGCGGGCGACTATGGAGACGGGCTGCAGGTCGCGGGCCTTGAGGGTGTGCAAGTGGATGATGGAGCTTTCGGGATGCGAATCAACGGCGAGCATGTGGTCCACACCGGCGGAGATGGAGGTGGAGCCGCGGAAGATGCCCTGTTTGTTGGTGTGGTGAAGGACGAGGATGGCGGCGTTGCAGGTTTCTGAGACGCGGCGCAGGTTGGCGAAAACAGGCAGGACGGAGAGGGCGCTGTTCTCGTCGCCACCGTGGAGGATCTGGGAAAGGGGATCGAGGATGAGGAGGCCGGCGTTGGTGGCGAGGACCTGCTCGATGAGGGTTTGGGTATCGGCCTGGCTGCGCAGGTCAAAGCCTGGCAGGCTGATGAAGTAGATGGGAGTTTGACGCTGGGCCTTGTGGCCGCGGAGGGCGGTGTGGAGGCGGGCCCAGAGGCGGGAGAGGCCGCTTTCCTCATCTACGATGAGAACGGGCGCGGCGTGGGCGGCGAGCCCGAGCCAGGGCTGGCCCATGGCGACACAGACGGCGAGGTCGAGGGCGAGGTAGGTTTTCTTGGAGCCGGGATCGCCGACGATGAGGTTAAGGCTGGGGCGGTTGAAAAGGGAGTCGATGCACCAATCCAATTGGGGCGGGGCGGAGAGAGCCTCCCAAGCGGAGTAGATGCGCAGTCGATCGCTTTGGATGCGCTGGGAGGGCTCGCTGATGGAGCGAGCCGGCATGGCCTGGGTGATATCCAGCCACATGGAGGTGCTGCTGGGGTTGCCTTGGGTGGCGCGAAAGAAGGCAGCCATGCGGTCTTCGCGGCCGCCGCGGGCGTTGAGCACAGCCTCGTAGGGCTGACGCCATTCGAGAGGCAGGTTATCGGGCGGCTCTAGCGCGTAGCCGAGCTCGATGAGGTTGGCGAGAATACGAGCAGGAGCGGTTATTGACATAAGAAAACCCCCAAAAGAATTTTAGATTTTAGATTTCCGATTGCTGATTTGCCCTCACCCCCCCAGCCTCCCTCGGCTTGCCCTTCGTTACGCTCAGGGCGGCGGCTCGGGACAGGCTCTCTCCCACGAGTAGGAGAAGGGAGCGTGCAGGCAAAGACTAGATTAGGATTTAAGCACAGATCAGGGGAGTTGGGGGGAAGGAGGCAGGGATGTCAAGGATCTAAAACGACGCTGGCGACAATTTCCTAGTTCTATTTATAGTATTTGGAGTTACTCCTGATTTGCAAAACCTCCTAGGCGCCGCGTTTCCTGCTAGCCCCGGTTAACTTTAATAATGTTCCTTTGCTCGTTAGACAATTTGGCCTTTTTTGAACCGCCAGCAGTAAAAAGAGCACCTTCCAAATTCGCTCCAGTAAAATCCGCAAATTCCAGATCAATAGCATAGTATAGATTTGCGTTAGATAAATCAGCATTCCTAAACTTAGCTCCCTTTAACTCAGCTCGGGCTAAATTAGAGTGAATTAGCTTAGCACTACTAAAGTTCGCATTCGTTAAAACAGCTCTTGCCAAGTTTGCCCCTGTTAAATCAGCGGCCACAAACGATGCGTCCGTAAAATAAGATGACTTTAAGCTTGCACCTGCCATGTTTAATTTACCTAGGTTGGTATTAGGCGAACTAACTTGATCTAGATTGATATCACGAAGATCTGCTCTCGTTAAATTTCGGCCTTTTTTCAAAGCCTCCAATAGCAGGAATTTTCTGAGAGCAGTAAACCTAAATCTAATTGAAACTGTATCATTCGTTCCTTGAACACTCATGCGATCAAATTCAAGAAACTCGTAATTTGCCTTTGCGATTGCGAACTCAGCAATTTCCCTGTTTATAGCTCTTTGTTCATCAAAAAAAATAAGTTGATTCCTAGTAACAAGTTCTGTCCAATTTTCCTTTAACGCTGCTATATATACAAGAAAGTAAATTATGGGCATCGATTGCGTGGAAAGTAACGGGTCTTTTTCGATAAATATTTTTGCCATTTTATCAAGCACATCCTCCACTTGACTTTGCAGGGCAGCTGTTTTCTTGACAGCCTCCTTATCTGTTTTAAACGATTTTACAAAATTATCCAAATACACTTTCTTGGTGTCGCCAATTTCCTCAGAACTTGTCAGATACAGGAGGCGTGCACTCATTTCCCTGTGCTGATACCTTGTATTTGAAAAACGAATGTTCTTAGTAAAAAATCGATGGCCTGATATATCCCTAATTGCCTTTGCCATTGGACCTCCGAAAGCGTTACGTTTTTCGGCTGCATTTAATGGCACCGCTTCATTTAATCTAAGAAACATTTCTTCAATTAAATCCAAATCATCAGTCGTTACCGAGTAGACAGGAAGGTAATACGAGTCAAATCGTACTCTGAAGCTCGGATAATTTACCGCTAGTTCAGAATATGTCATTCCGCCGGCTTTGACAGAAGAATCTGCAAATAGTTTGAAATCATCAGAAAGTGCGAAATCACCCTCGATAAATTTCCAAATAGTCTCTAAGCGTTGTCTCCCGTCGATAATAGCGTAAGAAACCTTTCTTCCGTCTGGTAAGGTCTTGGGAATTGGGAATTCATGAAAATAAATCTTGGGTAGGTCAAAGTCATTCAAAAGAGAATCAATAAGTAATTGTCTTTTCTCGTCAGTCCAAACCTCGCCCATCCTTTGATATTCGGGATCTGTTTGTATAAGATTTTTTTCGGAATATAAACGTAAAATTGTGCTTTCAAGCTCGGGAAAAAGTTGAAACCTATCAAATCCTAGGATTTTTAACTCTTTCGCGATTCCAATTTTCCGAGCAGAGGGAATGACGTATTTTCTAACGTGGGTAGCACTACCTATTTCTTCAATCGCTTTAGCATCACGATGAATTATTGTAAATGATCCAAGTTGAGCCTGCATTCTAGGGGTATTTCTGGCTCCGATTACTGCAATCGGGTCCAAACGGACTGAGTTTTCATTCTTCAATGACCCTGTTGTGTACCCCTCAACAACACCATCCCCAAAACTAGGAATCTTAAGTGCGTAGTCTGGCTTGATGTTGGCTGACTTATTTAACTCTATTGGGTCTAATACCCACAATGCCCCATCTTCTCGCCTGTATTTTGCTTCGCTGATGACAAAATACAGTGCAACAAGCGGACTCTCTGACCAGTCCAACAGCCTAGTTGGAACCCCGTGATGTTGCATGATCGTAATTAATTCCCATGGGTTTTGAATAGGATTTTTCAACAAAAGGGCGGCATTCTGTCTAAATCTTGAAATGATGTCTTCTTCCCTTTGGAGATTTTTCTTTTTTCTCCCAAGTTTTGACATAAGCTTCCAAGTTGCCTTTGCATGTCCTCTATACCAATAAATAGATCCGGAGATATTATCGCGATGAAGTCGGTCAAGAAGATCCGCCAAATTGTGGATTTCATTCCGTTTTTTTCTTACTTTTGGCATAATATTTCCACCCAAAGTATACTTGCCCCTAATTATAAAGCAAACAGATTTTACTGCAACCTAGTTGATTGTTTTCTCTACCTAGATTTAGGTACGACGCGTGGCTCAATGGGTCGCCGACTCCCCTGCTAAGCATGTTAACTTATCCAAAAAGGATTTCGCAGCCCAAGATGCTATCTCACAGCGCACGGTGCGCCTTTTGTTATTCCCGACCCATTCCCGCGGAAACTCGCAGCACAGCCAGTTGACGCCGCGGTGCGCACTTCACCCAGCGGCTAAAAGGCGACGTTCCTCTCCAGTTACCATGGTAATTAACTGCAAGCCTTGAACATCTAGTTTTCTACCACCCCGGCCTGGTCGGCTCTTCGTCTCATTTCTTCGTCGTCGATTAATCCAACAAGGTAGGCAATCGCGGTTCTTTGCCTCCTGTTCAGATGATCTTCACTGATTTTCAACCTATAAGCGATCTGCTTTAGCGGCTCTCGGTGCTGGAACCGACGAAACAGAATCTGGGCCAGCAACGGCTGAAGTCTACCCAACTGTTCGATGTAATACGACAACATCCTGTTAATCGCAATGCGGCTATCAATAATTGGCAGATTTGCAGCGAATCCAAAGTGACGCGGCGTGAGCATACGATTGAAGAGGTCCAAGCCTTCTCTGGTCGGCTCGTACCACTTTTTAAGAGCTGTGTGGACTGCTTTGTAAACCTTCCCCTGGGCCATATCCCCAACGAAACCCCATTATACGCGCGGCTATCAGCTAAGGCCACCGCTTAAAGCACAAGTTCAGATAATCAGTTGAGTTAAAGAGTCGCTATAGGGATTCCTCCCATTCGCTTCGCTCAGGGCAGGCTCTGGTCTTCGGCCTCGCTCGGAATGACAAGAGGGCGCAATATTGCGCCCTCTTTGTTCAAGACTAGAGCGGGAACTCGCAGCACAGCACCAGCTGGCGTGCGGCGCGGACTTCGTCCATGCGGCCGTAGGCGGTGGTGTGCGGCGCCTGCTTCAGCACTTCGGGCGCCGTGTGGGCTTCCCCGGCGATCTTGAGCATGGCCTCGGCAAAGGCGTCCAGCGTGGCCTTGTCTTCGGTCTCGGTGGGCTCGATCATCAGCGCCTCGCGCACGATGAGCGGGAAATAGTTGGTGGGCGGGTGAAAGCCGAAATCCATGAGGCGCTTGGCAATATCCAAGGCGTGCACGTCCGGCGCATCGGCCCAGCGGCCCTCGAGCACCACTTCGTGCATGCAGGCTCGGTCGTAAGGAACTTTATAGGCGCCTTGCAATTTCGCCTTAAGATAATTGGCGTTGAGCACGGCGTGCTCGGAGACCGAGCGCAGCCCCGCGGCGCCCTGCATCAAAATATAGGTGAAGGCGCGCACGTGCATGCCGAACTGGCCGTGGAAGGCCTTGAGGCGGCCGATGCTCTTCGCCGGCGTCACCCAGCCATACAGCGGCGGCTCGTCCTCTGTTGGCTCCTCGAGGATGCCGGCGATGGGGCCGGGCAAAAAGTCCACCAGGTGGGCGGCCACGCCCACCGGCCCGGAGCCGGGGCCGCCGCCGCCGTGCGGGGTGGTGAAGGTCTTGTGCAGGTTGTAGTGCAGCACGTCGATGCCCAGGTCGCCGGGGCGGGCGATGCCCAGCAGGGCGTTCATGTTGGCCCCGTCGCCATAGACCAGGCCGCCGGCGGCATGCACCGCGGCGATGACTTCTTCGACCTGCTCTTCGAAGAGGCCGAGCGTGTTGGGGTTGGTGAGCATGAGGCCGGCCAGCGTGCCATCGCACTCGGCCTTGAGCGCGGCCAGGTCCACGTTGCCGCGGGCGTCGGAGGGGATCTCCACCACGCGGTAGCCGGACATGGCCGAGGTGGCCGGGTTGGTGCCGTGCGCCGAATCGGGGATGAGGATCTTGCCGCGCTTGGCGTCGCCGCGGCCGGCGTGGTAGGCGCGGATGATCATGACGCCGGACAGCTCGCCCTGCG
>Ga0214473_10009717_pt1 | contig 11355 bp, 8 predicted proteins | sample RVTome_7_FD_203509 | JGI IMG/M metagenome (GOLD analysis project Ga0214473, IMG submission 203509) | Soil microbial communities from uranium-contaminated site in the Upper Colorado River Basin, Wyoming, United States - RVT98D197 | ecosystem: Environmental > Terrestrial > Soil > Contaminated >...
GGCCTGTACGCGAAGAGCGCCGCCGGGCTGGCGGTCGTTGCGGTGGTGATGCTGCTGGTGGTGCCGGCGCTCAAGAAGCTGATGGCCGCGGCGGCGCAGCCGGCGAGGACCGCCTGAGGCAGGCTGCTAGGGCCTGATCCGCTGGATGCTGGTGATGCGGTCCACGAACGACACTTCCGGGCTCGCCATCAGGGGCGTGAGCGGCGTGACCGACACGCCGTTCAGCGCCAGCCGCACCAGCGTTCCGTCGGGGCCGAGATACGACGGGCCGGCGGTGTCGTGGATGACGTACGGCACGCCGCGGTAGTGCCCGATCACCATCATCTCGTGGCCGGGGATGAACACCAGATCGCCGACCTGCGCCTGCTGGAGCACGGCGAGCCGCCGCTCGCGGTCGTCGGCGTCGGTGAAGGCGATCCGGTTGAGCGCCGGACTGACGGCCTGATCGCCCGTGTTGCGCGGCAGGTCCACCCCGAACGAGCGATAGACCTCGGATACGAATCCGCTACAGTCGCGGCCGTTGTAGCCGTGGCCCCAGCCGTACCGCTCCCCGAGGAACTTGAAGCTCTGCCTCAGCAACCCGGCCGGCGTCAGCGGCACGTAGTCGCTGGCGACGTCGGCGGTCCGCGGCAGCAGCGCCGGGACGAGCTCGAGGCCGCCGGCCGCCGTTCGCACCGGCAGCTCGATGACGTAGCTCGTGTACGGGTGCTGGCCGTTCACGTGCCGATTCGCCGGCCAGTCGGCCAGCACCGGCACCCGCACCCCCATCTCCAGCCGCAGCTCGGACACGGCGGGTCGTTCGGGGGTGAACACGGTGCGAGCAGTCGCGCCGGTGACGATCAGATAGGACGTCTTGCGGCCGTAGCCAAGCACCTGATCGCGCGAGCCTTCCGCGACGTGGACCTGCTCCACCCACGCGGCGTAGTGCTGGCTGACCACGAACCACCACTGCTGATCGCGGCTCTCGTGCACGATGACGACCGCGGTGCCGGGGAACACGGCGGTCTCCTGCCAGCGGTCAATGTCGGTGTTGCCGCGACTCGAGAAGACCCGCAGCCGGGTCGGGAACGTGCGCAGGTTCGCGCGCTCCGTCACCAGACCGAACCGCAGGGGCTGCTCAGCCGGAATGGCATCGATCTGCGCGGCCTCCACCAGCGCCGTCACCTGCGCGGCGGAGACGGAATCGCCCCGCTCGTCGTACAGCTGCCGGCCGGGCGTCTGCGAGAGCCCCGCCACCCAGCGCCGTACCTGCTCCCGCGTGAGCACGGCGGGCAAGCGCTCGAGATCGTACAGCGACGAATCCCGATCCAGCATCGCGCGGTTCTGGTTGGCGATCGCCGCCGGGGTCAGGATCACCCGTTCGGGGTTCGGCTGCAGCCGCACCCAGAACCCGGGCTCCAGTTGGGCGGCGTCAACGCCGATGACGCCGTGGTCGGGGATCGCCAGGGCGCCAGGCTCCGGCGTCGCCGTGCGACAGCCCGCCAGCGCGGCGAGCGCGACGATGATCAGTCGGGAATGCATGCGTTCAACTCACGCGGCGGGGCCGCGCCTCCTTCGCCAGCCGGTTCACCACCTCCGTCGGGTCGGCGAACCGCGTCAGCAGGATCAGTGCCGCGATGATGAACGGCTTGTGGCTCGCCTCACGGTAGGTGTCCAGCCGCGCCTTCTCGAAGACCGCCTGGCTCACCTCGCCCGCCGCGCAGCTCACGTCGGTCACGTCGGCCGGGAGGCAGTGCACGTAGTGCGCCGCACCGTTCTTCGTGGCGCGCATCATCGCCTCGTTGCACTCCCAGTCCTTGAACTTCGCGTTGGTCGCCAGCGCCTCGCGCTCGAGGTCCTTGAGCTTGTCCTTCTCGCCCGCGCGCAGCAGCCGGGTGCGCTCCAGCATCACCAGGGCGGGCGCCCAGCTCTTGGGGTACACCACGTCGGCGCCCTCGAACGCCTCCGCCATCGAGTCCGCCACGGTGAACGAGCCGCCGCTTTCGCCAGCGAAGCGGCGCGCCTTCTCGACCGTCTCTTCCACCAAGCCGTAGCCCGGCGGGTGCGCCAGCACGACCTCCATCCCGAACCGCGTCATCAGCGTGATGATTCCCTGAGGCACCGAGAGCGGTTTCCCGTAACTCGGCGAGTACGCCCAGCTCATCGCCAGCTTCTTCCCCTTCAGCTTCTCGAGGCCGCCGAAGACCGAGACCAGGTGCGCCAGGTCCGCCAGGCTCTGCGTCGGGTGGTCGAGGTCAGACTGGAGATTGATCACCGCGGGCCGCTGCATCAGCACGCCCTCGCGGTGGCTCTCCGCGAGCGCCGCCGCGACCTCGCGCTGGTAGCGGTCGCCTTCGCCGAGGAAGATGTCGTCGCGGATGCCGACCACCTCGGTTAGGAAGCCTACCATAGTCGCCGTCTCGCGCACCGTCTCACCGTGCGCGATCTGCGAGGTGGACTCGTCCAGCTCCTCGGTCATCAGGCCGAGCAGGTTGCACCCCGAGCGGAAGGCATAGCGGGTGCGGGTCGAGTGGTCGCGGAAGATCGAGAGGCCGAGTCCGGTCTCGAAGACCTTGCAGGACACACCGCCCCGCGCGAGGTCCTCGAGCGCCTCCGCCGTGTCCAGGACCGCGCGCAGCGTCTCGACGTCATGCTGCCAGGTGAGGAGGAAGTCGCCGTTGTAGAGGCCGGTCATGGCATCGTCTCGAGATAGAGGCGGGGGAACGCCGCGTAGAACCGCGCGGCCAGCGTGAGGTGCTCCACCGGGCACTGGTCGTCGGGCGAGTGCGCCCAGACCTCGTCGCTCGGCCCGAACCCGATCGTCGGGACGCCGAACATGCCGCAGGTGGCGATGCCGTTGGTCGAGAAGCCCCACTTGCCCACGACCGGCTGCTTCCCGATCGCCTGCTCCGCGGCCCGCACGCCCGCACGGACCGCCGGGTGGTCTTCGCTCATCAGCCAGGTGGGGTAGAACTTCTTGGTCGGGTACACGAGCCCGGTGTACGACGGCACCGCGTAGTCGAGGACGGAGACCGTAGCGCCGGCCTGCTTCACGCTCTCGAGTGCCTCCAGCTGCCGCACGGCACCTTCCCACGTCTCGCCGTGCGTGAGCCGGCGGTCCACGTGGATCGTGGCACTGTCGGCCACGGCACAGAGCGACGGTGAGGTCGAGCGGATCGCGGAGATGGTGCAGGAGCCCTTGCCGAGGAACGGGTCGGCGGTGGCGGTGAGCCGGTCGTTCAGCTGTTCGATCTCGGCGATGATCGGGGCCATCTTGTACACGGCGTTGACCCCGCGCTCCGGCGCCGAGCCGTGGGCCGAGCGGCCCTGCGTGCGGATCTCGATCTCCATCCGCCCGCGGTGGCCGCGGTAGACGCCGAGCCTGGTCGGCTCGGTGATCACGACGACGTCGGGCTTCAGCACCTTCTCCCGCAGGATGTACTGCCAGCACAGGCCGTCACAGTCCTCTTCCATCACGGTGCCGGTGACCCAGAGCTGGACGCCGTCCAGGAGACCCAGCTCCTTCGCGATGCGGGCCCCGTACACCGACGCCGCCATCCCGCCCTCCATGTCGCCGGCGCCGCGGCCGTAGATGATCCCGTCCTTCAGCTCGCCCTGGTACGGGTCGCGCTTCCAGGTCGAGGGATCGCCGACGCCCACGGTGTCGAGGTGCGCGTCGAGCGCGATCACGGTCTTCCCGCTGCCGACGCGCCCCAGGATGTTCCCCATCCCGTCCACCTTGATCTCGTCGAAAGCAGCCGCCTCCAGCTCGGCGCGCACGCGCTCGACCACGGGTTTTTCGCCCGTGCTCTCGGAGGGGATGGCGATCATGTCGCGCAGGAAGCGCACCATGGCGGGCGTGTAGCGCTCCGCCAGGCGCGCGATCTCAGAGGAAGGCACTGACATAATTGACCTCGTTCGGCGCGAGCAGGGCGTCGCGCAGCTTGTTCAGGATCGGTGCGTAGGCGGAGTCGTCGTCCCCGCGGTACTCGACGCCGCCGAACCGCCCCGTGACGGCGCCCTTCTCGATGAGGATCGCGTCGCGCGGGGCGTCCGCGGCCCACCGTTCCCGGCTGACGAAGACGCGCGGCTTCAAGACGTATGGACCGCCGTCCTCGGGGCAGAAGATATCGCAGTTGCCGCAGTCGTTGCAGAAGTCGGCGAAGTTCACCCACTGGCGCGGCTGCTCCATCGCGAGCGCGACCGAGAAGTTGGCGTCGTTCGGGCACACCGGAACGCACTTGTCGCAGCTGATGCAATCGAAGAGCTGGAGCCGGCGTCCGATCTTGCGCGGCACCTTGCGGTGGCGCTCGGCCGCGTAGCGCGGGTCGCGGGTCGCGCGCTCCACGTACGTCTCGGTGTTGCGCAGCTTCGCCTCGGACAGCCGGCGCGTGCGGTCCGGGTCCTCGGCCGGCGGTGCGAAGGCGCCCGGACCCCCCGTGCCCAATGATGCCGGCGGTGGCGCAGCGCCGATTTCATACGATCGTATGAAATCCTCGATGGTGCTCGCCCCCACATCGTCCATCCGCCGCGCCAGCTCCTCGAAGTAGCCGAACGCGCGGGCGTAGCCGCCGGGCTGCAACAGGTCGCTGCAGGCGGTGATCGGCACCAGGCCCAGCGCGACCGCGTCGGCGAAGTTGGCGCGGTCAACGCCGGCGGAGAACGAGATCGGGAACCGGTCGCCGAACTCGCGCCGGAACCGGCGCACCAGGTGTATCGCGAGCACGTGGAGCGGCGGTCCCGAGAGGTACATCTCGCGCTCGCTCTTGGGGAAGAAGTCGCGGTGATTCTCGACGATCAGCGTATTGGAGAACTTCACGCCCAGGTCGAGCCCGAGCGCCGCTGCCGTCTCGCCGAGCCGGCCCACGAACCCCACGGCCTGTTCCCACGTCGTGTCGCGGTCGAAGGCGCTGTCGGGGACTCGCAGATCGGTGTAGCCCAGCGCGTCATGGAGTAGCCCGCGCAGCTCGGTCTTGCCGAGCAGCATCGGGTTCAGCTTGATCACGCAGGACAGCCGCGGCCCCCGCAGCAGGAAGTCGATGATCCGCTCGATCTCCTCGGGCGGGCAGCCGTGGAAGGTGCTCAGCGTGAGCGTATCCGAGAGCCGGGTCGGGAAGTCGAGGTCGCCGAGGTGCCGCAGCTCGGCCGGGATCTCGCGGCGCAGCCGCTCGACGATCGGCGTCGCGTCCATCATCCCGCGGATGAAGGCCTGGACCCGCTCGCTCCTGATCCCCGCCAGGTCGTAGCCGACGCTCATGTCGAACACAGTGCGGTCGAAGCCGGGCGCGAATGGGAGCCGGCCGCTGGCCACGAGCATCCGGATCAACATCGCCGCCTTCACGTACTCCTCGAGCGACTCCTCGAGCTTCAGCTCCTGCGACCACTCGACGTTGTAGCCGACCGTCTGCATGTCGATGCAGGGGCGCGGGATCACGAGATCGTCTTTGACCTGGACCGTCTTCAGCTCGACGATCCGGCCGCCGGCCAGCCACGAGAGAACGATGTTCTGGGCGAGCTGCGTGTTGGGACCGGCCGCCGGGCCGAACGGCGTGGCGGCGACCTGCCCGTGGAAGCGCACCGCGAGGTCGCGCCGCGCCTCGCCGAGCACGAACTTGCGCGCCGGCAGGTCGAAGATCGCCTCGCTGCGCTCCAGCTCGCGGAACATGCGGCGAACCAGTGCGCCGAACGGGTACGGGGCGAGGTGGGCCAGGGCTCAGCCCGAGCGCGGCGCGCGCCGCAGGAACTGCCCCGCGCCCGGCCGGCCAACGAACGCGCCCCCCTCGATGACCGCGCGGCCCCGCGACAGAACGGTTTCCGCCACCCCTTTCACCACCCGCCCCTCATAGGGGTTGTAGTCCACCCGCATGTGGTGCGCCCTCGCGCTCAGCGTCGTCTCGCGCTCGGGGTCCCAGACCACGATGTCGGCGTCGGAGCCGGGCGCGATCGTGCCCTTGCGCGGAGAAAGCCCAAAGAGCTTCGCCGGGTTCGTCGCCGTCAGCTCGACGAAGCGCTCTACGCCGAACCGCCCGCCGACGACGCCGCCGTCGAACAGCAGGCTCATCCGCGTCTCGATCCCCGGCGCGCCCCCCGGGATCTTCGTGAAGTCCTCGCGACCGCGCTTGTCCTTCATCCAGAACGGGCAGTGGTCGGTCGCGACCACCTGGAGCTCGTCGGCGGCGAGGGCCCGCCACAGCCGCTCCTGCGACCGGCGGTCCCTGAGCGGCGGGCTCATCACGTACTTCTCGTCCTCGCACTCCGCCGTAAGAAACAGGTACTGCGGACACGTCTCGGCACACACTCCCAGCCCCCGCGCGCGCGCGGCCGCCACTTCGTCCACCGCCTCCGCCGCGGAGACGTGCACGATGTAGATCGGCGCGCCGGCCATCTCCGCCAACGCGATCGCGCGGTGCGTCGCCTCCGCCTCCGCCAGCGCCGGCCGCGTGAGCGCGTGCTGCCGGGGCTCGGTCTTCCCCGCCGCCAGCGCCCGCTTCGTCAGCACCTCGATCACGCCGCCATTCTCGGCGTGCATCATCACCGTGCCACCGTTCTCCGCGGTGCGCAGCAGCGCGCGGAAGATCGTAGCGTCGTCCACCATCAACCGTCCCGGGTACGCCATGAACAGCTTGAACGACGTCACCCCCTCGGCGATGAGCTCGTCCATCTCACGCTCCGCCGCCAGCGGCAGGTCGGTGACGATCATGTGGAAGCCGTAGTCGATCGCCGCCTTGTCGCGGGCCTTCGCCATCCAGGTGTCGAGGGCCTGGTGCAGCGTCCCACCGGCAGACTGCACGGCGAAGTCCACGATGGAGGTAGTGCCGCCGAAAGCCGCCGCGATCGTCCCCGACGCGAAGTCGTCAGCGGACGTGGTGTCGCCGTAGGGCATGTCGAGGTGGGTGTGCACGTCAATGCCGCCGGGGATCACCAGCTTGCCGGTGGCATCGTACGTCCGGTCCGCGTCCGCCTCGAGCCGCGGCGCGACCTCGGCTACCGTCTCGTCCTCGATCAGGACGTCGCCGGCCAGAACGCCGGTGGCGGTCACGACGGTGCCGTTCCGTATCAGGGTGCGCATGAGGGAGCGAAGTTGCACCAGGGAAAGCGTCCTGCCAAGGCGTTCGGTGCCCTGGAGGGACCGAATGGGGCACGTTCACGCCCCGGACGCCGACGCCCCCTGGCAGAAGGCGGCAGGCTGTACGCCCGGAGATCAACGAGTACCTTTCGCGGGTGCTGGAAGCCGGCGCCGGCGTGGACGAGCCGACGGCGGGGGAGTTCGGGAGGGACCGGACCTGGAGTGAGGCGGACCGAGTCCGCGAAAGGGTGGCGGGGTTGGCGATCAACGCGGAATGGCACGAGAAGCATCCGATGCCCAAGCCGGCGACGCTGGAGCAGCGGATACGCTGGCACGAGGAGCACGCGAAGGAGTGCGGCTGCGCTCCGATCCCCGGGGCGATTCTGATCGAGCTGGAGCGGCGGGAGCGGCGGGGGAAGAAGAAGTGGCGCCCGCGGAGGTAGCGATGGCGCGCCCGGGCACGGCAACCGATCCCCTGCGCGTCGCGATCGTCGGCGCCGGCCCCGCCGGCTTCTTCCTCGCCGAAAAACTGCTCGGCCAGACCGCCGTCACCGTGCAGGTTGACCTCTACGAGCGGCTCCCCACTCCGTACGGGCTGGTGCGCTTCGGCGTCGCGCCGGACCACGAGAAGATCAAGAACGTCACGCGCTCGTTCGACAAGGTGGCGGCCCGTCCCGGCTTCCGCTTCTTCGGCAACGTGGACGTCGGCCGCCACGTCACGCTCGACGACCTGCGCCGCCACTACCACCAGGTGTGCTTCTCCACCGGCGCGCAGACCGACCGGCGGATGGGCATCCCCGGCGAGGACCTGGCGCGCAGCCACCCGGCCACGGAGTTCGTCGCGTGGTACAACGGCCACCCGGACTACCGCGATCTCCACTTCGACCTCTCGGTCGAGCGCGTGGCGGTCGTGGGCGTGGGCAACGTCGCGGTGGACGTCGCGCGGATGCTGTGCCGCACGCCGGAGGAGCTCGCCACGACAGACGTGGCCGACTACGCCCTCGAGGCGCTGTGCGCCTCCCGCGTGAAGGAAGTGTATCTGCTGGGCCGTCGCGGCCCGGTGCAGGCGGCGTTCACGCCGCCCGAGGCGAAGGAGCTCGGCGAGCTCGCGGGGTCGGACGTGCGGACGTTGGCCGAGGACTTCGAGCTCGATCCCCTGAGCCGTGCGGAGCTCGAGTCGGCGGACGGTCCCGCGGCGCGGCGGAAGCTCGAGATCCTCGAGGAGTACTCGCGCCGCCCGCCGTCCGGGAAGTCCCGGCTGCTCACGCTCCGCTTCCTCGTGTCGCCGACCGAGCTGCTGCCGGACGAGCGCGGCGGGGTGCGCGCGATGCGCCTGGTGCGCAATCGTCTGGTCGCGGGAAAGGGCGGGCTCACGCGGGCGGAGCCGACCGGGCACTGCGAGGAGCTGCCGGTCGGCCTGGTGTTCCGCTCGGTGGGCTACCGCGGCGTCGCCCTGCCGGGCGTGCCGTTCGACGAGAAGGCCGGCACCGTCCCCAACGAGCGCGGGCGGGTCATGGACCCGGCCGCCGGGCGGCCGGTCACGGGCGTGTACGTGGCCGGCTGGATCAAGCGCGGGCCGTCCGGCGTGATCGGGACGAACAAGCCGGACGCGGCCGAGACCGCCGAGACGATGCTCGCGGACCTGGCGGCGGGCGCGCGGCTGGAGCCGGTGGAGCCCTCGGCGGAAGCGGCCGAGGCGCAGGTGCGCCGGGCCCGACCGGCGGTGATCTCCTTCACCGATTGGCAGACGCTGGACCGGCTCGAGGCTGAGCGTGGCAAGGCGCTCGGCCGGCCGCGGCTCAAGTTCACCAGCGTGGAGGAGATGTTGGATAGCCTTGGGGCTCAAGTGTGACCCGATCCGCGTGCGCCGCACTCGCGCTGCTCGGCGCGCTCGCCGCCGCGGCGCCGGTGGCCGCGCAGCAGCCGCCGACGCTCCGGGAGTGGACCGTTCCGTGGGACCGCACCCGCCCGCGCGATCCGTACCCGGACCGTCAGGGGCGGGTCTGGTTCGTGGGGCAGCAGGGCGACTACGTCGGCGTGCTCGATCCCGGCACGGGCGAGTTCCGCCGCTACGAGCTGGCGCCCGGGTCCGGGCCGCACAACCTCATCGTGGACAGCGCGGGTTTCGTGTGGTACGCCGGCAACACGGCGGCGCACATCGGCCGGCTCGACCCGCGCGATGGCAGCATCACGCGCTATCCGATGCCCGACCCCGCGGCCCGCGACCCGCACACCCTGGTCTTCGACCGCCGCGGCGACATCTGGTTCACCGTGCAGGGCGGGAACTTCATCGGGAAGCTGACGGTGGCGACGGGTGAGGTCCGCGTGGTGCGGGTGCCGACGCCGCGCGCCAGACCCTACGGCATCGGCTGCGACCCGTCCGGCCGGCCGTGGGTCGTGCTGTCCGGCACCAACAAGATCGCGACCGTGGACCCCGCCACCTTCGAGCTGACCGAGTACCCGCTGCCGCGCGCCGCAGCGCGGCCGCGCCGCTTGGCGATCACCTCCGACGGCGCCATCTGGTACAGCGACTACGCGGGCGGGATGGTGGGCCGGTTCGACCCCCGCACCCAGCGCGTGGAGGAGTGGCCGCTGCCGGGCGGGCCGACCTCACGGCCGTACGCGATGGCGGTGGACGATCAGGACCGGATCTGGGTGGTCGAGACGGGCGCGCAGCCGAACCGGTTCCTCGGCTTCGACACCCGGGCGCGGCGGTTCCTTCCCGGCTCCGCCTTGCCGAGCGGCGGCGGCAGCGTCCGGCACATGGTGTTCGACCCGCGCGGGCAGGTCATCTGGTTCGGGACCGACGCCAACACGATCGGCCGGGCGCAACTGCCGCGTGCGACGGCGGCCGTACCGTAACCTCTCCGCCCTCGGCGACTTCGTCTACACGCGCGCCGTCGCGGTGCAGCCGGCGCACCGCTGGGGCGCGCGGGGACCCTCACTCGGCAGCGCTGTACTGTGCGCTGCCGAAGCCGAGGATCGGGACGAAGATGAAGCCGAGAAACGCGAGGCCGAGCCCGAAGCCCAGACCCTTCCCGAACCGCCGCGCGACCTCGATCATGACGATGATGGCCACGACCAGGTTCACGACCGGGATGAGGAAGAGCAGGAACCACCAGGCGGGCTTGCCCGCGATCTGGAGAATCACGAACGCGTTGTAGATCGGGACCAGGCACGCCCATCCCGGCTTGCCGGCCTTCTCGAACATCTTCCACATGCCCGCGACGATGACGATGACCAACGCCAGCCAGACCAGCCAGAAGAGTGACCGCATAACACCTCGCGTGTGTCGGGTTTGGCCGCAATGTTACGCGCTGAAACGGCAGTGCGCCAGCCGAGCGCCGCTCGGGGCGGTCGGGGCGGCCGGGCGGCGCAACAACCACCCGCCCTACCCGACGAGCGGACGGGCGCCGGACCACGTACTTTTCGCGGGACGTCGGCGGCACCCCCACCCAGGACGCGATACGCCGGAAGGTGAGTGAGGGATGATCAAGGAGCTTTACACGGCCCAGCAGATGGAACTGCGCGACCGTGCGCGGGACCTGGCCGAGACGGTCATGCGCCCCGTCGCGGCGCTGCACGACGTCGAGCAGACCTACCCGTGGGAAGTTCAGAAGGCGATCAAGGCGGCTGGCCTCTCCGGCGTCTGGATCCCGAGGGAGTACGGCGGCCTCGGCGGCGGGGTGCTCGACCTGTGCATCGTGGTCGAAGAGTTCTCGCGCGCCTGCGGCGGCATGGGCGTCGGCTATGCGGTGAACGCGCTCGGCTCCTTCCCGATCATCTTCAGCGGCACCGCCGAGCAGAAGCAGCGCTGGCTCCCGGCGATCGCGGCGGGCGACGCGCTGATCGCCTTCGGCCTGTCGGAGAAGGAATCCGGCTCGGACGCGGGCTCGATGATGACCCGCGCCGAGAAGGACGGCGACGGCTACGTCCTCAACGGCGAGAAGAAGTGGAACACCGGCGGCGCCGTGGCGTCGCTGAACACCATCTTCGCGGTGACCCAGCCCGGCCGGGGAGCGCGCGGCATCTCCGCGTTCCTCGTGGAGAAGGACACGCCCGGCTACCGGGTGGGCAAGCACGAGGACAAGCTGGGCATCCGCTGCGTGCCAGTGGTCGAGATCCATCTCCAGAACTGCCGCGTCCCGGAGGCGAACCTGCTGGGCGGCGCCGAGGGGCACGGGTTCAAGCACGCCATGGTGACCCTCGACCGGGCCCGTCCCGGCGTGGCCGCGCAGGCCGTCGGGCTGGCCCAGGGCGCGCTCGACCTCGCGCTCCAGTACACGCACGAGCGCAAGCAGTTCGGCCAG
>Ga0214473_10009718_pt1 | contig 11355 bp, 2 predicted proteins | sample RVTome_7_FD_203509 | JGI IMG/M metagenome (GOLD analysis project Ga0214473, IMG submission 203509) | Soil microbial communities from uranium-contaminated site in the Upper Colorado River Basin, Wyoming, United States - RVT98D197 | ecosystem: Environmental > Terrestrial > Soil > Contaminated >...
ACGATGCGCGCGCCGAGCGGGATCGCGTCACCCTGAAGCCCGCGCGGGTAGCCGCGGCCGTCCCAGCGCTCGTGGTGGGCGTGGATGATCTCGAGCGTCTCGGGCCACGGCGTGAGCGGCGCCACGAGCTGGACCCCCAGCACGACGTGCTCCTGCATGCGCTTGCGCTGCTCGTCGCTGAAAACCCCCTCGACGCGGAGCAGCGTGGGGTCGAGCCGAAGCTTGCCGATGTCGTGGAGCAGGCCGCCAAAATGCAGCTGCTGCTGCTGCGTCTCGGAGAGCCCGAAGTGCGGCCCGAGCGCGTCGGCGAGGGCGGCCACGGCCCGCGAGTGCTGCGGGTAGTGGATGTCCACGCGCTCGAGGAAGGAGACCAGCACCTCGCACACGTGGTCGAAGGCGTCGATCGACCGCTCGCGCTCGGCCACGGCCTCGAGCCCGAGGGCCGCGTGGCGGGCGAAGCGTACGGCCAGCTCCAAGTCACGGCTCGAGAGCGCGGGCTCGCGCCCGGCGGCGAGCAGCGCGCCGCGGACGGCACCGCGCGCGAGCGGCACGCACACGAAACCGGGCCGGCTCGTGGGCAGCTCGTCGACGGGCGGCAGGTAGCGCGGGTGCTCCGAGCCGCGCGTGAGCAGCAGCGGCTGGGCCGTGTCGAGCACGAGCGACGCGAGGCCCGCACCGGGCGAAAGCCGCATGCCCGGAAGCGAATCGGCGCCATCGCCGGCGGCGCTCTCGACCCAGCGCTCGTTTGCCCCGACCTCGAACAGCAGGGCGCGGCTCGCCTCCGCCCCGAGCAGCGCGCGGGCGGCGACGGCCGTGGCCTCGAGCACGCCGCCGGTGTTGCGCTCGTCCTCGCGCGCGCGCGCGACGTGGTCGATCGCCTCGAGCAGCCGGCCTGCTTCGGCGTCGGATGCGAGCGGCTGGAGCGCCACGGGCGCGTCCTCCGCCGCCAGCTCGGCAGCCGCCGCCGGCCCTGGCGAGCCCTGGTAGGCCGCCTGGGCCTGGCGCAGCTCCTCGATCAGCTCGCGCACGGAGGCGTGGCGCTCGCGCGGGACCTTGGCGAGCGCGCGCCGCAGCACGGGGACGAGTGGCGCCGGCAGCGAAGGATCGTCGAGCGGCGGCGCCTCGTTGACCTGCCGGTACAGCACGGCCATGGCGCTGTCGCCCGCGAACGGCACGCGCCCGGTGAACAGCTCGAAGGCCACGATGCCGAAGGCGTAGATGTCGCTGCGCAGGTCGATGCGCTCGCCCCTGGCCTGCTCCGGGCTCATGTACTCGGGAGTGCCGACGATCATCCCTGTCGCCGTGAGCTGCGAGCCGCCCTCCTTGGCGATCCCGAAATCGAGCAGGCGCACGAGCCCGCGGCTGTCGATCAGGATGTTCTGGGTCTTGAGGTCGCGGTGGATGATGCCGACGTCGTGGATCGCCGAGAGCCCAAGGGCGATCTCGAGCGCGACGTCGAACGCCCCGTCCGCCATCAGCCCGCCCTGCACGCGCACCACCTCCTTGAGGTCGGTGCCGCCGATGAGCTCCATCGAGATGTAGGCGAGGCCGCCGTCCTGGCCGTACTCGTGGATGCGGCAGACGTTGCGGTGGGTGACCTTGCGCGCCAGCTTGATCTCCGACTGGAAGCGGCGCGTCATCTCGGGGTCCGCGGCGATCTCGGCCCGCAGCACCTTGAGCGCCACGCCCTCGTCGAGGACGCGGTCGTGGGCCTTGTAGACGACGCCCATGCCGCCGCGCCCGATCGAGCTCAGGATCTCGTAGCGCGAGGCCACGAGTGTGCCGCGTCCCAGCGTCTTGCCGAGGCCGCTCCCGCAGCGCTGGCACTTGGTGGCCGTGGCCGGGTTCTCGGCCTGGCACGCGGGGCAGGTCATGGTTGCCTGCGGATCTTACGCCCTCGCGTTAGAATCTCCGACTTGGTGCTCCCTGCGCCGAAGTTCACCGCCCTCGACGACTCGCTTTACGGCTACCTGCTCGCGCACCGCTCGCCCGACGACGAGGTCGTGCACGAGCTGCGCGAGGAGACGGCACGGCTCGGAGGCCAGGCCGTGATGCAGGTAGCGCCCGAGCAGGCGACGTTTCTGCGCATGCTCGTGGCCGCGACCGGGGCCCGGCGTGCCGTCGAGGTGGGCACCTTCACCGGCCTGTCGTCGCTCGCGATCGCGCGCGGCCTGCCCGCGGACGGCCGGCTGCTGTGCCTGGACGTGAGCGAGGAGTGGACCGCGATCGCGCGGCGGGCCTGGGCGAAGGCGGGTGTGGACGGGCGAATCGAGCTGCGGATCGCTCCGGCGGCGGAAACCCTGCGCGCGCTGCCGCAGGAGCCCCAGTTCGACTTCGCGTTCATCGACGCCGACAAGAAAGGCTACCCCGTCTACTGGGAGGAGATCGTGCGACGCCTGCGGCCGGGGGGCTTGATCGCGGTCGACAACGTGCTCTGGGAAGGCGACGTGGTGCGGCCCGAGGAGCAGGACGACGACGTGGTCGCGATCCGCCGCTTCAACGAGCTCGTGCTCGCCGACCTGCGCGTCGAGTCGGTGATGCTCGCGATCGCCGACGGCCTGACGCTAGCCCGCAAGCTGCCCTGAGTGCGGCGTGGGCCGCGGCGTTCGACGCTCGCTTCTATGTTTGTTCGAGGCGCGCGGATCCGGGAGTTCGGCGCGCGCGGCACGAGTGGCCTGGGAGGCGACCGCGAGGTTTGGCTAGTGGCTAAACGGAAAGCGAATCGGGCTGCGTGAGTGTCAGCGGACTCCCTACACTCTTCGTGGTCAGGGCTCTCATTGTCGCTCTCATTGTCGTTGACACTCCGATCGTGCGCACGTAGGCTCTTTCGCACATCCGTAGGTTCGTCGTTTGCACATGACCGACGGCGTCGTTGCCCTCCCCCACCGACCGCCGGGCGGTGACAGCAGGACACAATGGGGCATCCGCGCCAGCCTGGTGAAGCGTCGCGCTCCCTTTCGTCTCGGGAGGCCGCTGAAGGTCCGCCCCTTTCTAGGGGCGGCATTACCCGCAGGGTGACGCTCGTCGAACCGTCACAAGCGGCGCCCTGCAGGAGAAGCAGTTGGGGCAGCCTGTGACCCGCAGAGGCACGGGTCGGCGCCGTGCATTACGGAAGCCTCACAGATCGGGAGGACTGGCCGCCCCGGGGCCGAAGATGCCCCGAGAGAGGATGAAACGAGTTGCGCGCACCATCGAGCCTCATCCTGGTTCTGGCACTCGCGGCGCGAGTCACCGAGGCCCAGCCGCCTCGTTATCGTGCTGTCGATGTCGGATCGCTGGCCGGCATGGCCACCCATGCGACAGCCCTGAACGAGCGCGGACAAGTCGTCGGCTACTCGTTCGTGAGGGACGCTGTGCCCCACCGGGGCAGTCTGGCCCATGCATTCCTCTACGAGAATGGCCGGATCACCGATCTCTTCCCAACCGACGACGTCGGGTTCAGCGTCGCCACTGCGATCAACGAGTCCGGCCAGATCGTGGGGCGAAGGCACTGGGATGACATGTCACCTTCCCAGCCCTTCGTGTGGGAGGCGACTCAGGGGCCGACCATCCTCAACCCCTTCGGCGCCATGCCGGTTGCCGCCACGGGAGCCGCCAACGGCATCAACGATGGGGGCGACGTCGTCGGGGGTGCGGCGACTCCGTCGTTCCCCAGCCACGCCTTCCGCCTGGCACCGCCGTGGGCGACCGGAGCGGCCACGGATCTCACTCCGAGCCTTGCCCCGCCCTACCAGGGGAGCACCGCGGTCGCTGTCAATGATTCCGGGCATGCCGTCGGGACATTGAGCAAGCCGGGCTATTTCCCGAACACCTGGGACACCACCGACAGCTTCTACTACGACGGCAGCTCGATGACGCCGCTCGACGGCCTGGTCCCTGGACGGAGCTTCCAGCCTCAGACCCTGAACGACGCTGGTATAGCGGTGGGTTTCGCGTACAACGGTAGCGCACCAGCGCAGGCCTTCACCTACGCGAGCGGCTCGATGACCGAGCTCGTCTCGCTCACACCCGGCGGCTCGAGCCGAGCCAACGGCATCAATGCCGTCGGGGACGTGGTCGGGAACGCAACGACATCGAACGGCGATTGGCACGCGGTCCTCTGGAACGACGTGGCCATCTACGATCTCAACGACTTCATCCCCAACAGCCCCGGCGTGGTGCTCACGGACGCTCGGGCGATCAACGACACCGGGCAGGTGGTGGCCTGGGGGTACCGGGCATCGGAGCCTTCCCTGGTCCGCAGCTTCCTTCTGACGCCGGCCACCCCGTCGGAAGCGATCGAGGACCTCATCGACTTGATCACTGGCCTGGGCCTCCCCAAGGGTATCGAGAACAGCCTGGTCCAGAAGCTTCAGAACGCCCGGGCCGCCTTGCAAGCGGGCGACATCGGTGGCGCCTGCGATCTTCTGGGCGCGTTCATCAACGAAGTCGAGGCGCAGGCCGGCAAGAAGATCGACGCCGACGATGCGGCGAGGGCCACCCTCGTGGCCGGGCGCATACGAGCGGCGGTGGGCTGCGACGCGGAGTCGCAGGTCGCCGCCCCGGAGCTGACACCGGCCGGCGGTCTGTTCTCGAATCCAGTGACGGTGGCGATCACGACCGCGACGCCGGATTCGACCATCCGCTATGCGACCGACGGTCTCGACCCCACAGAGGCCTCGGCTCTCTACACGGAGCCATTGGTCCTCAGCACGACCACGGAGCTGCGTGCGCGAGCCTTCAAGACGGGGTGGATCCCGAGCGCTTCGGTGAGCGCGCTCTACCAGCTCCACTATGGCACGCTCGAACCTCCGGCGATTTCACCGGAGCCCGGCACGTACGAGACGGCCGTCGAGATCAGCCAGTCAAGCCCCCCGGGAGCCAGCGTCCACTACACGACCGACGGCGCCACGCCCACGACGGCGTCGCCCGTCTATGCCGGTCCCTTCGCGCTGACCGCTTCGGCCACCGTCCGGGCCGCGAGCTTCCAGGCCGACTGGACGCCCAGCCCGGTGGCCGAGGCCGCGTACGAGATTCAGGTGGCCACGCCCGCTTTCTCGCCGGAGCCCGGCCACTACTCGTGGCCTCAGGACGTCGCGATCAGCAGCTCGACGCCCGGCGCCACGATCGCGTACACCACGGACGGAACGGACCCCACGGAATCCGATCCCACGCTTGCGGCCGGGGAGACGGTCCAGGTGGACCGATCGTTGACCCTGCGCGCCCGTGCGTGGAAGGCGGGTCTCACACCGAGCGCCGTCGCCGACGCCAGCTACACGATCCCGCCGCCACGAGGCCGGATTGCGGCCGGGCGCGCGCACCTCCTTTACGTCCGACCCGACCGGAGGGCGTGGGCCTGGGGCGAGGGCGATGCTGGCCAATTGGGGAACGGCGGCACCGAGCCCGCGAGCGACCCCGTTCAGGTGCAGCTCGACGAGGTGGTCGAGGTGGCCGCGGGCGGGCGTCACAGCCTGGCACGGCGGACTGACGGCTCCGTCTGGAGCTTCGGCGACAACACGTTCGGCCAGACGGGACGAGCCCCGGGCGGCACGTCGCTCCTGCCCGCGGAAGTCGCGGGGCTCAGCGGAGTGAAGGCTTTGGCCGCGGGCGAGAGCCACAGCCTCGCCTTGACCGCGGACGGACGGGTCTGGAGCTGGGGTGGCGGCAGCCAGGGCCAGCTCGGGAACGGCACGAACGCAGACTCGGGGACGCCTGCAGTCGTCGAGGGCCTGAGCGACGTGATCCAGATCGCCGCCGGAGCGCATCACAGCCTCGCACTTCGCTCAAACGGCAGCCTGTGGGCTTGGGGCGCGGGCGAGCTGGGTCAGGTTGGAGATGACTCGTGGGAGGCGCGCAATCGCCCGACGCAAGTGGCGGCTCTGGAGAGGGTAATTCGCATCGCAGCGGGCGACACCCATTCGCTTGCCGTCACGGAGGACGGCAGTCTGTGGGGTTGGGGCCAGGGCAACTCGGGCCAGCTCGGGTCGGAGGTCTCGTCTCCCTCCAACGTCCCGATCCCTGTCACCGACCGGCCGTGTTGGGACGAGGGCGGCTCGGCGCCGCCGATACTCGCCACATTCGTGGACGGGGGGCTGCACCACAGCGTGGGACTGCTTTCGGACCCTTACGTGGGAGCGCTCGGGGTCTGGTCCTGGGGATACGAGGGTTGGGAGCTCTGTGACACGGAGTCGCCACTTAGCGTCGTCCTGAACGAGGACGTCACCGACCTGTCCTCTGCTGGAACCCGGAACCTGGCCTTGAGCGGCTCCGGCGAGCTCTGGTACTGGGAGCAGACCGCGACGGGACCGGGTGTGCCCGTCACGTTGACCGAGTCGGACGGGACGCTTCGGGTGTTCCCGCCAGTCTTCAGTCTCGCATCCGGGACGTATCGAACCGAACAGATGGTGACTGTCACCGCGCCGACGCCCGGTTCGACCATTCACTACACGACCGACGGCTCGTGGCCCGACGAGACGGCCTCGATGTTGCTTTCGGGGTCGAAACTGCCCATCACGCTCTCGACCGAGCTCCAAGCCGTCGCGTACCTGCCCGGGCGACCGCCGAGCGACGTGAGATGGGCGAGCTACGTGCTGAAAGTCATGGATCCGGTTCTCACGCCGCCTCCGAGTGGATTCGACGAACCCGTGGAGGTCACCCTGACCGTCGAGACGCCGCAGGCGAGCCTGCGGTATGCCCTCGACGGGCTGCCCACGGATGACGACCCCGCGCTGCCGTCCGGGACGCGCGTCACGCTCACGCCTCCGACAACCGTCTACGTCCGCGGGTACCGCGACGGCTGGGAGCCGAGCCAGGCGTTCGGCACCTACCGAAGCGCGGTCGTCACGCCGGTCCTCACACCCCCAGGTGGCAGTTTCACCGGGCCCGTCACCGTGACTGTAACCACCACAACCCCCGGAGCGACGCTCCGGTACTCCACTGACGGCTTCGAGCCCAACGAATTCGATCCGGCGATCGCGTCAGGAGCGACGATCCGCATCGAACGGAGCACCACCCTCGCCGTGAAGGGCTGGCGCGACGACCTGGGCGCGAGCGACACCTTATGGGGCACCTATCGCTTCGCCCTGCCGGCTCCCACCCTTCACGAACGGCGCCCCCGGAGCGCCACGGGCGCGCTCTACCTCACAGGCGCGACGTCGGTCCCCCAGGCGACAGTCCGATGCACGACGGACGGCAGCGAGCCGACGGCGATCTCGCCGATCTGCACGCGGCCCACGCCTGTCGACGTCACGACGACGGTGAAGGCCAAGGCCTTCGCCTTCGGGTGGGAGCCGAGCGCGACGACCGCGAAGACGTACGCCGTGGAGGATGCCGACGTTGCGACACCGATCCTCAGCCTGCCGTCCGGCAGCTATCCCGCGGCGCAGCCAGTTTCGATCTCGTGCTCGACGCTGGACGCGACGATCCACTACACCATCACAGGCAGCGACCCGACGCCCGACGATCCCGTGATCGTCTCCGGGGACACGCTGCTCGTGGACAGCTCCCTCACGCTCAAGGCTCGCGCCTGGCGAGGAGCGCAATCCAGCCTCATCAGGCGGGCCGACTATGCCCTGACCGGCTCCGTCACGGTACCGGCGTTTGACTCCGCCGTCATCGCCCTCAAGACCGACGGGAGCGTGTGGGGCTTCGGGCCCAACGAGCGCGGGCAGATTGGAAACGGGGCGGCATCCACGCCGGTCACGACGCCCTCTCGATCGTTGATCGACGACGTCATCCAGATCGCGAGCGGTCGTGCACACACCGTTGCCCTGCGCCGGGACGGCAGCGTGTTCACTTGGGGTACGAACGAGGCTGGCCAATTGGGCACGGGTCAGGGGACCGCACTCTATCGTGCCACACCCGAGTCGGTCGGGCTCACCGACATCGTCGCGGTCGCGGCCGGCGGCTCGTTCTCGGCCGCGCTGGGTTTGGACGGCCACCTGTGGACCTGGGGTCAAGCGTACGCGTACTCGGGGAGCCCCCCCGAGCACTACGTCCCTCAGCTCCGGACGGACGTCAGGTGCGCGCGTGCGTTTGCGTTGGACGACCTCCTCGTATGCGTCGACAGGACCGGCGAAGCCTGGCGCACGTCTGGACCGCGAAACCCGTTCGAGCCGTGGCCAGGATACCGGGGGTTGATCGACCTCACCTACTCACAGCGGCGGCAACCGCTCTTCACCGAAGGCGGCGTGAAAGGGGGCCTCGACTTCGCTCCATCCTTCCTCGCCTCGCGCATCGCGAGCGATCTCTATCTGGCGGAGCGCGCCATCCCATGGGGCGTCGAGTACCTGGACGGGGCCGCGCGATGGGTGGTGGCCGAGGCCGCGCCTGCGGTGACCATCGCCAGGTCCAGCGTGGTCAAGGCGGACGGGACGCTCTGGCGGTGGGGGGACAACAGGCTGGGTCAGTTGGGGAACGGCACGACGGTGTCGCGCCAGGAGCCCAACCTGGTTCCCGACTTCGCCCTGTTCAACGACACGTGGCTTCTCGAGGACCCAGATGCGGACGGTCTCAGCAACGTCGAGGAGCTGGACCTCGGGACAGACCCCTACCTCGACGACACGAACCAGGACGGCGTGTCCGACGGCCTGCCGGTTGGCGGCGAGATGGACCCCGTCAGTGTCGACGTCGACGGTGATGGCCTCACCAATGCCCAGGAGGCCGCCCTCGGCACGAATCCGCTGGCCGCCGATTCCGACGCAGACGGCGTGGCCGACGGGGCGGACGTCTTTCCGCTCGATCCCGCCCGGTCGGCACCTGGCAGCCCCGACCCGAGCGACACCACTCCGCCCCACATCCAACTGGTCGAGCCCGCGAATGCGGTGTTCGTTTCTTCCCATCCGTGAGGACCTCGATGAGCGCCAAATCCGGCCAGCGCCGTGAGAAGCTGACGCGATTCGCCAGGAGGACGTTCGCCGTCCTGGCGTTGCAGGCGATCGTCTGGACGCCCTTGCCCGCAGGGGCCGAAGACCAACCGCCGCACATGCGGGGCACGGTGCGTGGCGACGGCTCGACGCCCCCTCTGGGGTTCAGACTGAGCAGCGATACCGCCCTTTTCGTAGGGTTCCCGACTGCGTTCGAGGTGGCCTTCACGCCCATCGAGAGGCCTCTCCCGAAGGAGGGGTCCGTCGCCTTCGACGAGGAAGTGGGCTCGCATTCCACGCCGAGGCTCTACGAGCTGCGCTCGATCACGAACGGGAAGATGTTCCTGAACGGAAACCCCGCAGGCCACTGGCGGTCGGAGCCGTACTTCCGCTCCACGGCGATCGTCACTTGCCCACTGAACGGCACCTGCGCGCCCGAGATCGACGCGAAGCTCTACGCGAAGTGGGGCAACGTCAAGGGCCTCGTCCACATCACCGATGGCACTCCGTCACCCTGGACGTTCCCGATCTATGCCACGCCCGCCTCTCCGGTACCCGCGGGCGGAGAGTCGGAGTTCAATACGCGCTGGACCAGCTTCAACCTCGTCGACGGCGTCTTCTCGTTCCTCCCGTCGCAGCTCTACGTCGGCGCCGATCCAAGCTGGTCTCCGCAGTGCTTTCCGCCGACCCACACCCATGCGTGCGAGGCCGTACCCGTCGATCCGGCCAACCAGTGGGGCCTGCGTGTCGTCGGCGATGGAGGCGTCGATGGCACGAAGAGCAAGATGCTGTACTCCAACGGACAGGGGACCTTCGACTGGAAGATAACGCTCTCGACCAAGCTGAAGAAGGAACAGATCGTCCAGGTCAGGAGCAGCGAATGGACACCGGTGCTCTTCGAGCTCACGCTCCAGGACGTCTTCGACTTGGCGGAGGAACAGCGCGAGCTGCGGGACAAGTCCTGCAACGCGCCTCACCCGGTCAGCCTGATCACCGGCAACGTGTTCCTGGACCACACGGATGTCAGCCTGCCGGGCCTGTACCGGGACTTCGAGTTCACCCGGCACTACAACAGCATCGGTGGTCCGGTAGCGCGGGGCGGCATCGCGGTGGGGTCGGGTCCCCTCGGCAAGGGCTGGACCCACAGCTTCAGCACCAACGTCGAGAAGATCTCGGACTACATCTACCGGATCTGGCAGGCGAACGGCGTCCCGGCATACTTCACCGATCCCGACGAGGACGGTGTCTTCGGGCTGATGGGCGTGACACACCATCTCGAGACGCTGCGGGTGACCGCGACGGGTTACACGCGCGCTCATCGTGAAGGCGGCACGGAAGATTTCGACACGCTGGGTCGTCTCCAACGCCTCACCGACCGCCTCGGACGCGTGACCACGCTGAGCCGCGACGCACGCGGCCGGCTGAGCACGATCACCTCACCCGAGGGCCGGACCCTCACCCTGGAGTATTCGGGATACGACGCAACCATCGCGCGGCTCATCGGCTCCGCTGGCGTCATCGCCGAGTACTCGTACGATCGCGGCCGCCTCAGCCAGGTTCGCTACGCGGACGGCACGGGATACCGGTATTCCTACAGTGAGCATTCCCAGCTCACGACCGTGACCGACTTTCAGGGCGTGGTTCTGGAGCGCCACGGCTACACGTACGCGCAGACGATCGGCGCGGGCGACCGCCCCAAGGCCGCCTGGAGCGAGCTCAACAACGGGACCGAGCGGCACACCTTTACGTACGAGGAAGGACGCACCCTCGTCACGAACGCCAAGGGAGGCGTCTCGACCTTCGAGTACAGCGAGAAGCCGTCCGGCCGCTATATCACGAAGATCACGGGGTGCAGCTTCTGCGGTGACAACCAGGGTGGGACGCTGGTGCGCGACTTCGACGACGACGGTCGCCTACGCTCGTACACGGACGCGGACCTGCACACGACCACCTACGAGTACACCGGCCCTGACTTGACGGCGGTCATCGACGCCTTGGGCCGCACCACGAGCTATGGCGGCCACGACGCTTACGGCCGGCCCGGCACCATCACCGAGCCGGGCCGCGGGACCACCACCCTCACCTGGTCGCTCGAGGGCCTGCGCAGCATCGAGCTGCCGGGCGGCGAGACCACCACCTACACCTATGTGGACCAGCGCCTGAGCCGCATCGACACGGCGGCTGGGGCGTCATACGGCTTCGACATCACCGCCCTGGGCGAGCTGCGCTCGATGACCGACTCGCGCCGCAAAGCCACGTCCTTCACCTACGACGCCATGGGCCGCCTCGAGACGAGCACCCTGCCGGACGGCACCACCACGCGCATCGTACGGGACGTCCGCGGCCGTCCCACCGTCATCGAGCGGGCCGACGGGAAGAAGGCCCGCTTCGCCTACGATGCCTCGGGCCGACTGTCGGAGCGGCGCGACGAGGCCGGCGAGCTGTGGCGCTACTCCTACGACGCCTACAACCGGCTGCAGGCGGTGCTGGACCCCTTGCGGGGCACCACGCG
>Ga0214473_10009719_pt1 | contig 11354 bp, 7 predicted proteins | sample RVTome_7_FD_203509 | JGI IMG/M metagenome (GOLD analysis project Ga0214473, IMG submission 203509) | Soil microbial communities from uranium-contaminated site in the Upper Colorado River Basin, Wyoming, United States - RVT98D197 | ecosystem: Environmental > Terrestrial > Soil > Contaminated >...
ACAAGGTGGTGGTAACCAAGAGCACGGTGCCCATGGGGACGGGTGCCCGCATCCGCGAGTGGGTGGGCGCGGAGTCGCGCGGTGCCCACCCAGTCAGCGTGGCGTCAAATCCGGAGTTCCTGCGCGAGGGTTCGGCTATCGAGGATTTCATGCGCCCCAACCGCGTGGTGATTGGAGCCGACGATCCGCACGCCATCGAGATCCTGAGGGATCTGTACAGGCCGCTGTATCTGTTCGAGACCCCGTTCGTGATCACCTCGGTGGTCAGCGCCGAGATGATCAAGTACGCCTCCAACGCCTTCCTGGCCGCGAAGATCTCGTACATCAACGAGATGGCGGACCTGTGCGAGCTCATCGGCGCCGACATCCACGATGTGGCGCGCGGCATGGGACTCGACAACCGGATCGGCCGCAAGTTCCTGCACCCGGGACCCGGCTTCGGAGGCTCCTGTTTCCCCAAGGACACCCGCGCCATCGTCGAGAAGGCGCGCGAGCTCGGCGTCGATCTGCGCATCGTGCGGGCCGCCATGGAGGTGAACGAGGCCAGGCCGGAGCGGATGCTGGCCAAGATCCGCACCGTGCTGGGGGATCTGCGCGGCAGGACGATCGCCCTCCTGGGGCTGTCGTTCAAGCCGAACACGGACGACATCCGCGAGTCGCCGGCTCTGAGCATCGCCGCGGCCTTGACGCGCGCCGGCGCCACGGTGCGGGCCTTCGACCCGATCGCCATGGATCGTGCCAGGGCCGAGGCGCCCGGGTTGATCTACTGCTCGGACGAATACGATGCCGCCCAGGGGGCGGATGCTCTGGTGATCGCCACCGAGTGGAACCAGTTCCGCAGCCTCGATCTCAAACGGATCGCCGCGGGCCTGAAGCAGCCGAACCTGATTGACCTTCGAAATCTGTACCCGCCCGAGGATGTGCGCGGCCAAGGCCTGCGCTATGTCTGCGTGGGCCGCTTCACCGGGTCGGAGCGCCCCTGAAGCCCATGCCATCGTCACCGCTGGTACTGGTCACCGGTGGAGCCGGCTTCATCGGTTCGCACATCGCCGAAACCCTGCTGAAGCGGGGGGCCCGGGTGCGTGTGCTCGACAACCTGACCACGGGCAGTGAATCGAATGTTCGGGTGCTGAAGCGTGCGGGTGGGAGCCGCCTCCATCTGGTGAAAGGCGATCTGCGGAATCTGGCCGCGGTCCGGCGTGCGGTGCGGGGCGTGCGCTATTTATTCCACCAGGGGGCGGTGCCCTCGGTGGTCCGCTCGGTCAAGGATCCGCTCACGACCCACCAGGTCAACGTCGACGGTACCCTGAACGTGCTGCTGGCGGCGCGGGATGCCGGCGTGAAACGGGTCGTCTTCGCATCCTCGTCCTCAGTATATGGGGATTCGCCCCGCCTCCCCAAAGTGGAAACCCAACCGCTGAACCCGCTTTCGCCCTACGCGGTCTCCAAGCTCACGGGTGAGCATTACTGCGCCCTGTTCAACCGGCTGTACGGGTTGCGCACCGTGGCGCTGCGCTACTTCAACGTGTACGGTCCGCGGCAGGACCCCAGGTCGGACTATGCGGCGGTCATCCCCCGATTCATCACCGCGCTGCTCGACGGCCGGCAGCCGATCGTGTTCGGAGACGGGCGCCAGTCCCGCGATTTCACCTACATCTCGGATGTGGTGCGGGCCAATCTCCTGGCCTGCCGCGCCCCCGCCCGGGCCTGCGGGCTGGCGTACAACATCGCCGGCGGTCTGCGCATCTCGCTGCTCGAGCTGCTGCGCCAGCTCGGCCGGCTCACCGGCACGCGGCCGCAGCCCCGTTTCGAGCCGCCTCGCCCGGGGGATGTGCGCCATTCGCTGGCGGCGCTGGCGCGAGCCCGTCGAGGGCTGGGATTCCGTCCCGGGGCGGGTCTTCGGGATGGTTTGAGCCGGACCGTGCGCTCCTTTGCGGACGGCAGCAGGAGTGGTGGCTGATGAGATCGGCGCATCCTTCGGGCCCCGTGGCACCCCTGGGCAGGCGCATGCTGCAGTGGAGCTTGGACGGAATCCTTTTCTTCCTCGTCATCTTCACGCCCCTGGCCTTTGGCAGCGTGGAGCACTGGGGCGTGGCGATCATTGAATGGGGGGCCGTGGTGGCCCTTCTCCTGTGGTCATTGCTGACTTTGCAAGACGATCCTGCAGGGGGGGCTGCAGCGCTTCCCTCACGCATCTATGCCCCCGTGCGCCGCGCGGGTGTGGGAGCGGCCCTGATCGCCTTCCTTTGTGTGGTGGTTGTTCAGCTCCTGCCCCTGCCTCCGGCCCTGATGCGACTCCTATCCCCGGCGACGTACCGCATCTATGAGACAACCCTGCCCGATTACGCGGCAGGCAGGAGGGTGGATTTCGACCGCGTCGAGTCCTGGCTGCTGCAGGGCGCGGGAGCGGAATCGGTAAGCGCGTCCGACCTTCCCTGGAAATCGGGGAGCCACGAAGACCTGACGTTCACGAGGTGGCGGCCGCTTTCCATGGTTCCATCGGCAACACGTCACAATCTCGGGCTTTTCGCAGCCTACCTGCTCCTGTTCATCATCGTCGCGGATCGAGCGCGCGCGCCGCAGTTCGTGGGCAGGTTCCTATGGACGATCGCTTTCACGGGCGTGCTCGTCGCCTTTCTCGGATTGGCCCAGAAGACGAGCTGGGGGGGGCTGCTTTATGGGCAGGTGCGGCCCGCGTATGGCGGCCAGCCCATGGGGCCGTTCGTCAACCCGAACCATTTCGCCGGATACCTCGAGCTCGCCCTCCCCGTCCTGCTCGGTCTGTGGATTGCGCACCTGCGCAGAGAAGCGGTCGCCGGGAAGAGGCGCCATCGAACCGGGACGGCGGAGCACATGGAACAGAGCTATGTGCCGAAGCTCTTCATGTTTTCGATGCTGCTGCTGGTGGGTGGGCTGGCGTTCTGGGGGTCGCGTTCTCGCGGGGGAGTCATCGCGATGGCTCTGGCGATCGGAGTCCTTGGTCTGCCCGCGCTGCTCCGCTGGAGCGGTGGGAGCTTCGCAAGGAAGGCTGCGATCCTGGTCGCGCTGTTGATGGTGGCAGCGGCGGTGGGATGGAAGGTGCAATCGCTTACGGTGGAAGAATCCATGGAATCGAATCTGACCTCCGAACCTTCGATGAGCAAGCGGTTCGAGATCTGGTGGGCTTCGGCCAAAATGCTGCTGCGATTCATTCCGCTCGGAACGGGTCTTGGCACGTACGGGTACATCATTCCTCTGTACCAGGGCGGGGGATACGACCGGCTGTGGATCTACGCTCACAACGACTACGTTCAGTTGGCGTGCGAGGTCGGCCTTCTTGGAATCGCATGCTTTCTGGCCGGGTTCGTCGTGTTTCTGGTGCGTATACTCGGTTCATTCCTCCGCACACCGCTGCAGCGCGGGGGTGCTGCCTTGGGATGCGCATTGGGAGTGTGCAGCCTGCTTTTTCATGCGCTCGTCGACTTCAACCTGCAAATTCCCTCCAATGGGCTCCTGTTCGTGCTTCTCAGCGGAATCCTGGTGGTGTACGTATCCGGTGCGCCGCCGACGGTCGAGCGCCGGACGGCGGCGGACCCCGAAGCCGGGCGCAGGATCAGCCCGGGGATTCTGGCGCTCCTCGTCGGGACAGGGATAGGGGTCTGCGCGCTTACGGGTGTTCATGTCGCAGCGCGCACATTGCAGAGCCGGGCGACGGCGCAGTACTGGGGTGGCAACGCGGTGGAGGCCGAGAGAAATCTGGGTCGGGCGATAGCGCTTGCCCCCGCCCTGCCGGATCTGCAGGCAGACTACGGTTTTCTCATTCTGCGTGCTCTCGAGGAGTGGGACGGGGCGGGGCGGCGGCTTGGGATCGATCGGCAGGAGGCGCTTCGGCGTGCCCGCGACGCCTTCTGCCGGGCCATCAACCTGAACCCGGTAAATACTTTCTTCTGGTCCGGATTGGCGGAAGTCTACCGACATGCGAGCCTGGCGGGCCTTCTTGAGGGAACCCGGGATATCGGTGCGCTCCTGGAGTTGGCACCGGGGACTGGCGTCGAGGATCGCCTCTACCTGGCCGTCCTGCGTCGCATGATGAAGCTCGAGCCGCAGAACCCCTATCACCACGCCAGGCTGGGCGACTTTTTCACCGAGACCGGGAACCTTCAGAATGCTCTCGCAACCTATGAGACCGCGGTGCGCCTGCTTCCAAAGGTGGAGGAGCACCCGTTTCTGGGAGGACAGGCGGTTCCGGCGGAGGTTTTGAGCGCCGCCATCCGCGGCATTGAGCAGGCAGTCTCGGAGAACCGCTCCGGCGTCCCCGAGCACGAGATGCACCTGAACGCTTCATTGCTCTACGAGAGAATCGGGGATCCAAAGGCCGCGCTTAGCCACATGGAAAAGGCCCAGAAGCTGCTTCCCCGCAAGGAATGGTACAGCCGGCGTCTCGGATCCCTGTATTTCCACGCCGGCGATCTGGATCGAAGCCGGCAGTTCCTTGTCGAGGCTCTGAAGCTCGGCACGCGCAGCGAATATCCGTATATCCTCCTGGCCTCCATCGCGAGGAAGCAGGGGGATTTGCAGGTGGCCCTGGAGAACTACCGGAAGGCCCTTGGAGCGAATCCTGAGAACGCCAGGGTGGCAATGGATCTCGCGGCGCTCTACGATGAAATGGGCGATCAGCGCAACGCCAACCGCTACTACGATCTGGCGGTTGAGATCAAGCCGGGCGACGTCACCACGCTCATATCTGTCGCCGACTACTATACCCGTCGCGGGCTCGTGGCCCGCTCGATACCGATCATCGAGAAGGTGGTGTCCCTGCGCCCGCACGATGAGGTCTACAAGGAGCGTTTGGAGCAGCTCCGCGCACGCGCGGTCATGCTGCGATGAGAGCGCCTCTGGACGTGGTCGTCATGGCGGGGGGGGAGGGTACCCGGCTCTGGCCCCTCAGCCGGAGGGCGGTGCCCAAACCGATCCTGCCCCTGGCGGGCGGCCCCTCGCCGCTGCAACGGGCGCTCGCGCTCGGGAGGAGAATCGCCGGAAAAGATCGGGTCTGGCTGGTGGCGAGCCGTCTGCTGGCGCGCCTGCTGCGAACCCACCTGGGAAAGGAGGCGAGGGTCCGGTGGGTCTTCGAACCGGCCGCGTGCAACACGGCCGCGGCGCTCGCTCTGGCCTGCGCGACCGTGCACAGGCGAAGAGGTGACGGGTGGGTGCTGTGCCTTCCCGCCGATCAATGGATTCGAAAGCCGGCCGGGCTGGTGCGCCTGGTACGGCGCATCGTGGCGGCGGGGGCGCGGGACCATCTCGTGACTTTCGGCATACCTGCCAGGCGCCCTCACCCGGGGTACGGGTACATCGAACCCGCCGGGCGCATCTCCGCGGATCTTCACCAGGTTCGCCGTTTCGTCGAAAAGCCGCGCCGGTCCCGCGCCGCCCGCTACATCCGCTCGGGTCGGTGGGTCTGGAACAGCGGCATGTTCCTGTGGCCGAGTGCCACATTCCTTGACGAGGTCCGCAGACTCCTGCCCTCCCTGGCGCGGGTGGTGGATGATCTGGTCTCCGGGAAGGCGTCGCGACGGAAGGCGGCGGCACGGGCCTGGCGCGGTCTGGAGCCGCTGTCGGTGGATCACGGCGTCCTGGCGCGAGCACGCCGTGTGGCCGTGGCCCGCCGCGATATCGGCTGGAACGATCTTGGAACCTGGGACGCGCTGGGCGAATCGATGCGGCTGGCCCCGGACGGCAGCCGCCACCTCGGCGAGTACCGCTCCATCGACGGAGCGGACTGTTTCGCGTATGCGCCGGGACGACTCGTTTTCAATCTTGGGGTCCGCGGCACAGGGCTCGTCGTGACGGCCGATGCCGTTCTGCTCTTCGATCGGCGCCAGCACGAGCGCATCCGCGAGGTTGTCGAGCGCCTGAGGCAGGATCCCGCCCTGCGACGCTACCGCTGACAATGCGACCGCGATCCTTGGGTGAACAAGCGCGGGGCAAGTACCCCTCGTGAGCCTGCTCCGCGCCGCGGCCGGCAGCGTTGGATCCACCCTGTTCGGGACGCTCTTCGTCCTTGCCACGGGCGTGCTAACGGCACGCGCCCTCGGACCCGCGGGCAAGGGAGCCTACACACTAGCCATCCTCATCCCTCATATCACGGTCAATTTCTGCATGCTCGGTCTCACGACGGCGCTGAGCTACTTCCTAGCCAAGGACCGCAACAGGGCAGGCACGGCGCTGGGAACATCGCTGGCCGTGGTGATGGTCGTGGCCGGTGCATCCGCCGTCGTGCTCGTCGCGGTGGCGCGGAGCGCCGCATGGCTGCCCGCGGAGGCGGGACAGCTGTCGATCACGGCTTGGGCCGTACCCCTCTGCGCCGGATACAGCCTGTGCCGGTTTGCGATGATCGGGCTGCAGAAGAACTGGGGGCTGTGGCTCCTGAACGTGGCTGACAAAGCGATCCTCTTACTGGCGCTCCTCACCAGTGCAGTGGTTCTGGGGCGCACCCTGGAGGAGTTCTGTACCGCCTACACAGCGGCAATGGGGATCGCTTTTGGCGTGGCACTGATGGTGACGATCCCGGTGGTTGGGGGACGTCTGCGGTTTGACCGCGGATACGCGGCCGAGGCGCTGGGGTTCGGGATGCGCAGCCACCTGGGGTGGCTGGCCGAGTTTCTCAATTACCGGCTGGACATGTTGATCGTGCAGGCCCTCAGCGGGGCAGCGAGCCTCGGATTTTACTCGGCGGCGGTCAGCGCTGCCGAGAGTTTGTGGCTCGTCCCGAACTGCGTGTCCGTTGTGCTCCTCCCGCACATCGCCGGGAATCAGCCGGCGCGAACCTTCTCTACGGGCCCGGTGTGTCGCCTGCTGTTCTGTCTCTCCGTGGTCGCCGGAGCGGTAATGGCGCTTCTGGCCTGGCCGCTGGTCGTCGGACTCTACGGGAAGGCGTTCGAACCGGCCGTTGCACCCCTTATTGTCCTGCTGCCTGGGGTTGCCGCCTTCTCGATCGTCAGACCGTTGAGTGCGGATTTCGCGGCACGCGGACGTCCGGGAGTGGCCAGCACGATCTCAGGGGTGTCGCTGTTTCTCACCATCGTGCTCGACGTGACACTCATCCCAAGGCTGGGGGCCCTGGGCGCCGCGCTCGCTAGCACGCTGTCGTATACGGCAAGCGCGTGTCTGGTGGTCATACTGTATGTTCGGTCCACCGGTGCGCTGGTAAGCTCCCTCCTGCTGCCCCGCACGGATGATGCTCGGATGCTAGCAGCCGCGGTGAAAAAACTGTGGCGCGATGTGACTCCGGCAGGCCGGGGAGATGTGGCACGGGGAGAGATATGAGTGGTTCTCCATCCCTCCCGGCCACGGTTCCCGGTTCGGCTTCTACTCGCGCGTCAGCGGAGCGTCGCATGCCTGAAGTCACCGTGCTGATTCCGGCCTACAACGCCGAATCGTTCATCGAGGATGCTCTCCGGTCGGCTCTGGCCCAGTCGCTTGCGCCCCGAGAGGTGCTGGTGGTCGATGACGGCTCGACCGACGATACCCAGCGGCGCGCGCGAGCTTTCGGAGAGTCGGTACGCGTGATCACAATTCCCCACGGAGGGCCGTCGAGAGCCCGAAATGAGGGGCTGCGACAGGCAAGAGGAACGCATATTGTCTTCCTCGATGCCGATGACATCCTCGAACCCGAGCTGTGCGAGCGCGCCACCTCCCTCCTGGAACAGCATCCGCACCTCGGGTTCGTGTTTTCAAATTATCGGCTGTTCTTCGAGGACGGACAAACAACGGGCCCCCGCATACCGGCCGGGGCATTCGGGGGGGAGGCGGAAGTGATCTTGACAGACCCGCCGCGGCAGATCTTTTCGCATGGACACGCCATCTCGTCCTCGGGATTGTGCGCACGCCGGGAGGCGCTGGCCGAGGCCGGGTATTTCGATGAGTCGCTTCGAGGGGGGGAGGATCTCGAATACTGGAGTCGCATATTCCTGCGGAGATCCGTGGCATTTCTTGCCCACCCGTATGTGCGTCTACGGCGCCACCCCCACAGCGCCACCGCCAATCCCATGCTCATGATCCCAAACATCGCCATGTCGATGAAGAGAATTCACGTCAGCTTGGAGGCTCTGGGGCTGATGTCGGAAGCTCCTGTGCTCAGGCGCTACATCCGCCAGTGTCTTGAGACTGCAATCGTGAGCTTGCTCGAAGCGGGGAACGCGAGGCAGGCCTGGCAGAGCCTGGTGCGTTTTCGCGCCCTGGCGTTCGGACCCCGGTGGCCCCTCCTGGCTGCCGCTTGCCTGGTGCCACGGCGGCTGCTTCTGTGGCGCCGAGTGCGCCGTCTGCGAAAGGAAAGGCGGCATGCTAGAGGCGGCGGCCGAAGCTGTTAGGACGAGGATCTGTTGACGCCCCTGCCCTGGCACCGTATATTTTGAAGACTCGCTTCCCTTCAACATTTTGCGCAGGGCCGATGTGGGGACTGCGACCGCTCTCGAGAAAATGGAATTCGCGCTGATTCTCCTGTTCCTGCTGGCGCTGGCGTTGAGTTTGATTGCCACTCCGCTGGTCTCACGACTTGCGGTCAAGATCAACGCCCTTGACCTGCCGGGTGAGCGCAAGCTCCATCGCCAGCCGATCCCGCGCCTGGGGGGGATCGCCATTTATCTTGCCTACGTCGTCGCCCTCAATACGGGACTGCTTCTAAGCGACCATCTGCTGAATCTGTTTGAGAAGTCGCTCCGCAGCTGGCTGGGGCTCCTGTTTGGGGGATCGATTGTGCTGGCGCTCGGCATCGTTGACGACATTTACGAGCTGCGGCCCCGCACCAAGCTCATTTTCCAGGTACTGGCGGGACTCGTCGTCTACGGTGCCGGTCTGCAGGTGACCAAATTGGCGAACCCGTTCGATGGCGTGCTCGTCCTCGATTGGCTGAGCCTCCCTGTGACCCTTCTCTGGATCGTGGGAATCACCAACGCGATGAACCTGATCGACGGCCTGGATGGGCTGGCCTCCGGGGTGGCCCTGATCATCACCGCCACGATCCTGGTGATTTCAATCATGTCCGGGCAGATGGGTGTCGCAGCGATCAGCTCGATTCTGTGCGGCAGTACATTGGGCTTTCTACGCTACAACTTCAACCCCGCGCGCATTTTCATGGGGGATTCCGGGAGCATGTTCCTGGGCTTTACGCTGGCTGTGATCTCACTGCAGGGGACCCAGAAGAGCACGACGGCAATGGCCATTTTCATTCCGATTTTGTTCTTCGGATTGCCGATCGCCGACACGATCTTTGCTGTGTGGAGGAGGTTGGGGCGACGTCCCACGGCAGCGAGCAAGGGCGGCTGGCGGGTCTTTAATGCCGATCGGGAGCATATTCACCACAAACTCATCAACCTGGGCCTCTCGCATCGCTCCGCCGTACTGATTCTGTATCTGGTCACTGTGGGGTTGAGCGTTGTGGCTCTCTTCATCACCGCCGCTCGTAGCGAGGCCGCCGCCATTACAACCACTGTAACCTTGTTCGTTGCTATGGGACTCCTCATGCTCCTCTCAGGGAAGTATCCCAAAGTCCGCAAGGCTGACAGCGATACCCGCTAACCCGCTCACCTGCAGCTCGACACACAAACTACTGAGGCGGTTCGCTTTACGCCCCTCACGGGAGCGAGCATTTCCTTGACAGCTCCTTCCGGCGACCGTAATATTAACTAGCCGAAATTGAAGGACTTAGCGGAAGGATGGCACATAGTGGGACCCCTCGGTGGGGTGTTCCGGCAGGGCAGGCTGTGCGCAGCCACGCTGCTGCTGGCTGGTTTCTGTGCTATGCCGGTGGCGGCTGCGACTTCCTCCGACGGCATTCCCCTCGGGAAGGGGCTTTTCTATCCCTCCGTGGAAGCCGTCTGGCAGAATGAAAACAACCTGTTCCTGAGCAGTGAAGATCCTATCCCGGCCAGCAGCTACGCAGTGCGACCCCGTCTGATATGGGAGTTGCCTTTCCGCGAAAGCAGCCTTAATCTCGCCTATTCGCCGCTGGTTCGCGAGTTCTTCGGCCAGGAGGTCAAACAGGGGCAGGGGTTGGATGGTCCGTATTACAGTCATTTTGTCGACCTTGGAACCAAGCTGGTGTTCTCCAGCGAGGCGACGGTGGAATTCCGTGGGGAATATGTCGTTGACACATTTGAAACCTCGACGTTCGACGCCGGTGGTGAGGTAGTCTTCAACGACAACCAGTATCGCAAGGAGCATGTCGAGGTTGAGGGAATCCGCCCCGTCGGGTTCCGACACGGCATTGGATTGTCCGCAGGTTACGAGCAACTCGAATTCGACGATGCATCTACCGTCACGTCTCGAAACTACGATCGCGCCGGAGGGGGACTGGTCTACGTCTATAAGATCAGCCCCTTGTCGAGGCTGAAGCTCAACGCCATCTTCGAAAAGGGTACCCAGGAACGTCCACCCTTTGCAGGGCTCCCCGGCCGGGAAGACTATGGAAACCGGCTGGTTCGCCTCGCCTGGCAGGGTGCCACGGGCCGGGAAGGACAGTTGGAAGTCAGAGTGGGATATCTGAACTGGGATTTTGCCGGGCCGTCCAGCGATTTTTCCGGGCTCACAGGTGACTTGCGCTATAGTTTGCGTCTGGGAGCGCGCTCAAAGTTATCAACTAACCTGTCTCGCGCAGTGCTCCCTTCCTTCTACAACGTAAACAGCCATTATGTCACCTCGAACATCGAAACCAGATTGCAGCGGGAGAAGGCAAAGTCGCGACTGACCTATTTCGTGGTGGCGAGCTACCGGCAGAATGACTATCCAGAGGCGCTCAGGGACAGCAGCGGCGTGGTAATCGGACCCCGTCGCGAGGATCGGATCGTGCGCGCCGAGGCAGGAGTGGGATACCGCATCAATGACCTGCTCCAGGGAGAGGTCCGCTACCGGCATGAGAAGAGGGACAGCAATCAGGACGAATCGGAATACAACGCGGGGCGCGTAATGCTCCAGCTTTCATTCGGATGGTATTGATGCGATTTCTCTCGGGAGCACTGCTTGTGGCCGTCCTGCCGTGGTCGGCCGCCCTGGCGCAGAGCGGGGCGGCTAATCCCCACAAGGGGTCTGAAAGTGCCTTGCTGGAACGCGCCGAGGTTGTGAAGGGTCAGGATGGCAAATTGCAGCTCGTTTTTGTGTGCCGTCCCGCGCCGCCGAGTTACTCGCTCAAACGCAGCACCGCACCGGGAGAGACACTGATTCTGACGCTCCCGGGCTATCGCAGCAGAGTGCCTGCAGACGTCGCGGTGGACGCAGGTACTCCCGTCCTCCGGCTGACCGAGGATCCGGACGGAGTTCGGGCCGAGTATCCTGCTGCTGGTGTTGAAGTCCTCGAGGTTCGCGCCGGAGAATCGGGGCTT